>Ga0206973_1046_pt1 | contig 35129 bp, 34 predicted proteins | sample Alteio_BWOrgHeat_83_FD_152927 | JGI IMG/M metagenome (GOLD analysis project Ga0206973, IMG submission 152927) | Enriched cells from forest soil in Barre Woods Harvard Forest LTER site, Petersham, Massachusetts, United States -... | ecosystem: Environmental > Terrestrial > Soil > Temperate forest >...
TTGTAATGACGTTTCTTGTTTTTGCTTTGGGCAATTCCCATCTCAATCCTGTACCTGAAAGTATTGACCGGTATGTAAATACTTTTTCAAGCAATATTATCTGGTTGTTGTTAGGCGGTTTTTTCCTGGCGGCAGCCATGACCAAAACCGGGCTGGATAAAGAAATTTTAAAGTTCACATTAAGGATCTCAGGAACCAAACCGCGAAACATTGTTATTGCTTTTATGGTTACGGCCATGTTCTTCTCTATGATCATGTCTGCAACCGCAACAACCGCCATGATGGTTGCTGCAATAATGCCCCTGATTAAATCATCAGACAGGCCGGGACTGGTGAAAGCCCTGTTGCTGGGCATTTCAATGGCCGCCACTTTGGGAGCGCTGGGTACTATTATCGGGGTATCGTCTAATGCCGTTGCTGTAGGTATTTTGGGTGACAGAGGTATTACTGTAAGTTTTTTAAACTGGATGATATATGGATGCCCGATTGCCATTTTTCTTACCGCCTGCACCTGCGTTTTTTTGCTGCGGATGTATATTTCCAAAGACTCTGCACCGGTATCGCTGGAGTTCCTGGAAAATAGTAAAGCTGATGCGCAACCAGCGCCGGCTCTGCGACGCAATATTGTATTGGTTGTATTGGTGGTTACAGTGCTGCTATGGCTAACAAGTTCATTGCATGGCATTCCTGTTGCAAGTGTGGCAGCCATACCAATTGTAGTGCTTACTTTAAGCGGCATTATTACCGTTAGTGACCTGAAAACCTTGTCGTGGGACACTTTGTTTTTAATTGCAGGCGGGTTATCGCTGGGCGAAGCGCTTGAATCTGCAGGCATTTTAACGCACTATGCAGAACAGATGAGGGCCATGCAACTGAACCCGGCAACAGTGCTTTTGGTGCTTGCGTATATTGCCATGCTGCTCGGCAATATTATGAGCAATGCAGCCACCTGTGCACTGATGATACCATTGAGTTTTGCACTGCTTCCGGGTATGGAAAAACAGGCGGCGCTTTCCATAGCACTGGCTTCTTCAACCGGCTTATTGCTTCCTGTATCGCTGCCTTCAACTTCTATTGTGTACAGTACCGGTTTTTTGAAGCAGAACGATTTTAGGAGAAGCGGCCTGCTGGTGGGAATACTTGGGCCTCTGCTGGCCGTCTTCTGGACGCTGTTCCTCAGCCGTTGAAGCCGGTTTACTTTTCGTTAGTTATTAAATTGTACAGGTTCTCTTTAATTACAAAATCACAAATGCGGGATAACCTGTTACATTCATCCTCAAAAACAACACCATCATAAGTAAATTTGAGCTCCGTATTGCCGCCTTTGGGAGTTATTTCAAAAATCATTTTTGTGCCTGTCCAGCTATAGCTATCTGTTTTGCGTATGCTATCAGTAACAAGCCATACAACTTTTTCATTTGGTATCAATTCAACCACTTTGTTCTTTGAATAATGGGCATCTCCGGTTCTGAAAACAAACTCGTCATTAAGTTTGGAGCATTCTCCTTCAAGTTCTTCAGGCCAGAATTTTGAAACGTCATGTATAAGATGATCAAAAACATCCTGGGAAGATTTTGCAACATCAATTACTACTGAGTAATTTGTTTTTATGTATTTGTTATTCGTCATTTTGTTTCTGATTTCATGGTAAGGATGCCGGAATTAAGAAAGTGATTGAAATAAATTCTGACTGTATAACCGGGGCCGGCAATTACCCGGAAGCAAATAGTGTTTGTACTTTCATTTTGAGTTAATAAGTTCTTCAAATTTCTTTAAGCAATTATTCCAGCCGTTTGAATGATTGAGAAGATCATCCAATACTTCAAATCCATTGTGCTGCAATTGCAGTTCTGTTCCGTTATCCTTTGGAACAAGTTCCCATACTACAATTGAATTAAAATTCCTGCTTTTGTCCTGAGTTCCACCATTCCATGAATAGGATAGTTTGGTAAATGGTTTTACTTCCAGCACCTCACAATCAACAACGCCTACATATGGGCTACCGGGTTTAGGCATGAAAGTGAAACGAAATTTATGTCCTGCAATAGGTTGAAAATCCGTTTTCATCAGCCATTGCTCAATAAGTTCCGGCGTGGTAAGGTATTTCCAAACTTCATCCGGCGATTGTTGGAAAAACCATGTTTGTTTAATTTCTTTTTGCATGATAAGTAACTTAAAAGTTACTCAAACATACGTAACTTTTAAGTTACCAAAAAAGTTTTCCGAAATATTTGCTGAAAATTGACTGGCAGGAAGAAAGTTGCTGATCAATGAAAATGTATATTAAGCATTACAATAATTGTAATTACCGCAAATGAAAATAAACCAATAGAAAGGGGCATCTTAAAGTTTCTCTTTACAAGTGACACTCTATTTTTCCTGATGTGGTTTTTGAATAAAAAATATATAATAAAAGGAACGGTTGCAACAAACCCCCAGCCATAAAAAGTTGTCGGTTGTAATAGTTTGTCTGCCGCTTTCTGAATGCCTGCAAAAAATATCAGGTCAGAAATAACCGCTTCTGCAATAAAGATCAAACTATTTAAAAAAGCACCCTTGAACAGGTTTGTGCCGGGATATTTTTTGATGCAGGAATAAGAAGCAAATCCCCATAACAATGGATTTATTGTTAGCATTAGAATTTGCCCTAAGTTTTCATTTACACTCCAGGGATACCATAGTATGAGATTTGACAACCAATAAACAGCGAAACAAACAACAACGTTATATAAAACCCATCTTGAAATATTTGATTCCATACTGTTGAATAAAATTTTGTTGGTTCTTTAATAACTTAAAATGTAGTGTTTTTCAAACGTTGGCCTACTGTTAGCGCAAATTATAATCAATACAAAGATTTATGATATTGTATGTACTTTCAAAATAAAAACCGGGCATCAAAAACAGAAGTTCACACATCAAAACACAGGGAGTGAAGTATTTATTTCCTATTTGTCAATCCAAACAATTGAATTACCTGTGTTTTGTTCGTTTTGTTCCCAGAACTTATTGCCGGGATCTACAATCCATTTATCGTCAACAATGAATTTGTATAAATGCTTGCCTGTGAAAAGATGTACGCTGAAGATCCAGTCATCACCATCCTTTATCATACGCAGCGTTTGAGGACTCCAGCTATTAAAATCACCGGCAACAAAAACAGACTTTGCGTTACCATAACCTTTCAACCGGAAAGTATAATTCGGATCGATGATAAGATATGAATTTTGGTTACCATTTTCATTGCTTACAGTTAGAGGGTTTTCAGGGTCAGTTATCCAGTTTCCATCAACAATAAACTTATATTCATAATTGCCTGCACCCATAACATAAGGCAACTGCCAGCCATCGTTTGTTTTCTTCATGAATAATTCATCTGTTCGCCACCCGTTGAAACTTCCGGATAAAACAACCTGCTTTGCATTTTTATAACCGGGTAATTTAAAGATATGAGGTTTGCCAATTTCTATTACCGAATTATAACCACCCGCACCATCAGGAAGCGGTGCATTTTTATTTTCTTCAGTATACCATTTGCCATCAATAACAAATTTATACGTGTGCGTTCCATCGGCGAGATACAGCGGCAACTCCCATCCCGTTTCGGTTTTCATCATCGCCAATTCCTTTTTATTCCAGCTATTAAAGCTGCCTGCAACAATAACTTTTTTTGCATCAGTAAAACCGCCTAACTTAAAAACTACATTGGGCTTAAAGTATACTGAATTAATATTTCCCAGGCCATCATTTTCTCTCAGCAGATTATCATCATCATTCATCCAGTTACCATCAACAATAAACTTATACCAATATTTTCCGGCATTAAGCTGAACGTTTGCGATCCAGCCATTTTCAGTTTTGGCCATTGGTTGTTTATCAACAGACCAATCATTAAAACTTCCGGCTAACATTACCTGACGCGCATTTGTATAGCCTCTAAGGAAAAATGTAACGCTTGAATTATTTACAGTAAAAGAAGGCTTGTTTCTAAAACGGTTAACGCCATAAGCGAGGCCATTATTCACAGAAGGAAACATTTCTGCATATGTTGGATGCTTCTCTGAAAAAACAATTTTATCAGCAGGATTATTTATTTCATTAAAAGCCATTACCGGCTTACTGATAATAAATTGTTCTTTATTGTTGATGTTGATCGTCCAGCCAAGTTTTTTAAGTGAATCATCCACGTTTGTTTTAATAAATTGTTTCAGCGGCAGGTCAGTTAAGTTGTATTGCGCCATGAAATTATCAATATCACCAGCAGTTGACTGCTTCTTAATGGTAATAAACATTTTACCATTCTTTATTGAATAACTGCCCGCTGATTGTGCTGCCAGGTTCACCTGCAGCATTATTGGAATTATAATGCACAGGCAAAACCGCAACCATTTTTTTATTGCGTAACTACCGCCTGTTTCCATATATACATTTTATGTTTTACAAAATTAAACCCTATTTTATGCCGTGATAAGTAATCAAAGCCAAGCACACCATTAATACATCCACCCTGGCCAAAGCAGGTGTATTCAAGATTACTGATAAGAAACGGCAAATTGTTTATATTCTCTTCACCTATTTTTATATTCTTTACATTTCCGTATACAGCTTCAATCTTTTTACCGGCAACGCCACTCAGCAGCACGCGCCTGATTACATCAACATTGTTAAAAATTTTATCGGGCAAACGGCTGTCGAGTATATTGTTTTCGGCAGCGCAATCAATAACAAATCTTAAGTTCTTCCCCGCCATTTCAGAACCTACAACAATACGGTTATCTGTAATATCTATTGGTATTGTATTGTATGCAGCAACATCATCCAGCATCTGACTCTGATACGTAGCGGTTTCTTTTCTTGTTATGCGGTGCAGGTAAATAAGGTTTTTTTCATAGTCAATTATCATTTCACAGTCTTTAAATAAGTTAAAGCCAAGCAGCCCAAGTATTTTAATTCCTTTAGTGTTTTCAATGCCTCCAAGGCTGGTTAAGTCTGCCTGTTCATCATAATAATTCAATGCGCCCAACGAAAATGATTTTACAGTTGTTTGAGTGATGTAAGCCGAACTGCCTGTTATGCCGGAGTGTTCTCCATCAGTATTTAAGGTAGCAGGATAATTGCGGAAATAAGTAAGGTTCAACACAAGGCCGGGTGCACCTGTATCAAGAATAAAATTGCCTTGTGTGGTATCTGCCTGCCCTTTAACAACTATTAAATTTCCGGCTCTTGTAAAAGGTATAACGCACGAAACAGAATCTATAGTAATGGTTGATATTTTAATGGAAGGTTGATCAATCGAAGCCTGGATTGTATCCATTGTGTTACCCGTATAATGCTGCAGTATAATAGCCAAAGTAATATATACAACGTAATCTTTTAACAGCATAGCACGATAGCGCTTACAATGTAAACAACATATTTAAGCGCAGTATGAATTTATGATTAAAGGTTATGATTAGTATATAAGTGTTTTGTTGCCGGGCATAATTTACTGCAACTACTGCGTACCTGCAAGTTTAATACAGCCCTTTTCAAATCATTGATTCCTTTTCAAAAAAAGACTTACTGGTTCATTTCCTCAATAGAATCTCAATATAATCTCAATCCATTGGATTGAAGAAATACTAAAGAAATGTTGGATACATTTTGTGAAAATAAGCTCGCAAGGGCTTTACCAATAACTGCTGAATATAATGACGCATTACAAAAATTATTACGCTTTGCAATATTTCATATAAGTTTATAGAGACAATTAATTGCTATGAATACACCGCAAGTTCCTCTCACGAACATAAAGGGAGAGATAGTAAAACCAGCCTGCATTTATCCCGGTTCTTATGCTACCAGGGTTCCCATCATCAATGCTGTACAATCACTTGCAGCCAATAAAAATAATTACTCAAGCTTTTACCTGGATACACAGGAAGGGCAAAGCAATGATATACTAAATACTGAAGGCGACGATCATCACCAGGGCCTTGCACGCACGCATAAATTATCTGATGGTTCTGTTTATTTTTTCCTGTCACATTCAGAACTTGATTCAGGCGACAAAGGAATAATAATGCAGTTCAGGTATGCAGGTCCTATAAACGGCGATCATATATTGCAAACATCGCCGTTAACCATTGCGCCGTTAAAGCAACTGTTATATATCACGGAACAACACCCGGCAGATATTGAATTCCTGGGTGATGTTAATCATGCTGATGCAGGTTACCTGTTTGTGACAGAAGAATATGTTTTGCGTACGGTTGCTGTATATTATTGGGAGCCAAATCATGATCTTAAATGGATAGGGAATATTTATAAAGGCAGTACCACACAGCATGACCCGAACTTTGTATTTATTGATAAAGTAGGCGATGATTATTTTTTAGGCATTGCCAGCAATAACACAAAAAAAGGAACATTGTACAGCGCGAAATACAATGAGTTATTCCCGGTATGTACAAAAGGCAATATGAACCTGGATGCTTTTAAAGAAGTTTCAACTTTCAGCTTTCCGGTCTCAAATTCACCATCGCAGGTAAAACTGGTGCACGATTCAACCGGCGCCTGGTTCCTGCTTGCTTACAGAAGCAGTGATGAGGGGGACCCAAACAGTGATGATTATATAGACATTTACAATGTGCATTTCAACCCGTTCTCCATTTCCTCTTCGCCCATTTCAGGCACGCATATTTATTTGCCGCATGGCGATACTTCGTTTACCAATACAGGAACACATTATGTGGAAAGCTCGGGCAGGTTGCTTGTGTCTTCTTCCTACAGGTGGTCTGAAGATGAAAGCAATACGGCAGGCTATGTAAGCCGTGTGGATGAATGCCCTTCAAATCTGTAAGGAGATTATATTCAGAAAATATATTTTGCTGCTAAGCATCTTATTTTAATCCGCACCTCCGTCAACATCATCAAATGTTTCTCTTTGTTTTGGAACAATGTTCCATTTAAATGAAAGCACAGGCCCGTAATAAATGTCGAACTGTGTGCCATTGGTACGCAATTGCATCTGTGCAATGCCACCGACAAGAAAATGAAGATTGTACGTAATGCCTGCGCTGTAATAAACCGACATTCTGTAAATATCAAAATTGTTGGGCGCATAATCTTCTGATGCAAATTTGAGCATCAATTCAGCATAGTAAGAGAGATTGGGAGACAGGAACAAATGGTCGCTGCCATGCTGGTTAAGAAAATGATTTACGCCGAACCTTGTCCTTATCCTGGGAACAGTCTGTGGAGTGCCATTCCTGTCATCAAAAAATTTGGTTTCAAACCGCGCCTGCTCAAATATGCTTCCTTTGGGCATGTTTTGCGAAAATGTTCCCATTAAGATTATACGTTGTTCAAGCGTTTCATAATTGCCTGCTTCATCAATTTCATATTTTTGGTTATGCGCGTACCCAAGCCATAGCTTCATATCCTTAAACCCTGAGTAAACAATCCATGGCCGTATAACGGTGCGCTGCACATACGCAAAAGGATTTTTGTTTTCATAAGCGCCCTGTGTTACCATTTGCAAATCTGCCTGTCCTGATAAATGCCATTTGTTGTATAAGGGGAATGCTACATCGGTCTCTTCTATTGAAGCGGGAATAAAACCAAAAGTATAAGGTGGTGGTTCGGCCTGGGCCTTTAATTTACCATTGGAAAAGGTTAGCACCATTACAATACAGATAAAACACAGGGTAAATTTGTTTGTTTTAGCAATTGCAACTCTCATCTTATAATTTAGATTAACCTGGTACAGCGGTGATTCATACTTATTCCGCTTTTAAGATGCATCAATAACTTTTTGGTCTGAAAACGCCGGATTTCGTGCTTAAAGCGCAAAGCTTCACGCTAAAAGAGGCAATTATCCTGTTAAAGCAGGAAATCTTGCCTCTTTTAAATATAACCTTTTTTCAATCATCCAATCATAGCAATATTTGCTTTCCTCACATCAACATATTTATTGGGCCATCATCGCTCTTCTGGCTTCGGCTTCAAGATCTTCGTAAGGCTTGCCTTCAACCGTAATACCTACGAATTGTATAGCGCCACCTTTAAAAGTACCCGGTGTAGTATAGAGTCCGCTTACCGCATCGCCACTGTCGTAGCCTACGCATAAACCATCCCCTGAAAGTGTAAACTTGCCGCTTTGTGTGCGCATCGGCCCCTGTGCAACTACCTGGTCGTTTACATACATTTTCAATGTACCTATTGATTCTCCGTATTTGCCGGTTGAATCTTTTGTGAATTCTACACCCAAAGTGTATTTACCGGGTTTAAGCGGCCCGGATGAGAATACCTGTTCGGGTTTGATGCCAAGGAAATTATATACATAGTAAAGCTTGTGATCTTTTATGAAAAGTGAATGGCCGCCAAAGCGTGAGCCATGTGCAAATATTACACCTGAAGCATTGGCATCCAATTCTACGTTTGCCAGTAATTTGTATGAACGGCCCCTGATATTTGCCGCAACACCCTCAGGCACAGGTTCTGTCCCCGGGTAATATATATAGCGGTCTCTTGGCGGCTCCTGCGAAGGACGTTCTACACCCAACTGCTGCACAGCTGTACGGTCGTCCAAAGGAAGGCCATTGTTCTTTTTGGCCTCGTCGAGCCAAAGGTCTTCCAGTTCTTTAAGCTTATCCGGGTTTTGTTTGGCGAGGTCGGTTGCTTCAGACCTGTCAACATCCAGGTGGTACAACTGCCACTGGTCTTTATCAAAATTGCCTTTCCCGGTTAAAGGTGCGTGCAAAGCAGAAGCCATCCAGCCATCTTTCCATATACCGCGTGTGCCAAGCATTACATAATACTGCACATGCTTTTGTGTGGGGTCATCCGGCTTCGCATCGAAGGTATATTTCATGGAAATGCCTGAAAGCGGTATTTGTTTTACGCCATGATATACATCAGGCATTTTAAGCCCGCAGATATCAAGAATGGTTGGCACAATATCTACGGAATGATGGTACTGGTTTCTTATTTCTCCTTTCGCTTTAATGCCGTTTGGCCACGAAATGACCAACGGGCAGCAGGTGCCGCCTGAGTATTGGAATAACGCTTGAACATTTGGTAAGGAGTTGAGAAAGCAACGGCCCAACCGGTTGGATAATGGTTGTAGGTATCGGGGCTGCCCAATGTTTTCAGGTACTTCATGTTTTCGCTGATATCATCGGGGTAGCCGTTAAAGAATTTGTTTTCATTTACAGATCCGCTCGGGCTGCCTTCACCGGATGCACCATTATCTGAACAGTAAAAAATAACGGTATTGTCAAACTGCCCTGTTTCTTTCAAATAAGCGATCAGCCTGCCCACCTGCGCATCGGTATATTCAGAAAAGCCTGCATATACTTCTGCCATGTGCGCAAATAATCTCTTTTCATCAGGGCTTAACGTATTCCACGGGCGCACCATATCTGCCGGGTTGGCCACATCCTGGGGTAACGGGTTAATAGGTGTAAGCTTAGTGTCTTTAGGTACAATTCCTTTGGCTTTCATACGTTCCAGTACCCACGTGCGGTAAGCTTCATATCCTGAATCAAATTTACCTTTGTATTTAGCTATATAATCAGCAGGAGCCTGGTGCGGTGCATGATTGGCACCCGGGCAAAACCACATGAACCAGGGCTTTGAAGGATTAGTTGCCTTCTGGTCGCTGATCATTTTAATAGCATTATCTGTCAAATCTTTTGACAGGTGATAGCCTTGTTCAGGCGTATAGGGAGGTTCAATAAAATCATTATCCTTTACAAGATCAGGGTACCATTGATTGGTTTCACCGCCAAGAAAACCGTAAAAACGGTCGAAACCCAGTTGCGTGGGCCATTGCTGGCGGCCTGCACCTGCAGCAACATCCTGTTCTGCAACATTATGGTCTTTACCCAGCCAGAAAGTGCTCCAGCCATTATCTTTCATAATATCGGCCAGTGTAGCGCATTCCTGTGGTATGCGCCCGCTGGCACCGGGAAAACCGTTGGCGGCTTCTGTAATGGCCGCCATGCCATTAAGTGTATGGTTCCTGCCGGTAAGAATAGTGGAACGCGTGGGTGAACAAAGCGCACAGGTATGCCATTGTGTGTAAGTGAGGCCACCGGCAGCAAGACTATCCAGGGTAGGCATATTGATGGCACCGCCATACGTTGACCATGCTGACTGGCCGGTATCATCGTACAAAATGATTAATACATTGGGTGAACCTGACGGTGCCTGCTTGGGAACATAAGGCGTCCAATCCGCGGTAGAGTTACGTACATCTAATTCAATTTTGCCTTTGAAAGCCGGTGTGCCGGCAGTAGTGTCAGAAGAAGATTGAGCCTGGTTGCTTTGCTGATTGCATCCTGCCGACACAAAAGCTGTGATGAGGCAAAGCAAAGCGAATGTCAGCAGCTGGTGTGTACTTAGTTGCATGTTCTTCATGTTGTTTTACAATTTGGAAATGATTATTAAAAATTACGATTCTGAACTAAATACCTTTCTTACCTATAATATCTGATAAAACATAGCAAGAATAATTTTCAAGACACACAGCACTTTAATTTTCCGCCATTTCTATGTTTTATATTGTTCAACTTTGAATGAATATTAAAAAGGCCAGTCCTGCCTATTTAAAAGCAGGATCAGGTGCAGTGAAAAGCTGCGATTCCGTTACAAATCCTGTGAGCATGCCACGATGAACCCTGCGATCCGGACTGGCTTTGAATTTGGTTTGTTATATTGTTAAGCTGATTAATCAACGGCTATTGCCGCTTTGTGAAAAAGACAGAAGCATGGCAGAGACTTTAAATTTGTAACGGAATTTGAGTTGTAAAATTTATTGTTGTTTGGCCACATTCCAAATTCCGGGAGTATATGCCTGCCAACTATTTGAAATTATTGGCAGGTTAGGCAGCAATTTTCATTCTACCGGGGTTAATACGTATCAAACAGAGATGAATTGAGCTGATCAGGTTTTAAATCGCTAAACCATGGCTGCCTGTTTTATAAATGCTGAAGGTGTCTGGCCTGTATGTTTTTTAAAAGCTATGGTAAATGAGTTGCGGTTGTTGAAACCGGATTGTTCTGAAAGAGCTTCCAGTGTAAGCAATTTTGCCTCGCCATTTTGAATTAATGATTTTGCATGCTCCACCCGGTAGTTGTTGATAAAATCGTTGAAGTTTGTTTTGAAAACCTGGTTAATTATAGCTGACAAAACATAAGGCTGCATATGCATTTCAGAAGCCAGCGCTGCACAGGTACATCCTTTTTTTAAATAAGGATGTGCTGCCAAAACATAAGTGGCAACACGCTCGCCCAGGTCGGTCAGTCTTTCACCGGATAAATAAATATCTTCTGATGCCGGTCCACCTGAAGATTGTGATGGTATCTCAATCAGGCTCAATTTCAATTCATCACTATTATTTCCGGTTACTGCGCCAGGATAAACGGCCGGAGCAATTTCATAGCTTTCGCTATTGTTTTTAAGATCTCTGATCACAACACCTTTTAATCCATATAAAATATCAGGCTTCAATACAAGTATCAATATGGTTATACTTACTCCAACAGCAGCCATTGTATGTTGCACAAAAAATAATTCATCCTTGCTTCCGAGAATCAAATCCAGGTAATAAGGCAAAAAATAAAACACCTGCAGTGCACAAAATATCTTTGCCCAGATTATTACAGCTTTATTTTCAGACACCAGGTTATTCCCTGCTTTCAGTTTTCCTGAACGAAATATCATTCTTACCTGCAATACCCAGTAAAACATGGCCAGGGCAATCCTTACCGGAACATATAACATTCCGATTCCCAGCCATCCCTGTGAAAACTGTCCCCAAACGGTATTGAGTTGCTGCTCATCAACAGATAATTGATGAAGCTTATAACTTTCCGGTTGCAGATAATAAGGAATGAAGTCAATAATAAATATGGTTACCGGCAAAAAATGAATTAGATCTGCCGGCCTGAATTTTTTCTGCTGTATCAGTGATCTTGTATAAATAAAAGACAAAGGCATTAATAAGAATGCAGCAATATATCCTGTGCGGTAAGTATTGTACCAGGGAAAATTGTTGATGAGCTTTGAATACAACAGGAATGCTACGAAAAACCCATAACCGGCAGCTATATAATACCCTGCAAGCCACCTGTTATCTACAGTTTTGCTTTTGGAAAATATTAATAATACCGGGCCGGTTACAAAACATAACACAACTGTAATAAGAAAAATAAATGTTGACGTATTGATTACAGGTTGCATTACAAAAATCCTTTTAGTTAGTGGCACATCAAGGTAACGAAATAGAACTATTTACCTTCTTCAGAGGCAGGCTTTATAAATCCGCGTACCTGTTTGCTGAAGGCAAATAGCCTTTATCTTTTAGAATATTTCCGAGGCGATCATAAAAAGCAGGATCTGTTGGCGTAACACTTGCCAACCCATCAACATAACGGTTATATAAGCTGAACAGGGCAGCGATTAGTATTGTGTCGTGCAATTCCATATCTGTTGCACCTTCCTCCCTTGCATTGTTAACCATATCTTCTGTAACCAGTTTTCCATTTTTGCCAACAGCCTTTGCTATTTTAAGCAAAGCTTTCATTTTATTACTTACAGGCGCAGTATCAATATCTGCTTTTACTTTAATGGTTACGTTTTCATCATCTAATAAAACATCTGTTGCGGCTGTATGAGCGGCCGTGCAAAACTTACAATCATTACCATGCGAAACAACAGTAGCGATTAACTCACGCTCACCTTCTGTGAGTGTAGATGCTCCTCTCAACAAAATTTGTGTGAGTTCGCGTATAGGCAAAGCGGTGTCTTTTCTATAGTCGAGCAGTCCTGTGATACCTGGAAGTTTTTCATTTAACGGGATATATGGCATAAGAAATTTTTTATTGCTATTTAACAATGAATGGTTTCGTCATGTAACCTTCTGTTGCACGTTGTTTGCCTATTGCGTCATACACTGAAGCATCGTCAGGAGCCCATGTGGCAAGCCCGTCAACATAACGGTTGAACATACAAAATGCAGCAGCTATTAAAACAGTGTCATGTATTTCTTTATCTGTTGCACCTTCTTTACGGGCGTTTTCAATATCAGCTTCTGTAACATTTTTTCCGCCTCGCTGAACTTTAGAAGCAATTTGTAATAAAGCTTTCATTTTATCGCTAACATCAGCAGTAGCAATATTTTTTGCAAGCACGTCTTTCACAACATTTTCATTTCCGTTCAACTGGTGTTTAGCAATGGCGCCATGTGTATTGGCACAATACTTACACTCATTTAATCCCGATGTATAGGTTGCGATCAATTCCCTTTCACCCGGTGTAAGCGTTGAGGTATTTTTATCATGCAATAAAGTCTGAACCAGGTTATTCAGCGGCAAAGCTGTTTCTGGATTATACATAAATAAACTGCGGATGCCGGGATAGCCTTCGGGTAAATTAATATGTGGCATTACAATGTTTTAAGAATAAAAATACACACTGAAACTTATCTTTTGCCGGCGCCTTTGTTAAAAAATAAATACTGTTTAAACAAGGAACGATTGGGAACTTTTCTGATAACTTCTTCATTGGCGCAACATTGGTTGTGCAATTTTATTTGCTGTTTCATAATGCTCAATTATATTTATTCCAACTATGCATGAACAGCTACCTTTTATGCTGGCGCTTATAGCAGCCATTGTTTTGATAGAGATGCTGGCAACCAAATTGCGCATCGCTTATCCTGTGTTGTTGGTTGTAGCAGGATTGGTTATAAGTTTCATACCAGGATTGCCTAAAGTGCAGATTGATCCTGACATGATATTCTTTATTTTTTTACCACCACTTTTATTTGAAGCAGCCTGGAACATTTCCTTTAAAGAAATGAAGAAGTGGTGGCGCATCATCGGCAGCTTTGCTTTTTTAGTGGTATTCTTTTCTGCATTGGCAGTTGCTGTATTAACCAATTATTTTATACCGGGTTTTACACTGGCACTGGGTTTTTTGCTGGGCGGCATTGTATCTCCGCCGGATGCAGTAAGCACAGGCGCGATAACGCGGTTTGTAAAAATATCCAATTCTACTTCTGCTATCCTGGAAGGGGAAAGCCTGCTGAATGATGCATCATCCCTCATTATTTTCAGGTTCGCGTTGGTTGCAGTGGGCACAGGCCAGATCATATTAAACGATGCATTGCTTAATTTTTCATGGATGGTTGTTGGAGGCATCGGCATAGGATTGCTATTCGGGTGGCTGTTTATGCAGGCACATAAACTATTGCCCACAGATGCTTCTTCAGATATTGCCTTCACGTTGATCGAACCATATTTCTTGTATTGGATAGGTGAAAACTTACATAGTTCCGGTGTACTGGCTGTGGTATCGGGAGGTTTATTTTTAGCCAACAAACGGTTTGAATTTTTATCCAGCGAAAGCCGCATAAGGGGATATAGTTTTTGGGAAGCTTTCATATTTATTCTAAACGGCGTTGTATTCATGCTTATTGGACTTGAGTTGCCGGAAATAGTGGATGGACTTCGTGCAGATGGTATCCCGCTAAGCACGGCTATCGGTTATGGTGTGTTGGTAACTGCAATTTTGATCATAGCCAGGATCATCAGCTCTTATGTTGCCATGATAGCTACACTTATCTTCAGGCCCGGCGTTGCACCGCGGGTTTCAAATCGCAGCAGCAGGTGGAAACTGCCGCTGCTGTTAGGTTGGACTGGCATGCGTGGTGTTGTATCACTGGCTGCGGCTTTGGCCATCCCGTTAACATTACAAAACGGCGAACCGTTTCCTTACAGAAATCTCATTCTTTTTATTACTTTTTTAGTGATTCTGCTTACCTTGTTGCTACAGGGTTTAACGTTGCCTTATTTCATCAGGCGGTCTAAACTGTTCAACTTTGGCGAAATACCTGAAGAAGAGATCAGGCAAAAAATAAAGAGTGAGCTGGCTCTTTACACTGTGCAGTTATTAAGGGAAAAACAACAACAGGGTCTATATAACGAGCCGCACTTGTTACTTATGCTTGAACAATGGGAACATAAAATTCAGCGGCCTGAAAACTTTAAGCTGAGTGCTGAAGCTAAACAGCATTATCTTGAAGTGTTGGACAGCCAGCGAAAATTTATAATAAGCTTAAATAAAGATCCTCAATTCGACGAAAATAATATCCGCTGGCAGATTTACCAGATCGACCTGGAAGAAGAGCGCATTAAAATACTATAGTAATTTTTAAATCCACTAATATGAAAAACATCCTCTTTCTGCTGTTAAGCTTTGCCTGCATACAAGTTTTTTCGCAGCCCGGTGCATTGGATAAAACTTTCAGTAATGATGGTGAAATAAGATTGCTTGTTGGCAGTTATGGTTCCGGCGCAAGCGCTGTTACTACACAGCCTGATGGAAAAATATTGATTGGCGGGTATTACGAAAAATCAAACCAGCAAAACGATCTTTTGGTAGTGCGGTTAAATACTGACGGATCATTGGATAAAACATTTTCTGGCAATGGTGCTGCCAAAGCAGACTTCCCTGGATTTGATGCGAATGCAACTGCCATTGTTGTGCAGTCGAATTTAAAGATGGTTGCGGTTGGTTCTTCTTCGGGTGGCTTTGGTGTTGCTGCCCGTTTTAATGCAGATGGTTCAACAGATAACTCGTTTGGAACAAGCGGAAAAATTTCAGTACAGTTTGATGGAGAATTTGATGCAGCCGTGATTCAGCCTGATGGGAAAATTGTTGTCGCAGGCACGTATTATGGCGGCGATTTTGATCCTACGCAATTTGCCGTGTTCAGGTTTAACAGCAACGGAACACCTGACAATAGTTTTGGCACCAACGGAATGGTATTTACAATTGTTGGTGAGGATGGTCTTGCGTTCGCACACTCCATGTTGATTCAGCCGGACGGGAAAATAGTAGTAGGCGGACAGGCACAACAAAATGGAGAAAATTTCGGCATTGTAAGATATAATTCTAATGGCACGCTTGATGCTTCTTTCGGAAGCAATGGCATTGTGATAACACCGGTAGGTTCAGGAATTTCAAATGCTGTTGGCAATGGCGTAACTATTCAGCCGGATGGAAAAATATTACAATCCGGTTTCTATTTAACAAGCCAGAAAGAATATGCTTTTGCTGTGCTCCGGTATAACACGAACGGAAGTTTGGATAACAGTTTTGCAGGCAATGGTAAAGCTCCGGTTGTGTTTAGCAACGAGGCATACGCAAGTTCAATAGCACTGCAATCGAATGGTGAAATTATAGTTGCAGGTTCGGCTACAAATGCTTCCTTTAAATATGATGTTGCATTGGCAAGATTAAAATCGAATGGCACAATAGATAATTCTTTTGGCAGCAGTGGAAAAGTTACAACCGATTTTGGCGGCGGCGATGATCATGGCAATGCCTGTGTGCTGCAAAAAGATGGAAAAGTTATTGTTGCCGGCACGCGTACTTTAAACAATGAGAACAGGATAATTGCAGCAAGATATCTTACTGCTGCATCATTTGCAGGAACTGTAAGTGATGAAAATACAAGTAATCAAACGATTGATGTTTCCAATATCAAAACATATCCAAATCCTGTTTTAAATATTTTACACATTGACGGATTAACATCACCCGCTTCAATAACTATAACTGATATTTCCGGAAACGTATTGATACAACAAACCATTGAAAATTCAACACAAACAATAAATGTTAACAAGCTTCATCCGGGAGTCTATAATATTACCATCGGTCAAAACGGTAAAATTTCAAATCAAAAGTTTATCAAACAATAATTTGCTGATTATTATTTCTAAGACAATGTCAAACAATCAAATATTTCTTTCATAGTAAAAGACGAACCGCTACATTTTGCTACTGCAATTATTAGCGTCTATCTTTAATGCTGTAATGAAAACTGCAACAAACATTTCCAGGATAGTGCTTGGGTTAATTTACCTGATATTTGGATTGGATTTTTGCTTTCATTTTATTCCATATCAACCCAACCATACCGGTGCAGCCGCTGCTTTTAAAAACGGGCTGATGGCAGCGCCTTATTTTTATCCGATGATGAAATTTCTCCAGGTAGCGGGTGGCATATCACTCCTCATCAACAGGTATGCACCATTTTCTGCAGTTGTTTTGTTTCCCATCAGTGTAAATGTATTTTTATTTCATACTATTTTAGTTCCGTCCGGTTGGTACATGGGCGTTTTATTGCTTGTTCCGAACCTTTTTTTAGGTTATGCTTACCGCAAATATTACAGCGGAATGTTTGTACAAAAACCTCATGTGTAAAACTGAAACATTCATTATTCATCAAGTTGCTCAACAGCAATATCTCTTTTAATTCTGGGATAAACATGCTTTGGTATATCAGGGTCTACAGGCGAAGGCGCGGCTAACATATTTACAGCAGGAAATAATTTTGTTTTAAACCCTTCAAAATCTTTTGCCCACTCTTTATGATTATAAACGCAAACCGGTAAACAGGCAGAGCAATAATTGTGTTTGGCAAAATAGGGAAAGCATTTTCCTGTGTCTACTTTATATCGGTAATTACCAAGATGATCTTTACCTGCTTGTTCAGAACGTTCATCCGGTATGGCTTTGGCCGGACAATAAATTCTGCATGCTTTACAATTATCACAAAACTTAGCAATACCTGCATCTATGGGTTTATCAATTGCAAGAGGCATGTTTGTAATAACACTCCCTAACCGGAATAACGGGCCCATTTTCGGGTGAATGATAGAGCCATGCCTTCCAAGTTCGCCAAAGCCTGCTTTTAATGCAAGCGGCACATGCAACACATCGCTGTCGCCAATTGGATGTTCAACCGTACAGGCATAACCAAGGCTTCTGATATGAGCAGCTAATGCAATAACGACTTCGCCCAATGAAAAATATATGCGCAAACATTCTATAGCACTTTCATTAGAAGGTACTTCCTGGAAGTTGCGCCATAACATTCTTTGACCTATCACTATGGCATATTTTTCTGTTACTTCCCTGCCATTGTAAATGTCTGATGGTTCTATTTCTGCAATGCCAACTTCGTCTGCACCCAATTCAAATGCCTTTTGTTTTATAGCTTCCGATGCTGCTGATGCATTTTCAAAAGCGAATTGTTGCTTATTAACTTCACCATTGAATTTCGGATATTGAAATTCTTTTATCTTATAGAGAATGGCATCCACCTCTGCAATTTTAATGGTTCTGCCGCCGACAGTGTTATACCATTCATCCCAGTTAAATGCAGGAGGAGAATTTTCTGAACCCTTCATGATGAGTCTTTTGCTGATAAAATTATATACGTTTTAAAAAACGATATTAAAAATATTCAAACGAATTTGATTGCTTGTAATAATATTCATTGCATTTGTGAAGTTTTTGTGGTTGCTCAATAGCATTACATTGCCCTGATATGCTGTTTATTGGCTCTGCCAAAATCTAAAATGTTGAAGCAAACACAACCGCTTGCCCGTCTTGCTTACCTGTCCCGATATTTTCGGGAACTTGATTGGGCATCTCATAACCATGTTGGTGAATTAAATAAAAGTTTTACAAATGAATATAATATTATCATCTCAAATTAAGAATACCTGTTGCAATATTATTCGCCAATTCATCTTTGTCAACTATACTTACAATTTTGTTTTCGCTAATTATCGGAACATGTTTAAACTTCATGCTTAATATACTACTTGACTGCAACAGCATTGCTTGTATACACCAAGGGCTTTACATCTTTTAAAAATGCAAAAGAGCTGGCCTGTTATTGTGGTGTAGTTCCATTTAATAAAACCTCTGGAAGCAGCGTTAAGTACAAACCTTCAGTCAGTCCTTTCGCTAACATGAAGCTTAAAAAGCTACTGCATCTATGTGCCATGTCTGCTATCCAAAATGACAATGAAATGAAAAGCTATTATGAGAGAAAAATATCAGACGGCAAAAATAAAATGAGCATTATTAATGCAGTTAGGAATAAGCTCGTTCACAGAGTTTTTGCAGTAGTGAGAGATAACAGATTTTATGAGGATAACTACAAAAGAGTATGTGCATAACACCCATAAAAAATATCTGAAATCTTATTTGTTTTAGTCATAGAAAACTTTTACAAATGCACTTGTTGGGCGTTCGCCATTGTCTCTTTATAATCTTGCGGATACCATTTATAAAACCAGTTAATGCAGTCAACGCAATTCACCAAGACTGCTTCGGTTGCATAATGTTTAAACTTGTTTGGTATCCATGCAAACAGAAGTCGGCTTTGCTTTGTCTTTGTCAAATAAAACCATGTGTCAATTGGCGGCATGTCATAAATGTCAACCAAACCGAATGACTGAACTTCAGATGCTCCATCAATAACTGTACAGTCAATTTGTGATATTAAGATATCACCTTCAAATTTTTCATTTATTGATAAATACTTTTGAGATTCTTTATAATCAATTTGCTGTTCAAAAAGTCCTTCAATCAGAAACTTATTTTTCCGCTCTGTTGGGTCAACTTGCCAATGAGTTAAAGTGCATGTATTCAAGTTAGGTACAATGTCAAAATTGAACTGATGGACTTCAAATGAAAATAATGGCTTTCCGTTTAAAGTTGGGTTATAACTTCTAAATATTTTGGCTTTGTCACTACAACTTTTGTCAAGTTGCAAGCGACAATATTGTTGTGTCAGTTTTAAATTATGAAAGAATTTATTCTTGTCAATGTTTAGCATAAGTGCTGTGTCAAATTGGTGACGCCCAACGAGAGTTTGTGAAAAAACTAACGTTGTAATCAAATATACACACTCTGTGAATAGCTCAAATGGTGTATAGTTATTGCTTATAAGAGTTATGCAATTTATCCAGGGCAACGATCGCTATCAAACTTACTTTGCAACATTGAATGATCAGGTGAGTGCAGACAATCCTGTAAGACTTATCGATGCATTTATTGACAAGCTTGATTTGCAGCAATTAGGCTTTACAAACACCGTTCATAAAGAACAAGGCCGCCCACCCTATGCACCGGCAGTGCTGTTAAAGCTTTACCTCTATGGCTACCTCAATAAAATACGCAGTAGCCGTAAACTGGAAAAAGAGTGCAGCCGCAATATAGAATTGCAGTGGTTGTTGCAAAACCTTCAGCCCAACTATCACACTATCGCCGATTTCAGAAAATTGCATGCAGCAGCACTGCAATCCATGTTCAGGCTGTATGTGCAATTTTTATCAGAAGCTGATTTACTCGGTAAAACAACCATAGCAGTTGATGGCAGTAAGTTCAGGGCTGTTAACAGCAGCAAGCATAATTATAATCAGAAAAAGATAGATAAGCATCTTCAGCTTATAGAAGATAAAACGGCTAAATATTTACACGAGCTTGATGAGATGGACAGCCAGGAAAAGAGCAGTAGTGATGCAGAAGAACTACAAATAAAAAAAGAGAAGATAGCAGAAGGTCTTTCCAAATTAAAAGAACGCCGCATTAAATACAACAAGCTGCAGGAACAACTGAATAATACAGATGAAAAACAAATTAGCACCACTGATGCAGACAGCCGTAGCATCATCATTTCAAGAAATATTGTAGAAGTAGCCTATAACACACAAAATGTAGTTGACGATAAATATAACCTTATTGTACATACACAGGCAACCAATACCAACGATGGCAAAGCTTTATATAAAGCCACTGTACAGGCTAAAGCAAACCTGCAGTTGCAGAAAGAAGATGTTATATGCGCACTGGCTGATAAAGGCTATCATACCGGTGCAGAACTGCAGCGGTGCCAGCAGGATAGAATGATAACATATGTGGCCTATAGGGAGCAGCCCGCCGTTAAGCATATCGCCAATGAATTTTTAGCAGAAAGCTTTATCTATGATAAACCAACAGATACATATACCTGTCCTGCCGGTGCGCAATTAACAACGTTGGGCACATGGCATTATAAAAAAGGAGAAGCCGGAGAAACAAGTTACCGGTTTAAAACATACCGCACTGATACATGTAAAACATGCGCCTTAAAACAACAATGCACCAAATTACCCAAACGTATTATACAGCGCAGCGAATACCAGGATGCTATAGAAACGAATAATAATAACATTAAACAAAACACGCAGTATTATAAACGAAGGCAGGCAATATGCGAGCATCCCTTTGGCAGCATCAAACGGCATTGGGGTTATACACATACCTTATTAAAAGGCCTGCAAAAAGTAAATGGAGAAATGAACCTCATAATGTTCTGCTACAACTTTATGCGCACTAAAAACATTCTTGGCTTTGATAAAATGATACAGGCTATTGAAAAATGGACACCAGGCTACAGCAAAGTAGCCTGCACTATAAAAAAGCGGTTTATCAAAGCCATTTACAGCCAAAATAAGCAACTGATTTTTTTAAGAATATTCCAGGCTTCATTTTTAAAGGCTGCATAGAAAAGCAGCTAATACACTTATACTCACTTCTACCAACCCGTTTTTGACGCAATAAGGAGTTTTTTCACAGTCTGACGTTCAGGTATTTGCGACGGCAGGATAATAGCATTCCGTCAAGCTGATACCGAAGCTGATTTTTGTTTGCTGCCGAAGATAATTACAAATGTTCAATAGCGTTGAGTCACGATGATAACTGAAGCTGAGTAGAATTACTGCTGCTGAAGTGCAGTTAGTCAGCCCTGCTGTTGCAAATACCCATGTTGTACGTAGTATTTAGTCATACTTAAATTCATAAACTGTCTTTAGCTTAGTGTCTAAATAATATTCAATTTTAAGTAAGCGTCCACTATTGTCGTAAAAATACTTGTTTACATTATAAAATGGATAATCGGAATATGATTGAAAATACTCTCTCCATTTTTTTTCAATGATTTTCCCTTCATTATTTCTTGTTATAACTGTATCAGTCATTTTCCCATTTTCATAACGAGAAATCGTTTCAATATGTCTATTGTTTTTGTCATAGATTAAAGTGTCAGTTCCAACAATGGTATCTGCAACAAAATATTGAACTTTAATTTTTACACTGTTACTGTAAGTAAAACGATAATATTCTGGAGTATTTAATTTATTAATGATTTTTCTTTCTATTTGATTATTATTTCTATCATATTGGTATTCCTCAACTGGCTTATTATCGTAAAGTAATTTACTTAAATTGTTTCCATTGTATTCATAAGTGTAGGTGTATGAGCCTTTATCTCCTCCACCTTCAGGTGATATATAAACGGTTTTAATTTCTATTGTTGCTTTCATTTTCAACTTCCCGTTATACGATAAATTTACTTGTTGCATTAGTTTACCCCACATATCACCAAAGTAATCTGTATTAGCGTAGATTTCCTGATAAATCATATTACTATCAGCATTGTATTCTTCATAAGCACATTTAAACCTTTTGCCTTGTTGTCCTTTAGAATTACTGGAACTGTCATAACTAATAAAAAATTCAGTAATTGAATACTTCTTATGCTGGGTCATGTCAAAGCATCCGGCAAAAAGCATTATTGCAAAAAGCAGTAGAATTAGATTGCGAAGGGTCATAATATTACGTACAACGTTCACGGCTTGGCGAATAACTGGTATTTGAAATTCGTCCAGCCCGAACCGCAGTTAAATTTATAATTAAAAGTTCATTGTTATCGTTGTCGCCAAATTTTTAATGTCCAACCGATTACTGCAGCACAATAGCCAAACAAAAGTTGATGTTGCATTGAGTCGCGCCAGTTTTTTGCCAAACCCCTTTGTTGTACGCATGTCAATTTAGCTTCTCAAACTTTTTTTTGTTGTCGTTCCATAGCCATAATTCAGGTTCACAATAGCTACAAGAGTCATAATAACCTAAACTGTCTGGTGGATTTATAACCAAAAGCCTGCTATTTTGTTTGAACTTATAGTCAAGTGACGCTGGAGGAATGTCATAAACACGTCCTGTCTTCAAATCAGTAATTGCACCGTTTAAACAATCTGTTCCGCAACCCCACATCGCAAGATTGTAGTGCCCTGCAAAGTCAGTCCCGAAATTATCAATTGACCATCTGATGGTGGAACGAAAGCGTTTTGCAGTTTTGCTGCTCGAGTAATTTATTTTAGCGCGTTTGCCAGAAAATGTATCAACTATATACTTACCGTAATCAATTGTATATGAAAATTTTTCCTTACCAACTGTGTCAACTTTTGCAATTTGCTGTTTGCTTGGAACAGAAGCTAAATTATTATTTGTTCCTTTATTGTGACAAGAGAGAAATGTCCAAAATGCCATTATGAAAAATAGTCTATTCACGAGGGATTGCGTACAACGAAGGGTATTTGCGATGGCAGGGCATTCTTGTGTTCCGTCACGCCGATACCGAAGCTGATTTATTTGTTTTGCCGAAGATAACTACTAATGCTCAACAGCGTACTGTCAGCCGATAACCGGAGCTGAACAGAATTACTGTTGCCGAAGTGCGTTCCGTCGCCCCTTGCTATTGCAAATACTTTTGTTAGCAGCAGCCCTTTTATGTTGTAATAGTTGTAATCTCATATTTCTTATCATTTAATATTGTTTCCGTTTTATTTACTTTAGGCTCTGGATTAGGTTCATTAAAATTTGCATAATAAATAATGCCATAATAAGTATTTGTCGCTTGCATATAGATTAATACTTGATTTATTGTATTCTGCATATGAGAACCAATTGCTCTCATTCTCTTAAATTCTAGTATCACTTGTTCATTGTCAATTTCGATTAAGAAATCTGGTCTAATATCTCTCCCTCCAATATTAAAATGTGGTTCTCGTTGAGTGTTTACAGATTTGCTTACAGATGCAATATAAGCGTGGAATAATCCTATAATTTCAACTTCTCTTATATCTTTTGTGTTATTAAAAATCTGTTGACTATTTTGTCTAGAAAACTCTATTATAATATCAACAAGTTTGTCAACTGGAGTTTTGTTTGAAGACAAAGCAATGGTTTTAATTTTTTCAGCATTTTCTTTTTCTTCAGCCAATTTTTTTTGCTGCGTCTGATAAGCAATTTTTTCTTGAATTTGTTTTAGTAAAAGATGAACAAAACTAGATACAGATGTTAATGCAATAAAAGCCTCATTTTCGTCAAAGAATAATTTGAAATCATGAGTGGATTTATTTCTCCATTCTTGTCGATAATTTTTAAACAGTTGTAAAACTCTTTCTCTAAATATATTATTTGTTTCAAAAAATTTTTCAATGTCATTTGGAGTTTTTCTGAATACTTCTTCTTCGGATTTGTCTGCAAGCACTTTATATGATTCCTTTAATGCTCCTTCATAAGCCTGATTACTTCTGTAAATAACATCATTGAAGAAGTTTGTGTCAGACTTACCTTGCTTATAATAGAATTCAGCTCTGTCTATATGAGTAAAGATTGAGTCCAAATAGTTTGAACTATCAACTTTTTTTATCGAATTAATTTGCTGTTCTATTTCTTTAAGTATGTCCATATTCGAGCTGTGTCCGGGTTGCGGCTAACGTTCACGGCTTGGCGAAGAACTGGTATTTAAAATTCGTCCAGCCCTAACTGCAGTTAAATTTATAATTAAAAGTTCATTGTTGTTGATGTCGCCAAATGTATAATGTCCAGCCGATTACCACAGCTTAATAGCCAAACAAAAGTTGATGTTGCATTACGTCAGCCAGTTTTTTGCCAAACCACTTTGTTGTGCGTTCGCTTTTTGTCAAAGTGTAATTGGCATTGTCGTGAAGCTAATACCTTGTCTTTCTTCGAAAGTTAATATTTGACTGTCAGTAAGAATTGGCTTTTGTCGCACTATTTGGTCAAAGCCTGATGATTTAAAATTTATGTTGCCTTCTTGCAAATCAATTGACCATTCGTAAATCCATTTGTTTTTTTCTTGTTCTACTTTGTCAATAAGAAGAAGGTCAGCAATTTCTAACATGTCAGTTGCCCCTCCACGTCTGTCAATGTTTATTGTCAGCGCAAATGTGTCCTTAAATATTAACGTGCAAGGAGAAATCCAGAAAGAAAATATTCGCTTTGGTGGAATTGGATTTACCCACTTAAAAATATAGTCAATGTCAAATATTAAATTAGTTGTGCCAATGTCGTCAAGTGGGGAAAAAATTAAGCCATAAATATTGCAGTCATGCCAACCCATTTTTTCATAATCATCTTGTGTCCAAATGCTTTTGTCAAGAATGAATATATCTTCGGATCGTGTCAATGTTTGAAATTTTGAGGTATTGTTTTGGGTTTGCTTTTTAAATTGTCACAAGTGACGCACAACGAATCGGTATTTGCGATGGCAGGGCATTCTGTGTTCCGTCACGCCGGTGCCGAAGCTGATTTGTTTGTTTTGCCGAAGATAATTACAAATGCTCAACAGCGAACTGTCAGCCGATAACTGAAGATGAACAGAATTACTGCTGCCGAAGTACTTTCCGTCGCCCCCTGCTATTTGCAAATACTTTTGTTAGCGGCTGCCCTGTCGTCCATAAGGTCTTAATCTTGTCAATTGTGTCAAGTATCTTCTGCAATGTCTTTTTGGTTTTGAATTTTTCCAAGTTTTTTGTAATGAAAACCCTGATTTCACAACAAGGCTTGTTCCTGCCAATACGATTGTTTTAAAAAATTCGGTTTCTGTATATGCAGGCGACTTTAGTAACATGTCTGCTCCTAAAAGAAAATTTGTAGTGTCAAAACTTAAAGAAAAAATGTTCTCTGTAAAATCAGAAAGTACACTATTATATTTGTCTACAAAGTCAACTTCCGTTTGTCCATTTTCAATGTTTTTATAGAAACTGTCCAATTCTGAATGAAACGCTTTGAGTTGCTTTTTAAAATTTTTTAAGTTTCTAAGTTTGATAATTTCTTCAAACGGAATGCTTTTCAGTTTAGCCGGTAGTTTCAATTCTATGATTGATTTTGCATTAGTAAGCTCTTTAGTTGGGGTCGGGGCTTTTGATTTTAAAAAGTAAGAAAGCTTGTCAATGCTTGTTTTGTCCGTGATTGGCGACTTTCCTTTACTGTCAGCGATTGTATTAGCAAGTACTACCATGTAAAGTGTACCTAACTGTTCTGAAATTAAAAGTCCGCCGTCTGCTTTTTTTGCGAATTTGTTTTCAAGGCAAAACCATTCCCAATCGTGGCTAAATTTCTCACCGTACAACTTATAAGTTTGTTGGTTCTTGTCTTGCCACTGTCTAACGGGATTAATTTGTTTAAAGAATAAGTCAAATCTTTCTGGTGTTTTTGCAATCCTCTCCGCTATGTCAATTGCGTCAAGTGAAGATGTATAGCCATCATGATATTCTGGTCTGTGGATTTGAATTAAATCTGTTTCGTTTATAAGCTGATGGTATAAATAAGAACGTTCACTGTCGCCTGTTGGTGGTATAATAGGGTTAAGCCTGTCAATATAAAGCAAAGCAAATTTTAGCCAATCATTATTGGTTGATTCAAAGTTTGGATAGTAAATTAAATCTTTCATGGTGACTGTCGTTTAGGGTTGCCGCTAACGGTAGAGCTTGGCGAAGAACTGGTATTTGAAATTCGTCCAGCCCGAACCGCTGCTAAATTTATTATTAAAAGTTCATTGTTATTGATGTTGCCAAATTTATAACGTCAAGCTGATAACTGCTGCTGATAGCCGAACAAAAGTTGATGTTGCGTTGAGTCGCGCCAGTTTTTTGCCAAACCCATTGTTACCTGCAGGCTTGTCAACCTACATGGATATTAAATTTGACCAAATAATGTTTTTATTTTTCTGTCCTTCTTTATCGTCGTAGTCAAAAGGATTTTGTCCTTTGTGTGCTGCAATTAGATTAAAACCAATTTTAAACTTAATTTCTTTTGTGTCCATTGTTTGACTAACTATTAGTCTTATGTGGACCATTGAGCTTTGTCCTGGTGCTATTGTCAAAATGGTTGGAATATTCTTTTCGCAAAGTGAAGGTTCAATGTTGAGCTTCCTACTATCAACAGAATAAAAGTCTTGCCACGAACAGGACATGCTGAAATATCTCAATGTATCTTTTGACTTGTTTGTCAAAGTAGTAGGAATAACCCAATAAGTTTGCTCGCCTTGCTTTTTTATGGTTCCTTTTTTAATTGTCAAAACATAATCTAAGTCTGGGGTTTTAAAAGCAGAAAGTCCAATAATGGTCACTAAAATTATAATGTTAAAGCGTCGTGTCATTTGGTTGTGTTGTGTCCAGCTTGCAGGTAACGTTTACGGCTTGGCGATGTGGCGGTGTTTGAAAATCGTCAGCCCGTAACTGATGCTAAATTTATAAATAAAAGTTCATCGTTTATTCTTTTGCCTGGCGATATTCGTCAAGCTGGAATTGAAGCTGAATAGCGAACAAAAAGTTACTAATATATCCGTCGCCCCGCCATGTTGCCAAACCGCTTGTTGTGCGTTCGCTTTATTCGTCGCCAAGTTCTTCGTCCAGGTCGTCTTGCTTTTTATCTCTAACTGCACACTTGGTTATATGGTCACTGTCCAATGTAAATAAGTGTCTGTCGTGTGGTTCTGAATAAACTTTATTCTTTGCTTTTGTTTGTTTCAAAATCCAGTCTACAAAGTCATGAAAATATGGTTGGTTTGCGGTTGATTTGTGGCCTTGTCCTTGTCGTACAATTGGTAATAAATGTTCTGGCAAAGGCTCTGGCTTATCGCCGAAATAATAAAAATGGTCTGACAACAAAGCAAACTGTCCACCTAAATCTCTTTTGCGATTACCTTCATTATGAACACTCTTTAAAATTTTAGCTGGGTCAACCGAAAAATCATAAATGCAATCACCAACTCTTTCTTTATAACTTTTGCCTCGCCAATTAGGAATTTTCTTTGGAAGTTGAGTTTTGCAATAAGTATCATAGTCTTGCATTGCCAAAGTTTGAGTTACTTCCATAGCATAAACAACTTTGTTTTCAAAGCCGAATTGTGTCGAGCCTGTTGCAACAATCCAATCTTTCTTTTTTGCATTTCTGCGAATTACAGGTTTGCAAATGTTTAGTGTACAAACTCCCCAAAATGGGTTTGGTGCAGCTCCATCGTCAAACGGAATACAGTATGAAAAAAGTCTTGGCATTTTAAAGATTATTGTCTGTCAACGGAAGGTTTGTAAAAGTGACGCACAACGTTCACGGCTTGGCGAAGAACTGGTATTTGAAATTCGTCCAGCCCGAACCGCTGCTAAATTTATAATTAAAAGTTCATTGTAATTGATGTCGCCAAATTTATAAAGTCAAGCCAATAACTACAGCACAATAGCCAAAACAAAAGTTGAGATTGCATTCGTCGCGCCAGTTTTTTGCCAAACCTTTTGTTGGCGGTAGTTTTTATTTGGGCTTTGTCTTTTTCTTATTATCATCTTCAAAAATAGAATTTCCATTTTGTAAAATTTCTTGTTCAAGATGGTAATAAGTTTGTCTTACGTTGTAATAATGTTGCTTCCATTCTTGCCGAGGAATATACTGGGATGTGTCAGAAAGGGAATCTAAAAATTCTAATGGATTTAAAGGATTTAAACTATCATTTTCTAACGCTTGATTTAGTTTTATATAAATTACTTGAACATTGTTTTTTGCATATTCCTTTACTATTCCCATAGCAATTGCATGAAAGGAAGAGTATAAGGCAGTGTTCGAATTTTCATTGTATAAACTTGCTAAAAACCTTGCTCTTATCTCGCCCAAAAATAACCAGTACATCGAACTGTCTTTGTATCCTTTTGAATACAGCATCATACCTGCCATCATTAAAATGTCCGGTTCGATAGTGAATATACTATCTGCAATATATTTATAAGCCATTTCTCTTTTTGTAGTGTCTTGTGAAGACAAAAAAAAGTAAGCTGTAAATTTATTAATTGTAGTCGTGTCAATCTGGGCACAACAATTTTGAACAAACGAAAAAGTAAAAAATATTGAAAGTATAATTAATTTTTTCAAACTATTAGAGTTGGATGTGTCACATAAAATTACCGCCAACGTTAAAGCGTTTGCGATGGGCTGGCGATAGCGATTGGTCAGCCTGCTACAAATGCTTAATTGAAAAACTAAAGTTGAAAATATGAAACATAAGCTAAATAGCAAAGGTCAAGCTGGAACAACTGCTGATGCCTGTAAATTGCTGAGAACTTAATGTCGAGCCAGTCTATTGCAAACGCCGGTGTTAGGCGCATTGTTGTCACCCTTTTAAAACATTCGGGTTCTGCAAAGTCGTTTCATTGAACTTTTGTGTCCATGATGCAAGATCAACATTTGTTTCTTCTTTTACATCATCAAAGTAAATCCAACAATTGCAGTCTGCAGATAACTGTCTTAATTCTTCAATGTCGTGCTGTAAAATTTTGTCGTGTCCATACTTGCGTTCTCCATTACTTATCGTGTCCCATAAAACATATTCTAAATTCCTCAACCAGCCCGATGAGTAACATCTTTCAGACAAGCCACTCATAAAATCTGCAAGTTTTCTCTGCTCAGATGTCAAGTCGTTAAGCATTCTTAAACCTTATATAATTAGTGCAATGAAGTAATTCTCTTTGAATAATAACGAAAGCCAATTTTGTCAACATTATAGGTTAATGCTGCTGAAAATATTGCGCCTAACGGCTCGGTATTTATGCAGGCAGGGCAATAGAGCCGTATCAGCCGATAACCGAAGCCGAGTAAAGATACAAAGATGAATATTACTAATGCTCAATAGCGTTCCGTCACGATGGGACTGATGCTGAATAGCTATACTAAAGCCGAAATGCGTAATGTCAGACCTGCTTGCATAAATACTTTTGTTAGCGGCTGGCTTTTTTCTTTGTTTGGTCTGGCAGTTGCTCTTTATATTTTTCTACAAATTCTTTTGCGTCTTTCAAATTGTCTGGATATGGAACATAACCCTCTTTGCTTATTATAATTCCATTTTTCTTCTCAACGATTTTATAAATATGCTGATAACGAAAACCATTGTCAACTAAATATTTTACTGTCTCCCAAAGTTTGGTGTCAGTCTTTTTAGGTGGCTTAAATAAATGAGATAGGAGTGTCATAGGTTTACCGCATACCGAACAAGAATATTCTCTTTCCGAGCCAAAGTCAATTGCTCTATTTAATGATTTTCTACAGTCTATGCAAACAGCTTTGTATCCCATTTTAGTTTGTCTTTTTCAGATGCGGAGTAACGTTTCTCCAAATGTCAGCATAGTCGGCATAAAAAGAAGCAAGTGGAGTTGTATGTCCTTGCATTGATACATTTGCAACTTCTAAATTTAAAAACAGATTTTGAATAATTTCTATTTCCTCTTCTCTCAATTCAACTAAATATTTTGATGTTGCTTCGTCGTCTTTTTTGTTGTGTTTGATAGGTTTTGGCAATTCATTAGTCTGTAGAATTGATTGAATTTTTTCAGCTAATTCTAAATGTCCTACTTTAATCAATTCGTTATAAGTTGTAATTAAAGTCTGGTGGTATAAAATGTTCTCTTCTATCATTTCGTCAAACTGCAGGGTGGTCAAATAAACTTGCCGCTAACGTTAAAGCGTTTGCGATGGGCTGGCAATAGCGAATTGTCAGCTTGGTACAAATGCTTAATTGAAAAACTGAAGTTGAAAATATAAAACATAAGCTAAATAGCAAAAGTCAAGCTGGACCCGCAGCTGATGCTTGCAAAAATGGTTGATGATTTTACGTCGAGCCAGCCTATTTGCAAACGCACTTGTTACATGCCGTTTTTCTTCTTCGTCAACATGATTGAATAATTTAAAGACCAATGTGGCGTTATGTCATTCTTGTTTTCAGAAGTGTCTGGCAAATAGTTAAGTTTAAAATTCTCAATGAAATTTTTGTGTGTCAATTCAAATGTCTGTTTGCCTTTAAAGTCTGGCGGAAGACAAGGAAAATATTTGTCGTGCAAATAGCTCATTATTTCCATGCCAGATGTGTCAACCAAATCTCCGTCTATTGACCAGCCACCAACAAACTTGAAAATGTGCCCATTACTGTCTGCTGAAAAATAAAGTACGCCAACAATTGAACCTGTTGAAAGTTCTGCTGAATAAAAATCGTCTAATGAAAGATAATCTTTGATTGCTGGAAAATACTTTTCATATTTTCCATTAGGGTCGTACCTGAACGAAAATGAAGTGTCAAATTGTTTTATGTCTTGCCCAACTACAAAAAGCGGTTTGCCTTTATAATGCAAACAAGAAGGTTCATAAATAGCTGTTGTATCAAAACCTTCTTCTAAAAATGCTGAGTCAACCAAACTAAGTTTTATCTTGATAGCCTTGTTGTTTGTGTTTGTACAAGCAACAGTCAAAATGCAAATTACAGTTAGTAGCGTCTTCATTAAAATGGCATATAACGTTCAGGGCTTGGCGAAGAACTGGTATTAGTATTCCCGTCACCCTGAACCGAAGTTAAATTTATATTCAAAAGTTCATTGTTATTGATGTCGCCAATTTATAACGTCGAGTTGATAACAACTGTTGAGTAGCCAAACAAAAGTTGATGCTGCGAATTGTCAGCCAGTTTTTTGCCAAACCGCCTTGTTAGCCGCATTTGTCAGTCCAACAAGTGACTGATGTCTTGGGCACAATAAATGTAAGAAAGCTGATTGTCTTCTTGGTCTCCACTCATGCTTGCTCCAGAGCACAGGCTTAATTTGAGGTCAATAAAGAGAGCCTCACCTTCGTCAATTATTTTTTGCATAGAAGAAACTTTGTCGAGTGTATCAACAGCATCCCAAAATTGCATCTCAAAGTTTATAGTTTTGTCAAAAATATTCAGCTCGATACCACTACGGATTTCCAATTCTGAAAATTGATCATTGCTGTCATAGATCAAGAATAGAAATACTGGTTGACCTTTCAATTGATTATAAATGTCTCGTCGTGAAACTGTGCCAGCAAACTCTTGGTCGCTGATTTCATATTCACTTTGAAGCGTTTCTCGAACTTTTTTACGCGTCGTTCCCCAGGGAATAAAAGTTTTCCCGTAAACAATTCCGTTGTCCGGCTTATATTCTAATGAAATAGTCATCATATTGCGGCTAACGTGAACGCATTTGTGAAGGCATGGCAATAGCGATTGGTCAGCTTGGTACAAATGCTTAATTGAAAAACTGATGTTGAAGATAATTACAAATGTTCAATAGCGAAATGTCGGCTTGAATAAAAGGTGATAAGAATTACTTCTGCACAAATGCTGCTGGTCAAGCCATGCCTTTTACAAATGCCACTGTTGGTTGCAGTTTTTGTCGTTTGCAATTACAACAGGTTCAATTTTATCACCACTTATCTTAATTAACCAACTTATCATTGGTGCAAATGTTGGACTGCCATATTGGAAAAACTTTTTGTAAATCTTTTCGTCATTTACATAGTTAAGTGTTTTTGCTTCGTCCCAATTTAAAGTAAATGTGTCTGAATTAAATCGAGTCCATTTCCCGGTAGTTAAGTCAAAGCCAACTTCGTAAACAGAATAGTAGATGTAAGTTGAGTCGTCGTTGAGTATTAAGTATGTTGAATTATACATTCCTTGATTTTCAAAAACCTTGAAAGCCTTTGCAATGTCATAAGTCTTTGTATTTGTCAAAGTAAAGGTTCTTGAATTGAATATTTCATGCTGATATTTTTCAACGTCGGATAAAAGACTGTCAATATTAGTTTGAGAATTTGAATAAGTACTTGTTAGGATGAGCGACAATAAAAAGATTACCCGCTTCATTAATAATTCATTTATAGTCCAATTATTAGCTTGATTTAGAATAATTGATTTTTTCAAAACCTTGTTGTCAATGTGTTGTCTATAAACGTCGACTTGAAAAATTAATTGCTTTGATCATTATGTCAAAATTGCAACCAACGTTGAAGCATTTGTGAAGGCATGGCAATAATGATTTGTCAGCCGGTGCAAATGCTTAATTGAAAAACTGATATTCAAGATAATTACAAATGTTGAATTACATAAGGTCGGCTTGAACAAAACATGATAAGAATTACTGCTGCAGATTGTTGCTGGTCAAGCCATGCTTTTACAAATGCCACTGTTGTGCGCATTTTTATCCTTTTTTAGGTAACCAGATTGGAGATGGATAAGCAAATATTTTTACAATAAGAGTGTCATTAGAATTAGGTAGTCTGATATGATGGTCACCCAAATAATCAAAATTTACCATCGTGTCCATTCCAGATTTTAGTCCCTTCATAAATCTAAAAAGTAAATCTTGAGTTGAGTCCATTTTTGGCAGAAATGTAAGAGAACTTTCGAAGGCAATTTCTTTATTACAATGAGATTTTATTATGATAGTTAAGTGGTCAATTTTAACAGAGTCCACATGAACTCTAATACTGTCAATGTAAATATTAGAAAGTAAGTCATAAAAATTATATGCATACTTGTAACGAACACTATCCTGTTTATTAAAATCTTTTTCTTGCTGCACATCCGCTTTAAACTTGTCAACTAAATATTGAATCTGGCGTTGAGCTTTTGAATATGAAATTTTTGATTCAGAATTTTTTGTCGATTGTGAACATGAAAAAAGCAGCGAAAAAATAAATATTGAAATAAAGCTTTTAGTCATTTTGGTGTATGCAAAATTTGCGCACAACGTTAGGGCTTGGCCGAAGAACTGGTATTTGAAATTCGTCCAGCCCGAACCGCTGCTAAATTTATAATTAAAAGTACATTGCCATTGATGTCGCCAAATTTATAACGTCCAGCCGATTACTGAAGCTGATTAGCAAAACAAGAGCTAATGCTGTGTAACGTCAGCCAGTTTTTTGCCAAACCGCCTTGTTGGCTGCTGGTTTATCTTCTTTAAGTTGTTCCCCAGGCATACCAATGGTCACTAATTTTTTCCCATCTAATTATGTCACCGCAGTCATTTGTTTCAGGATTTTCTCCAGTCTCAGAATAAGCTATTCCATAACAATTGTCAAGCATGCCATCCATAGTAAAAGAGATTGTTCCATCATCAAGGGTAATGAAACTTTCAAATCCAGTGTCAATTAGCTTTTTTCTAAATAATTCATAGTATGCTTTGTCAATGTTATTTTTTTTAAGAACATCATCTAAAAAATATTTCTTGCCAAACCCACTATCTGTTGTATCAACATCATTAATGTTTGCTTCTATCGAGATATTATTTACGGATTTCCAAAATCTAAGGCCGTCACTCATTTCTTTAATCTTTTTGTAGCTTTTTATATCAACCACAAGTTCATTTAGCAAAACTTCTTTTGATTTATAATAAACTAAGTCAGCGGTATTTCGTTGAATATTATAAGTAAGAAAATAACAAATTATTGCTAAGCCTGCGACAATTAAATAGTACTTCTTTTTTGATTTATGAGATTCAATGTTAGTTAAAGTAATTCCTGAAACAATTAGTAAAATAAGAGCAAGTAAAAATATCAGAAGTAAAATAAAAATGTTCGTTGTCAGTATAAAAAATATTGTTCCAATGTAAGGAGTCAAAATGCTAAGAATAAAGATCAACAAATTGTTTATGAATTTCCGAGTCATTAGAATCGTTTTGAATTTAGAGTCATTAAAAATAGCAGCCAACGTTAAAGCGTTTGCGATGGGCTGGCAATAGCGAACTGTCAGCTTGGTACAAATGCTTAACCGAAAAACTAAACTTGAAATTATAAAACATAAGCTAAATAGAACGGTCAAGCTGGAACAACTGCTAATGCTTGCAAGTTGCTAAGAATTTAATGTCGAGCCAGCCTATTGCAAACGCACTTGTTGGGCGAAGTTGTATTTGTCTAAAAGTCGTTTGATATTATTTGAATTATCAACACAGAAAAGTCCAACTAAAATCATTTCACGGTTTGCAAAAACTTGTCTATTGCCAATCGAATATTTACTTACACCTTGTCTGTCTATGCTTTGATAATGAACATTTTTAGAACTATCCTTTAGTTGAAAGAAATAGTCATTGTAAATAATGGTATCTTTTAATCTCTGGCCATCAACTGTTGTGTCAATCGAATAAACTGAATTTATTTCAATGATTATTGAAACATTTTCAGAAGGTATTTTAGCTGTCCAAACTTTGATTAGGTGTTGGTCTTCTAAAATTATTTGTTTTTCATATTTAGAAAGGTCAGTTAAGCTTAAAGTTTCTATGGTCTTAAAATCATTAAATACTTGCTTTATCTTTTCATT
>Ga0206973_1044_pt2 | contig 34939 bp, 23 predicted proteins | sample Alteio_BWOrgHeat_83_FD_152927 | JGI IMG/M metagenome (GOLD analysis project Ga0206973, IMG submission 152927) | Enriched cells from forest soil in Barre Woods Harvard Forest LTER site, Petersham, Massachusetts, United States -... | ecosystem: Environmental > Terrestrial > Soil > Temperate forest >...
GGCGCTTTGCAATTGCGTTGCGGCAACGTTGGAGATTTATTAGATCATGTAACGTCACAGGATGTAATAACATTCACGGGCTCAAAATCAACTGCATTAAAATTAAAAAAGCATGAGCGCATAGTAAATGAATCTGTTCCTTTCAACATGGAAGCGGATAGTTTGAATTGTATTGTGTTGGGTGATGATATAAATCCTTCAGATGTTGAGTGGGATATTTTTATTAAAGAGATAAGAAAAGAGATGACGGTTAAAGCAGGGCAAAAATGTACAGCTATCAGAAGAATATTTGTTCCCGAAAATAAGATCGAGGATGTGTGGCAATCACTGAAACAATCTTTATCACAAACAGTTATTGGCAACCCGCTAAATGATAAAGTAAGAATGGGCTCATTAGTTGGTCAATCCCAACGCGAAGAAGTAAAACAACAGGTGCAAAAATTACTCGCATCATCACAAATAATTTATGGTTCATTAGATAGCGTTGATGTAATAGATGCTGATGCAAAAAAAGGCGCATTTCTTTCGCCATTATTATTATTGAATGAAAAACCATTCGCATCAACAGCAGTGCATGAAGTAGAAGCATTCGGGCCGGTAAGTACCATCATGCCGTATAAGAATTTTGATGAAGCAATTGAATTGAGTAAGATGGGAAAAGGTTCTTTGTGTTCATCCATCGTAACAGCAAATGATACGCTTGCAAAACAATATGTACTAGGCGCAGGTACACATCATGGAAGAATTTTAGTGTTGAATAAAGAATGTGCAAAGGAAAGCACTGGTCATGGTTCGCCATTACCAATGTTGATTCATGGCGGTCCAGGCAGAGCAGGAGGCGGCGAAGAAATGGGTGGCGTTCGCGGCGTAAAACATTATATGCAAAGAGTGGCGATACAAGGTTCGCCGACAACCATCACTCACATCATAAATATTTACCAGCAACATGCAAAAGGAAATGAAACAGATGTTCATCCTTTCAAAAAGTATTTTGAAGAATTGAACATCGGTGATCAGATCATCACACAAAAAAGAAATATAACAAGTGAAGACATTGACCGTTTTGCTGATTTAAGCGGCGACCATTTTTATGCGCACCTAAAGACAACCGATTTTGCAGGAACGATGTTTGAACAACAGGTGGCGCATGGTTATTTTGTAATGAGCATTGCTGCAGGTTTGTTTGTTGATGGTTCTGAGAAAGGGCCGGTGCTATTGAATTACGGAATTGATGAATTACGTTTTATAAAACCTGTTTATCCGGGCGCGGAAATGTATATAAGATTCACCTGCAAAGAAAAAATTCCTCAGGATAAAAAGGAAGATACAGATATTGATAAAGGCATTGTAAAATGGCTGGTTGAAATGATTGATGGAACAGATGAACAGGTTGGCATTGCAACGATTCTTACAATGGTGGCCCGAAAAAGTTGAGCGTATTGTTTAACAATTTTGAAATACAATAAATAAATAATTTTATAACAGAATGTACTAAATCTCTTTTTCTCATTCAATCTCTTAAATATGCTTCATCAGATTCAGGAAGGATATGTAAAAACAGAAACGCATCAAGGCGTAACTACAATAGAATTTTTTCATCCGCAGGGCAATTCTCTGCCGGGAAAAATATTAGATGAGCTTGCAAAAGAAATTCATGTTGCAGGCCATAGTGATGATTGTAAAGTAATAATACTGGAAAGCGCAGGCGATAAGATTTTTTGTTCCGGTGCATCATTTGATGAATTAGCCGCAATTAAAACAGAAGCAGAAGGTCTAAAATTTTTCAGCGGTTTTGCCAATGTTATTAATGCAATGCGCAAATGCCCGAAGTTTATAATTGGCCGCATACAAGGCAAAAGTGTTGGTGGTGGTGTAGGACTTGTGGCTGCATGCGATTATGCAATAGCACTGGAAGGCTCCGATGTTAAATTGAGTGAATTGGCGTTGGGGATAGGGCCCTTTGTTGTTGGGCCTGTTATTGAAAAAAGATCAGGCACTGCAGCATTCACTCAACTTGCAATAGATGCAGCTTCATGGCGCAGTTGCGGTTGGGCGAAGCGCAAAGGCTTGTATGCTGAAGTACATCCGAACCTTGAAAGCATGGAAGAATCAATACAACGTTTATCTTTTTCGCTCACACATGGAAGCCAACAGGCTATGACTGAACTCAAAAAAATATTTTGGAAAGGCACTGAACATTGGGATGAATTGCTGAAAGAACGTGCTGCTATAAGTGGCAAGCTTGTTTTAAGCAGCTTCACTAAAAATTATATTCAGCAGTTTAAAGAAAAACAGGCAGCAAAAAGTAAATAATTACCACTCTGCCCGCGCAGTTGCGCTGATGCTTAAATCAGCAAAATCTTTCGCGAGATATTTATAGAAACCTGTTATTGCAATCATAGCCGCATTATCTGTACAATACTCAAATGGCGGAATAAATGTTTGCCAGTTATATTTTTCTCCGAATTCTTTTAACGCATTACGCAAACCACTGTTAGCACTTACGCCACCTGCAATACAAACCTGATTAATGCCTGTTTGTTCAGTTGCCTTCTTCAATTTCTTCATCAGAATTTTTATGATGGTATATTGAACAGAAGCACAGAGATCATCAATATTCTTTTCAATAAAATTTTCATCTTTCAATTTTGCATCACGCAAAAAATATAGTACTGATGTTTTCAAGCCACTGAAAGAAAAATTCAATCCCTGTATTTGCGGCTCGGCAAATTTGAATTTTTTTGGATCGCCCTTTTGTGCATTCCTGTCAATTAACGGACCACCAGGATAAGGAAGATTCAGCATTTTGGCTGTTTTATCAAACGCTTCGCCTGCTGCATCATCAATGGTTTCGCCAATTATCTCCAATTGAAGCGGAGAATGTGCAACTACTATTTGTGTATGGCCGCCACTTACTGTTAAACATAAAAAAGGAAATGTTGGTTTTGGATCTGAAATAAGATTAGCCAAAACATGTGCCTGCATATGATGCACAGCTATCAAAGGTTTATCTAATGCAAGTGATAAAGATTTTGCGAATTGTGCGCCTACTAATAAACTGCCGATTAAACCCGGCGCTTGCGTAAAGGCGATGGCATCTATATCGTGAATGGTAAGTGGTGGGTAGTGAGTAGTGAGCTGTTGAATTTTTTCATTCGCTTTTTTTATTGCAGCATCAACAACGGGAACAATATTTTGCATGTGCGCGCGACTTGCTAACTCAGGTACAACACCGCCATATTGTTCATGTATAGTTTGATTGGCGATGACATTGGAAAGAATTTTTCCATCAATACAAACAGATGCAGATGTTTCATCGCACGAAGATTCTATTGCAAGGATAACGACGCCCCCATCCCCTGAAGGGGAGCTATTAGCTTGTTGCAGCTCAAAATCTTTTTTATCAATCACAGAGTAAAATAACTAACTATTTGTTTAAGTGACATTATAAACTCCCTTCAGGGCCGGGGCATGCGCACTACTTGCTTCTTATCGCATCAACAGGATTCATACGTGCTGCAATAGTTGCAGGAATTATTCCCGAAAGAATGCCCAGTATAACACAAATAGAAAAGGCGAGCAATACTATATTGTATGATATAATGATGGGAAAAGGAAGTACAACATTAAGAATTGCAGAAAGCCCCCAAACCATAAGCAAGCCAATAAATCCTCCGATTACACAGAGAAAAGCGCTTTCAAGCAAAAACTCCAGCAGGATGGTTCTGCTTTTTGCTCCGATGGCTTTTTTTAAACCGATCTGGCTGGTACGCTCCCGCACAGTAACAAACATAATGTTAGCCACACCAAATGCACCAACAATTAAACTTAACCCTGCAATAGCCCAGCCGCCTGCATCTACTGTTCCAAAAAATCCGCTCACCGCTTCTGTCATAAAACTCACATCATTCAAAGCGAAATTATCATCCTCCTTCGGACTTAACCTGCGTATCTGCCGCATCACGCCTTTCAGTTCATCAGTTAAGGCACCGGAGGGAACATTTGGCTTTGCTTTTACCAAAATAAAAGGATTACCATTATCATTATTTATAGCATAAATGCTGGCATAATAATAATAGCTAAGCAATAGTGAATGATCATAGTCAAACCCTGGCCCAAAACCCTGGCCCTGCTTCTGTACAACTCCGATAATAGTAACTCTGTGACCGTCAAAAGTTACCTGTTTGCCTATTGCTCTTTCAGGCGTTCCAAAAAATTGTTCTGCATTGTTATATCCTATAACTGCAACAGGTGTTCCGCGCGTAAAATCGCCTTCACTAAAATAATTGCCTGCAGCAATGTCAATGGTTTGAATATCGTTATACTCATTCGATACACCATAAATATTCACGCCTTGTAACTCGCTGTTGCCATAATCAAGCTTTGTATAATTCTGCGTGAAGTATGCAACATTCTCAGCCAGTGATGAGCGTTGTTTTATATATTTTATTTCGTTGTATTCCGGTATCGGCCTGTTCACAAATTTCCACCATGGATAATCGCCATTGTCACCGGCGCCGTATTCCCATTTATCAATATAAATTGTATTTGTACCCAATGCTGTAATATCGCTTTGTATTTTATATTCCAAACTGTTTACTGTAGCCAATACACTTATAATACAAAATATACCAAAGGCAACACCGGTAAGCGAAAGCGCACTTCTGAGTTTGTTATTCTTTAACTCGCCTAAACTCATTTTAAAACTGTTCCAAAGTATGTTTAGCATTTTGCGCATACATCAAAAGTATAAAACTCATTTTGTTTACAAATAAATTTTAGATAAGCGGAAACAGTAAAACGGCCAGACGCTTTTGAAGCTACTGTGTTTATACTCGTTTAAAGCTTTGATTTAGAACAACATCTTCTAAAAATTATGAAATAATTCATTCTTCGCTAACCTGGCAGAACCTTGCTGTATTTCAACGAATCTCATATCCTGCAAATGCTCGAAGGCTTATTTTTACGATATATACTCGATATAACTTCGATATTTCTTCGATTCAATAGATCGAAGTTATATCGAAGAAATATCGAAATTATATCGAAGTTATATCGAAGTTATATCGAAGTTATATCGAAGTTATATCGAAGAAATGCACTTACAACCTTTTTTGTTTTAATATGCCTTATTTGAAAAGAGGTAGACAAAACTTATAGGTACGCGGTAGCTTTTGAAGCGTCGGGCCGATAACATCAATCTTAAAAATTTTAATAAATCAATTCTGGCGATCGTACTATAATTTTGCAGGCGAATTTTTAGTAATTAATCTTGCACTATTATGACGTGGAAACAAGTGTTCACTTCTTCTATCGGGCAAAAAATAACGATGGCGTTAACGGGTATTTCTCTTATTTTGTTTTTGGTAGTTCATGTTAGCGTGAATGCCTGTATCTGGTTTAATGATGGCGGGCAAATTTTTAACGGTGCGGCAAATTTTTTAGGCGAGAACGCTGTTCCCCGCATACTGGAAGTTGGGTTATTCCTTTTTTTGATACTGCACATTGTGCAGGGCCTGGTACTTGAAGCACAAAATCGTAGCCGCAGAGGTGTAGGTTATGCAATTGACTATGGTAACCGCGGCAGCACATGGTATAGCCGCAGTATGGGTTTGCTGGGCACACTGCTTTTACTGTTTCTGATAATTCATTTAATAGATTTTTGGATTCCTTCCCGATTTGGTGTAATGCCTGAGACAACCCTGGCTGATGGCAAACAAGTGCATAATCTTTATTCATTAATGCAAATAAGGTTTCAGCAAGGTTGGATTGTAATAATCTATGTGTTGGGCTGTATTTCGCTGTTATATCATTTATTGCACGGATTTTACAGCGCTTTTAAAACAGCAGGTGTGTACAACAAAAGGTATTTGATTCTTATAAGATGGGCAGGCTACCTGTTTTCTATAATTGTGTCGCTTGGCTTTGCCATGATGCCGGTTAGTTTTTATTTTGGATGGGTGAAATAGAAAGCTGTGAGCTAATTAAAACACAACTTTGAAACTCTGAAACTTTCAAACATTGAAACTTGATTTATGCTTGATGCAAAAATTCCTGAAGGAAATTTAAATAGTAAGTGGACTGATTATAAAGGCCATTGCAAGCTTGTTAATCCTGCAAACAAGCGCAGGCTTGAAGTTATTATTGTGGGCACAGGCCTTGCCGGTGCATCTGCAGCCGCATCCCTTGGTGAATTAGGTTATAAAGTAAAAGCATTTTGCTTCCAGGATTCTCCGCGCCGCGCGCACTCGATCGCAGCACAAGGTGGTATTAATGCTGCAAAAAATTATCAGAATGATGGCGATAGTATTTTCCGTTTGTTCTACGATACTATAAAGGGCGGCGATTATCGTTCCCGCGAAGGCAATGTTCACCGCCTTGCAGAAGTAAGTGCAAATATTATTGATCAGTGCGTAGCACAAGGCGTTCCTTTTGCAAGAGAATATGGCGGTTTATTAAGCAACAGAAGTTTTGGAGGTGTTCAGGTACAAAGAACATTTTATGCAGCCGGGCAAACAGGCCAGCAATTATTGATCGGCGCTTACCAGGCTCTGGAAAGACAAGTTGCGTTGGGCAATGTGGCTATGTACTCCCGCCATGAAATGCTTGATGTGGTTTTAATTGATGGAAAGACACGCGGTATCATTTGCCGTAATCTTATCACCGGCGAACTCGAAAGGCATTTTGGCCATGCTGTATTATTGTGCACCGGCGGTTATGGCAACGTGTTCTATCTTTCAACCAACGCTATGGGCTGTAATGTTACAGCCGCATGGAAGGCACATAAAAAAGGTGCGTACTTTGGCAATCCCTGCTTCACCCAAATACATCCTACATGCATTCCAGTAAGCGGCGAATATCAAAGCAAACTCACATTAATGAGTGAAAGTTTGCGTAATGATGGAAGAATATGGGTTCCTAAAAAACAAAACGATGCACGCAAACCCAACGATATCCCTGAAGATGAAAGAGATTATTATTTAGAAAGAAGATATCCTGCATTCGGCAATCTTGTTCCAAGAGATGTTGCAAGTCGCGCGGCGAAAGAAAGATGCGATGCCGGTTATGGTGTAGGCTCATCAAAGCAGGCGGTGTATTTAGATTATGCAGACGCCATACAACGCTATGGCAAGATTGAAGCAGGCAAGCAAGGCATTCACAATCCATCATCTGAACAGATAAAACAATTAGGTGATGAAGTGGTAAAAGAAAAATATGGTAATCTTTTCGACATGTATGAAAAGATCACCGGCGAAAATCCTTACGAAGTACCGATGCGCATTTATCCTGCGGTGCATTATACAATGGGTGGTCTTTGGGTTGATTATGAATTGCAAACAACTGTTCCGGGGTTATATTGTTTAGGTGAAGCCAACTTCAGCGATCATGGCGCCAACCGTTTGGGCGCAAGTGCATTGATGCAGGGGCTTGCCGATGGTTATTTTGTTATTCCTTATACAATTGGTAATTACCTGGCTGATGAAATAAGAACAAAAGAAATACCTACAACACATCCTGAATTTGAAGAAACAGAAAAAACTGTAGCTGCAAGAATTGAAAAATTAATGAGCATTAAAGGCAATGAAACGGTTGAAAGTTTGCACAAACGCCTTGGAAAAATTATGTGGGATAAATGCGGCATGGCAAGAAATGCAGCAGGGTTAAAAGAAGCAATTGAAGAAATACGTGCGTTGAAAAAAGAGTTCTGGAGCAATGTAAAAATTCCCGGGAGTATTGATGAGTTCAATCCTGAATTAGATAAAGCAGGACGTGTTGCAGACTTTATTGAATTAGGTGAATTGATGTGCATTGATGCGTTGGAACGCAATGAAAGTTGCGGTGGCCATTTTCGCGAAGAATACCAGACAGAAGATGGCGAAGCAAAACGTGATGACGAAAATTATATGTACGTATCAGCATGGGAATACAAGGCCGATGAACAGTGGGACCTGCATAAGGAAGAGCTGAAGTATGATGTGGTTCATCCAACACAGAGAAGTTATAAATAATGCCCCCATCCCCTGAAGGGGAGAATGGAGGTTATAAATTAAAATAAAAAATTCCCTTTAGGGTTAGGGCACTATGGAACATTACAACATGAATCTTACACTTAAAGTGTGGCGTCAAAGAAACAGCAAAGAGAAAGGACGCTTTGAAACATATAAAGTAGAAAACATTTCTTCTGAAATGAGCTTTCTTGAAATGTTTGATGTGCTGAATGAAAAGCTTATTACAGAAGATAAAGAGCCAATCGCTTTTGACCATGATTGCCGTGAAGGTATTTGCGGTGCATGTTCAATGTATATAAATGGCAAGCCACATGGCCCATGGAAAGCCAATACAGTTTGCCAGTTGCATATGCGCGCATTTAATGACGGCGATACTATTGTAGTTGAGCCCTGGCGTGCAAAAGCTTTTCCTGTAATAAAAGATTTGGTTGTTGACCGCTCTGCCTTTGACAGAATTATACAGGCCGGTGGATTTATTTCTGTAAATACCGGCAATGCTGTTGATGCCAACGCCATTCCTGTTGACAAAGAAAGTGCTGATAAATCTTTTGCAGCCGCCGCCTGCATTGGTTGTGGTGCCTGCGTTGCTGCATGTAAGAATAGTTCTGCTATGTTATTTGTATCTGCTAAAGTTGCTCATTTGTCTTTATTGCCTCAAGGTTCGCCCGAACGTAAAACACGTGTGGTGGCAATGATCAATCAAATGGATAAAGAAGGGTTTGGCGCCTGCACCAATACAAATGCCTGCGAAGCCGCTTGCCCTAAAGAAATATTGGTAACAAATATTGGCCGCTTAAATCATGAATATATGACGGCAACCTTTACAGCAGATAAATAAGCCTGCAACAATCTTTAAATATCATTACATTAAGAAGCCTGATCAAATGATCAGGCTTCTTAATTATGAATTGTTACGTTGAATTACTTTATACTTTCAACGCTACTTGGCTACATGCTTTTTTAAAAATTCAAGTTCATGTTTTTCCAGTTCCTGGCGGCCCTGTTCATAATCGGCCATTGCTTCACGCATCAGGTCATGAATGGTTATGATGCCTATAAAATTATTACCATCAAAAACGGGAATATAGCGTGTCATTGAATTATTGATCAGCAACATGAGTTTACTGGTTAAATCGTCCAGCGAAGCATTGACAAGATTGGTTGCCAGTATCTCAGACACTCTTGTATTAATTGCCTGTTTGCCTTCAAGAATTACTTTGTGTGTGTAATCTCTTTCAGAAAATACGCCCATGTAAATATCATTGTCATCCAAAACTATCAGGTAGCTTATATTTTCAGCTTTCATTAATCCTATCGCTTCAAGTACGTTTGCTGTATGTTTTATAAAATTAAATTGAGTTCCTTTTTGTTGTAAGATGTCTTTCGCAGTGCGCATGATGTATAAGTTTTATAGAAGGCAAATTTAATGATACTGTTGCATCACGGCTGGAAGAATATATAAAGCAAACTGCAGGCCTGTAAGGATTAAAACATCATATATTACAATTGAATATTTTTTAGCTTTCATTTTCCATACGATTAATGTTTTTTCGTCTTTATCAATATCAAACATATGAAAATGAATTTCCGGTTCATGCGGAACGGGCTTTTCGCTGAATGCGTTTGGTATTTGTACAGCACCGGTTTCTATCATAATATTTTTTGTTGAGAAACGGGGAAATTCCAATTTGCCTGCATTGTTATTAACTGTTATCAAAAGTGCTGCTGTTATTAGGAAAATGCTGCGGGGAATTTGAGTCTTCATGATGTTTTGTTTTTGAATGATGACTCAAAATTGCCTTTACACATACCCCTAAGTCAAGGCAGGAAATACGTGAAATTGAAACTGCGTAGAAGTACGTTATAACTTAAGTTAAGTATGCGTAAAATACGGGTAGCAATACGGGGAAAAACACGCTATGCTTTTTTGTATATATAAAAAAGTGGGGTTAGTTTGGTGGTGTTAATCTTATTAATAACACTTTAAAATTCCTGTTTATGAAAAAGATTTTACCCATATTTTATTATTCCATTACTTTCACTGCTGTCTTGCTACTATTTGCATTCAATTCAATCTCGCTTAACAATAACAATTCTGATGCAATTAAGACAACTGTTACAAAGAGGAATATCGTCTCTAATTTGAAAAATAAGAATGATGTAGTAGAAGATGATACGATATATGACAAGAATTGCTCCTGTGAGATTATTAATAAATTAATAAACGCTAAACCAACAATTAATAGTAAGCGTTACACCCATCAAGCTCGCGTTTATGAAATGATAATGAATGGAAGCAATTTTAAAACTGCTTACAATGAGCTTCAAAGTGGCAATTATGATTATGTAAAAATATTGTACTCTTCAAATACTAGTAACCCATTTTATTTATTAGCAGATGGCTTTGTATGTCAATCACCATCTCAGAATCGGCCTACACCTATTAAATTAAAACAAACGGCAAAGTACTACTCTTTTAATTCAACATCTGATATTAAAGACTCAAGATGGTGGATAAGAAGTGGTGTTATATGCGAGGCTGGCATCAAGGAATTTATCGATAGTTTAAAAAATGAGGGTATAGATTTTTTAAATAACCCTAATAAATATAATATCGTTATAACTCCATATTTAACTAGCGACATTTATTGTAAATATATTGGTCTTGTTCTTTCTTTACAAACAATTGATGCCAAAAAAACATATACTACGCATTTAAACGCAAATCCTTGCCCAAAATGTAAAGAATCATTTTAACTAGATAACGATTTTGCTGTCTAATTTTAGAGTTTTAGATTTAATGATTAACATTTTAAACTGGTCAGAAGTTTGGGCGCCACTAATACCGTTGTATATCTTTATTTTAAAAAAAAAAGATTACAGCTCATTTCGCATTATTGCTGTTTATTTACTAACAGCTCTCTGTATTAATGCAATGGCAGATGTTAGCTGGATTTTCAAACAATGCATGCCTGTTAAACTTCAAAACAACAATTATCTTTATAATATTAGTTCGATCCTAAGAACTGTTATTTTTACTTTGTTCTTTAGAAATACCATTAATCTTTTTTCTAAAAAACTCTTTAATTGGTTTTTAATAATTTATGCCATTGGTTTTTTAATCTATTTCATTATCAACGGGAATTTTTGGACTTTGAATTCTTTGCTTCATACAACAGAAAGTTTCACTCTTTTAATATGTTCAATTGCTTTTTTTATTAAACTGATAAATTCAGAGGAAATATTTTTAAAGTTTGATCCTCGATTACTTATTATTTCTGGTCTGGCTCTTTATGAATCAGTAAATTTTTTTGTTTTTCTTTTTTATCAATATATCATAAGTTCTACAGATAAGCTTTGGGATTATATATGGTATATACCCGATACAATGTATATTGTCTTTTGCATTTTAATTGCCAAAGCTTTTTACGGAGAATCAAAGGAAGCTTATGAATATTGAATATTTTTTTATTGTTGGTGTTAGCGCAATGTTATTGCTTATACTAAGCCTTTTACTCTTTTTCAATCTCAGCCAGCGCAAAAAATTTCAATACCACCAAAACTTATTGCATATTAAACAGGAGCAACAAAACGAATTAATAAAGGCAGCCGTTATAAGTGAAGAAACAGAACGGCACCGTATATCAGAAGAATTGCATGATGAAGTTGGCGCCTTGCTTTCTGCAACAAGATTATACCTGTTTAGTATACATCCTGAAAAACTGGCGAAACAGGATGGTGAAGTGTTTAATAAATCTATTGAGTTATTAAATGACTCTATTCAAAAAGTAAGGTCAATATCACACAACCTGCATTCAGGAATTTTAAAGGAACTTGGGTTAAATGAAGCAGTTCAAAGTTTTGTATATAAACTTAGTGCAGATAAGTTTTCTGTAGTGTCTGATCTCGACCCAAACTATATTTCAAAAAAATGCTGAAAACGATATAAGCATTTACCGCATTATACAGGAACTCTGCGGCAATATTATAAAGCATAGCCATGCAACCTCTTTAAAAATAACCTCTCATTCAGAAAATAACATTCTTACGTTTATTCTACAACATAATGGCAATGGAATAACACAGGAAGAATTTGAGCGGCTGCGTTATGAAGGTAAAGGGCTTGGTTTAAAAAATATTCAAAACAGGATTATTTTACTTAAGGGAAAAATTAACTTTGAAAGAACAATTGGTAATAACATCATTACACTAAACGTACCTATAGATGTAGCATGAAACCTATTACTATTGCAATAGCAGATGATTATAAAATATTTCGGGAAGGTTTAAAACTCTGTTTTAATGCTGATGAAAATTTAGAAGTGGTACTTGAAGCAGAACACGGTGAAGAATTACTTGAAGCATTAAAATCACAACAACCCCACGTTATAATCATGGATTTGAATATGCCATTGATGGATGGCATGGAGGCCACAAAACAAATCAGTAAAAAATATAACGGCATTAAAATCCTTGTTGTTACTATGTACGACAGCGATACATTTATAATCCACTTAATGGAAAATGGCGCGCATGGCTATTTATTAAAGAATGCAGAACCCAAAGAGATCATTAAGGCTATTTATGCAGTATGTGAAAATGGTTATTACTTCAATGATCTTGTAAATAAGGCATTACTTAAAAAACTTGTAACCAAAAACAATCTTAAGCCTTCTTTCAATCATAACATTGAACTTACAGAAAGAGAACAGGAAGTTTTAAAAATGATCTGTGAAGAAAAAACAGCTGCAGAAATTGGTAAAGAAATCTTTCTTAGTCCGCGCTCAGTGGAAGGTATTCGTACAAGGCTTATTGAAAAGATCGGTGTGCGCAATACTGCCGGGCTTGTTATGTTCGCCGTTAAAAACGGACTTGCTTAATTTCAAAAAATAGCCAAACTATCATCTGAATTGTATCGCCTTAACCGGCCTGATGGTTTTTACCAGCCACGTTGGAATCAGCAATGAAAGAAAACAAACCACCATCGTTGAAATACATACCGCAATAATCTGCCACCAGATAATATGTACCGGCGCTTCTGAAACATAATAGGCAGACTCATCCATTTTTATAAAACCGGTTTGTTGTTGAAGGAAGCAAATACCAAGACCGAAAATCAGCCCGATAATAATTCCGCGTATTGCGATCATGCTTGCGTGATACAAAAATATTTTTTGAATGATCCAGTCGCGCGCGCCGAGTGCTTTCAAAATACCTGTCATTCTGGTGCGTTCAAGAATTAAAATAAGCAGGCAGGTTATGAGGTTAATGATAGCAACAATTGCCATCACAATAAAAATAACATTGCGGTTTACATCCTGAATCTGCAGCCAGTCAAATATGTTTGGATACACTTGTTTTATTGTTCGACTTATCCATGCCTGCGGAAGCATTTGGTACAACATGGAGTTGATAGTATCCATCTGCCTGTAATCATCCAGGAAAATTTCATAGCCGCCAATTTCGCCTTGATTCCAATCATAAACCTGGCGCAACAAACGCAGGTCACCTATTGCAAAAGTTTTGTCGTACTCTTCTATTCCCGTTTTAAAAATGCCGCAGACTTTTAAGCGTCGGACAGACGCGCCTCCCTTTTCCTGGTTAATAAAATAAATATTGATGGTATCGTTAAGCTTTATCTGCAGTTCATTCGCGATTGGTGCAGAGATCATTATCTCTTTGGTGTAATTGCTGTCGCGCAAATCAGGAAACCTTCCTTCTTTTAAAAAAGATTTCAGGTTATTAAAATCATAATTACTATCAACACCTTTAAATAAAAGGCCTTCTATTTCTTTGTTCTTTTCAATAACTGCGGACTTCGTCGCAAAGGCCTGTATTTGTTTTACCTGCGGAAAAATATGCAGTATTTGCAAAGTAGTATCGTTGGGTTTCCATGGTGTTTCTTCTGATATCATCGCTTTATCCGGCTCATATTCCTGTACGCGCAAATGTCCCCAGAAATTAAAAATCTTATTGCTCACTGCATATTGAAACCCGTTAACAAAAGCCAGCGTTAATATCATTGCAGCAACACTCAGTGCTGTTGCCGCAGTGGCAAGCCTGATGATGAACCTGGAAAATGAATGCTGTTTGTTAAAGGCGATACGCCTGGCTAAAAATGTTGCGAGTTGCATACAAAGCGGTAAAGATAAGTTTTATGCCGGGTTGCATTTGACGAATCGTTGCTATTAAAATCATTCCCTAATTTCGCAGCCCATTTAGTATTTCTGATTTCCAGATTCCTGAGTGGCCGATTTTTTATTTTGAATTCTATTTTAGTTATGATAAATATTACGTTTCCGGATGGTGCTGTAAGGCAGTATGAAAATGGAATTACAGCGTTGGATGTTGCTAAATCGATCAGTGAAGGTTTAGCGAGAAAGGTTATTGCCGCCAATGTAAATGGAAAAACATGGGATGCAACGCGCCCGATAAATGAAGATGCAGGTTTAAAATTGTTGACATGGAATGATGCGGAAGGAAAATCAACCTTCTGGCATTCTACTGCGCATTTAATGGCTGAAGCAGTTGAAAGTATGTTTCCCGGAGTGAAGTTTTGGGTTGGCCCCCCGGTTGATAATGGTTTTTATTACGATATGGATTTGGGTGATAGAAAAATAACAGAAGAAGATCTGCGTGCGCTTGAAAAGAAGATGAATGAACTGGCGAAGCAAAACAATCAATACATAAGAAAAGAAACACCAAAAGCGGAAGCAGTTGCTTACTTCGCAGAAAAAGGTGATGAATATAAACTTGATTTGTTGCAAAATTTAGAAGATGGCAACATCACTTTTTATTCGCAGGGAAATTTCACTGATCTCTGTCGTGGGCCGCACATTCCGGCTACCGGTTTTATCAAAGCAATTAAGCTTACAAATATTGCCGGTGCCTATTGGAAAGGTGATGAAAAAAACAAACAGCTTACGCGCATTTATGGTGTATCATTTCCAAGTCAGAAAGAACTGGATGAATATTTAGCAATGCTGGAAGAAGCAAAGAAACGCGATCACCGCAAGCTTGGAAAAGAACTCGGTATCTATACAATGGATGATGATGTTGGCCAGGGTTTGATCATGTGGATGCCGAACGGCACAGTTGTGATCGAAGAGTTGGAAAAGCTTGCAAAAGAAACAGAGGAAGATGCAGGTTATAAGCGAGTGGTTACGCCGCACATCGCAAAGGAAAGTATGTATTTAACCAGCGGGCATTTGCCGTATTATGCAGACAGTATGTATCCACCGATGGAACTGGACGGAGAGAAATATTATCTCAAATCAATGAACTGCCCGCATCACCATAAAATATTTGCAGCAGAACCTAAGAGCTATCGCGATCTGCCTTATCGCATTGCAGAATACGGAACAGTTTACCGTTATGAACAAAGCGGAGAATTATTCGGTTTAATGCGCGTGCGTTGTTTGCATATGAATGATGCGCACATTTATTGCAGCAAAGAACAATTTGCCGATGAATTTCGCGCAGTGAATGATATGTACCTGAAGTATTTTAAAATTTTTGGCGTTGATAAATACGTGATGCGCTTATCACTTCACTCAAAAGAAAAATTGGGTATTAAGTATGTGAACGAACCTGAGCTTTGGTTGCAAACTGAAGAAATGGTGCGTAACGTTTTGATCGAATCTAAAATTCCGTTTGTTGAAGTAGCAGATGAAGCTGCATTCTACGGGCCGAAAATAGATGTACAGATTTATAGTGTAATTGGACGTGAATTTACTTTGGCAACTAACCAGGTTGATTTTTCGCAGGGCAGAAGTTTTAAGTTGCAATACACTACGCCTGAAAACTCAACAGACACGCCGCTCATCATTCATCGTGCGCCATTGGGAACGCATGAACGTTTCATTGGATTTTTACTGGAGCATTATGCAGGAAGATTTCCAACATGGCTATCGCCGGTGCAGGTAAAAATTCTTCCTATCAGCGATAAATTTCTGCCTTATGCAAAAGAAGTTTATACGCAATTAAGAAAAGCAGGAATAAGAGTGGAGACTGATGAACGCAGTGAAAAAGTTGGTAAAAAGATACGTGATGCCGAGTTAAGTAAAGTGCCTTATATGCTGGTAATTGGTGAACGCGAAACCATTGAACGCAAGCTTGCCATAAGAAAGCATAACAAAACAGAGCCAGAGCCGCAAGACATTGAACAATTTATTAATTTGTTGAAAGAAGAAATTATAGAAAGAAAATAAATTATTTTTGCAGGCTGTTTTTACAAAAATCTATTAAATTTAAAACTTATTTTAAGTATTATTCACGAAAAAACAATTAATGGCTTTACCACAGAGAGGAAGATTTAATCCTCGTTTTAACAGGCAACCCGAGCCTGAGCATCGCATAAATGAAAGAATCAGGGCGCAGCAGGTACGTTTAGTTGGAGATAACGTAACCGTTGGTATTTATCCTACACAGGAAGCATTGCGCATTGCGCAACAACAAGAGATGGATCTTGTTGAAATTTCTCCTAATGCAGATCCTCCGGTTTGTAAAATTATCGACTACAAAAAATTTCTTTACGAAAAGAAGCGTAAAGAAAAAGAAATGAAAGCCAATGCCAAGCAAAGCGAAGTAAAAGAGATTCGCTTTACACCGGGCACTGACGATCACGACTTTGAATTTAAGACGAAGCATGCCGAAAAATTTTTGAAAGATGGCAATAAAGTAAAAGCCTATGTTCAGTTTAAAGGCCGCGCTATTATGTTCAAAGAAAGAGGCGAATTATTGTTGTTAAAATTTGCTGAAAGGCTTGCCGAAGTTGGTATTTTGGAAGATATGCCTAAAATGGAAGGCAAAAGAATGCTTGCCATTTTTGCACCAAAACCGGTTAAGAAAAAAGCATGAGCACTTATATAATTCAATCGCACGCATAAAATTTATGTGTGCGATTTTTTATTGTTATAAGTCAACCAATGAAACAATTCAAAAATCAATTAGTTACTTTCCCTTTATCTCTAAACTCACTTGGCGTAACAATAAATTTATTTTTAAACACAGTTGAAAAATAAGCGGCAGAAGAAAAGCCAACCTTATCTGCAATTTCAGCAATTGACATTTCTGTTTCATTCAATAAATACTTTGCCTTTTGCAAACGCACAGCCAAAATATAATCGTTCACGTTGCAACCTAATAATGCTTTCACCTTTCGGTATAATTGTATTCTTGAAACACCGATGCTTTTACAAATTTCGTCTACATTAAACTTATCATTGCTTATGTTGCTTTCAACAATTGAAGTAAAATCATTAATAAATTTTTTATCCAGTTTTTTTGGTGCGTGGCTTTTTAATTCAATTGGCAATTCGCTCGTATAATGGTCTCTCAATGTTTCGCGGTTTCGTAAAACACTTTTAATTGTTTCAAGCAGAAATTGAAAATTAAAAGGCTTTACGATATATGCATCGGCTTTGCTTTTCATTCCTTCGATCTGGCTTTGCATTTCGGTTTTTATTGTTAAAAGAATTATCGGAATGTGAGAAGTGCGTATATCAGATTTTAAAATATTCGTTATAGCAAAACCATCTTTTCCCGGCAATACAACATCTGAAATTATAAGATCAGGAACATTATCAAAAGCCATTTGTATGGCAGCAGTTCCGTTTTCTGCTTCAATTATATAATAAGTATGGCTAAGTTTTTCAACTAAATAGTTACGCAGGTCGCTGTTGTCTTCAATTACTAATATTGTATTGTCAGATTTGTTTTCAGTAGCAAAATTTTCTGCATTAGCTACTGTGTTATCAGGCTCTCTTAAAAAAATTCTTTCATCATAATATGATTTTTCGTTGGGTATTTTATTGGATAATATCTGATCATTTTCTAAATGATCTTTACCCGGCAAAAGTTTAATTGTAAAAATTGTTCCTTCGCCCTGTTTGCTATTTACGCTTATACTTCCCTGGTGTAATTGTATAAATTCTTTTGATAGCGAAAGGCCAAGCCCGCTGCTTTTTCTGTCATTAATATTCCCCTGGTAAAATGGCTCGAATATTTTATCAGCAACTTGTTGCGGCATACCAATACCACTGTCTTCAACTTTTATAACAACATTATTTTCTGCGGCATTTTTTTCAACCGAAACATAAATAAAACCATCATCGTTCGTAAACTTAAATGCATTGGATAAAAGGTTGAACATTACTTTATCAAGCATTGATGCATCGAACCAAAGAATTATTCCGTGTTCTTTTGACATCAACCTGAGATCAATATTTCTTTTTTTGGCAAGGCCTTTAAAATTATTAATGATGTCATCTAGAAACTGAATGATATCGCTTTCTTCTGCCTGCAATATCATCTTATCGCTTTCGATTTTTCTAAAATCCATTATTTCATTTATCAGCTTTAAAAGCCTGAATGCATTTTTTTGAATAAGCGCAGTTAATTTTTGGGTTACACTATCAAGCCTCGGATTATTTTTCATCTCTTCCAATGGCACTAATATTAATGTAAGTGGCGTACGAAACTCATGCGAAATGTTTGTAAAGAAATTAATTTTTGCATCGGAAGCTTCTTTTGCTTTTTTGCTTAACTCAATTAATTGATTTCGCTGATTTGATATTTCCAGGTTTTGCTGTTGAAGCCTCAAATTAATTTTTTTGTTCTCCCGCAAATAATACAACAGTATAAATCCGAATATAAGTGCTAAAGCCAGCGATATGGATATCGCATAAATAATAGTAATTTGATTTTTTGTGATTATCTCCTGCTGCTCAATTCTTTTCTGCCTTCTGTCAATATCATCCTGTTGCGCAAGCATTTTATCGCTTTGCAATTTCATTATCCTTACGTTGGCTGAATCTATGATTGTGGTTGCAAGCCGGTTTTGCTTTTGATAAGGTTTACCTTCAAGCACATTCACTGCTGTTTGAATAGCTTCTCCACCACCGGTTGGATATAATATAGTTGCTTTAATTATTCCTTTATCAACCAAATCAATACCACCGTTAATACCGGCTAATCCATCAACACCAATAATTTTTATTTTCTTGTCAAGCCCCAAACTTTTGCAGGCATTATATGCAGAAAGGGCAAGCCTGTCGTTTTGAGCGAATATTAATTGGATGTCATTATCAGATTGTAAAAACTTAATTGTATTGGTTTCTGAAGGATGTTCATCGCCTGCTTCATATATCTTGGAAATAAAATTTATACCGGGATTTTTTTTAATAAGATCTGAAAAACCTGTGTGCCTGTCTATGTCTGCTGAAGAGCCGGGAATGTCTGATATCTCCAAAATATTTCCCTTTCCTTTCAATATGGAATTAGCATATGCAGCAGCGCTTTCGCCCACTTCATAATTACTGGCGCCTACATATGCTGTATAATTTTCAGAGGAAGTTCTTCTATCAACAATAATAATTTTTATACCTTTTTGAAATGCTTCTTCAACAACCGGCGTTATAGGCGCAGCAACGTTTGGAGATACAACCAGCAGATCAATCTTTTGATTGATAAGTTCATTGATCTGTTTTATTTGCTCCTGTGTGTTGCCATTGGCATCTTTAAAAATAAAATTGATCTCAGGATGAAACGATAATTCTCTTTGCATATCGGCAAGCATGGTTTGCCGCCATTTGTTTACCATAGTGCATTGAGAAAAACCTATCGTATATTTTTGTTGATTTCTTTTTGAATTGCACGACAGGAATGCAAAAAAACAAATCGTAACCAACGCCAAAACAAGCTGAAATGCTTTAATCCCATTAAAGGGATGTTTGGGGAACATTCTTTTCATAGTGCGCAATCATTATTACAAAAGACAAACAAAAAAAGAATTCGTTTCAAAAAACAAAAACTTTTAAAAGATCAAGCTATAAGATAATGAAACAATATTAGAGTTTCATGTTACAATTTTGAAAAGACGAGTTTAAATTTAATACAACTGAATCTTTAAATAGTTTTAAACCAACCATTTAAAAAAATTTTCTCTGAACGATGAATTTATAACATTTTGATATGATTTCAAAAATGGTTAGTAGTTGAGGTAATTACTTTCATTACCTCAACTGCTAACCATATGAACAAGAAAAAAGTTATTCTCTGGTCGATTGTAGTTGCTATAGGCGGCTTTCTTTTTGGATTTGATACGGCCGTTATTTCCGGTGCGGAAGAAGCCATTCAGAAATATTGGAACTTAACTGCTTTTGAGCATGGCTTCACAATATCTATTGCATTAATAGGAACTATAGCAGGTGCATTAACGGGTAGCATCCCATCTGATAAACTGGGCAGGAAGAAAACACTTATACTAATTGCCTCTGCTTATTTAATTGCATCGCTTGGTTCTGCGCTTTCAACTAACTGGTATTTATTTTTATTGTTCAGATTTTTAGGCGGCATTGGTGTAGGTGCATCTTCTGTTACTGCGCCTGTTTACATTTCTGAAATATCACCGGCTGCATACAGAGGCAGATTAGTGATGATGTTCCAGTTCAACGTTGTTTTTGGAATTCTTATTTCTTATCTCTCAAACTATCTTATTGGTCTATTGATAGGCGCCGATACTTCATGGCGTTTAATGTTGGGCATTCAGGCTATACCCTCGTTGTTATTTTTAATATTACTGCGATTTGTACCCGAAACGCCAAGATGGCTTATTCTGAAAGCAAACAAACCAGATGAAGCACGTGACGTTTTAAAAATCATCAACCCTGATAGTTATGAAAGCGATTTTCAAAACATAATAGCAAATAACCGCGAGGAGCATAATCTGGCAACTGAAGATGTATTGTTTGCAAAGAAGAACAAGCTTCCTGTTTTCCTGGCAATATGCTTTGCCGTATTTAACCAGGTTTCAGGTATTAATGCTATTATTTATTATGCGCCGAGAATATTTGAAATGGCAGGTTTGGGCAGGCAATCATCATTGCTTTCAACTGCCGGTATTGGCTTTATAAATTTCCTGTTCACCTTACTTGCTATAAATTTTATTGATAAGATAGGCAGGCGCACTCTAATGCTTATCGGTTCAATCGGCCTTATTGTTACGCTTGGCCTTGTTTCCAGAACATTTTATACAGAAGATTTCAGCGGCTTTGGAATTACAGTTTATCTCATGATCTATATAGCATTTTTTGCTTTTTCCCAGGGTGCAGTCATATGGGTATTCATTTCAGAAATTTTTCCAAATAATATAAGGGCAAAAGGCCAGACACTTGGAAGTTTTACGCATTGGATGATGGCTGCTATCATCACTTTTTTATTTCCCATACTGGCTGAGAAATTAGGTGGTGGAAGCACTTTTTTATTCTTCAGCATTATGATGGTTTTACAACTGCTGTTTGTAGTGAAGATAATGCCTGAAACAAAAGGCAAGTCGCTGGAACAGATAGAAAGAACACTGGTGCTGCATTAAACGGGCAATCGTTGTTTTCATAAGGTTTTCAGCCCGCCCTTTTTAAAAATACGAAAGACAAACTAAAAATATGATAAACGAAAAATTTGAACTAAGTATAATAATCATCAAAAAAAGCGGCAACGCTTTTCTTATGGCTTTCATCTCAAAACTAATTGACAGGGCTCCTCCTTAAAGATGCCTGCACCAATATGATTCACATTAATTGAGTTTAAAGAATTTTTATAAAATATATGTCACTAAACAAAAAACTTATGAAGCAACTACTTACAATTTTTATGGTTTTTGTTGCACTTACAAGTTTTGCGCAACAAAAAATAGTGAGTGGAACAGTTACTTCAAAAACCACAGGGCAACCTTTGGCTGGCGTAACAGTTCACTTAGGTAAAAGCACGGTTACTACCGATGCAAACGGAAAATTCTCAATTCCGGCCACAGCAGGAGAAACCATCAATTTATCCTTTATCGGCATGAATAACCTAAACTATAAGGTTACAGAATCAAGCCAGGATATAAATCTTGTGATGGAAGAAGGCGCAAGCGAGTTAAATGCTGTTGTTGTTACAGGTTATAAATCAGAAAGGAAAGTAGATTTAACAGGAGCTGTATCTGTTGTAAATCTTACACCTGTAAAAAACCAGGTTGTAAGCAGCCCGATGCTGGCTTTACAAGGCCGTGTTCCGGGGTTGTATATACAAACAGATGGTTCTCCAACCGGCGCTAATGGCGGAGCCCCTACCATTTTAGTTCGTGGCATTGGTACATTGAACAGCACGAATCCATTGTATATTATTGATGGAGTTCCCACCACTAAATATGAAGACCTGGCCAATCTTAATACGGGTTCAATATCATCTATGCAGGTTTTAAAAGATGCTTCTGCTGCTTCCATTTACGGATCACGTGCTGCAAACGGAGTTATCATTGTTACTACAAAAAATGGTTCTTCAGATGATAAAGTACACATCCAGTTAAACAGCAGCATCACCAGCCAAACAGAAAAGCCATGGCAGGAAAACGTACTGAATTCCGAGCAGAGAGGAGAAGCACTCTGGCGGGCTGCTGTAAATGATGGCACTGATCCTAATAGTGTGGTTGACCAAATCTATAAGTTTGACTGGAATGGCGATTATAATAACCCGGTGCTTAATAAAGTTATCATTGCGCCGTTTGTTGGAGCAACTAATAACAACCAGCCGCCACCTTATGATCCGTTTACCGGGCCTTTTTCAGCAACAGACAGCCTTGAACCTGCGGCAAGTACCAACTGGCAGGATGCATTATATAAACCCGCAACCGTTATAGCTAACGACCTCGCTCTGTCAGCAGGCAATTCACGAAACGGGGTTATGATAGACCTTGGCTATTATCATAATAACGGGCTTATTGAGTTTACAAATTACAAGCGATACAATGCGCGCGTTAACGGCCATATTTCTACATTCAAAGACCGGTTGAAAATCGGTGAAAATTTCCAGCTATCGCAAACATCACAAATTAATTCCACTACCGACGTTGGCGGCGCTTCCACGCCCAGTCTTGCCTTAACGCTGGCGCCAACAATCCCTTTGTATAAAACCGACGGCACCTATGGCGGCCCGAGAGGCGCAGGTTATTCGGACAGAAACAATCCTGTTGATATGCAATACCTCAACAGGTTCAACACACGAACTGAACTTGTGTTATTTGGAAATGCCTACCTGGATCTTGAAATAGTGAAGAACCTGGTTTTTCATACCAGTGTTGGATTTGATTATTCTGACGCCCTTGCTGAAAACGCTGCTTTAATAGGCGACGAAGGCCCGGTGAGATCTTTCAACAGCCTCGCTTTGCAGGATGCAAAAGAATTCACTTTTACCTGGTCAAATACCTTAAACTATAACCTGATACGTGACAAAAGCAGGTTAAATGTTCTTATTGGAACGGAAGCCATCAAAGACAACATCAATGCTTTTGGCGCATCCAATACCAATTTTGCCTTGCAAACAGCAGATTATCTGCAATTAAGTGCAGGCAGTGGAACACAAACAACCAATGGCTCTGCTACAGGTTACCGGTTATTATCCCAATTCGGAAAATTATTTTACAGCTATTCAGACAGGTACCTGGCTTCTGTAACCGTAAGAAGAGATGGATCGTCCAGGTTTGGTGCCAATAATCAATATGGTATTTTTCCGGCTTTTACACTTGGATGGAGAATCAATAATGAAGATTTCTTTAAAAATGTAAAGAATGTTTCAAATCTTAAGCTGCGTGCCGGTGTAGGAACAGTGGGTAACCAGCAGGCATTAAGTAATACCGGGCCTCTCACGCTTTTCCAACCAAATTATGGAACCGCAAGTCCGACTTACCCGCAATGGCTTAACATAGGTACTGCTTATGATCTGGGTGGCCTGAACACCGGCACACTTCCTTCAGGTTTTGTGCAGGTACAGGAAGGCAATCCTAATTTGAAATGGGAATCTTCAACAGAAACAAACCTTGGCCTTGACTTCGGATTTTTAAATGAAACCATTACAGGTTCATTTGATTATTTCATTAAAAAAACAAAGGATATTCTTATTCCGCCACCAATACCAGGTGTATTGGGAGAAGGGCAAAATACTGTTGTAAACGGAGCAAATATGAACGACTGGGGTTGGGAAGCATTATTATCATATAATCACAGAACCAACAGTGGCTTAAATTTCAATATAACAGCAAATGCGAGCCATTTTCAGAATAAGATCACAAGTATACCGGATAGTTACCGTTCATATTTCGTGGGTGATGCCAATCACTCTATCGTAGGCCATTCACCGCAGTCAATTTTCGGCTATGAAACAAACGGAATTTTCCAAACATCCAAGGAGGCACAGGATGCCCCGTTCCAACCCGGCGCTCAGGACGGAGCCTTGCAGGGAGCAGGCCGTTTAAGATATGTTGATTTAAATGGAAATGATACTATCGATGTAAACGATCAAACCTGGCTCGGAAATACTTTGCCAAAACTTGAATACGGGCTTCGCATTGACATCGATTACAAGAATTGGGACTTCTCAATCTTTGGTTCAGGCGTAGCAGGGAAAACCGGTTTTGATCCAACAAAGTTCTTTAATGATTTTGTTGACCAGAGAAACAATTTCGGGCCTGGTACTTTAAATGCATGGACGCCACAAAACACAGGTTCAGGCATTCCCGCTTTAAGCCTCCTGAATCATAACGGAGAAGACAGAAATTCAAATTTCTATTATGTAAATGCTTCGTACTTCAAGATCCGTAATGTTACCATAGGTTATAACCTGCCAAAGAGCATCGCTTCCAGTATTAAAATGGAAAGCCTGAGAATATATGTAATGGGAAACAATTTAATTGCATTTAAATCTAAAGAATATACTGCAAAAGATCCGGAAAGAGCTAACACATTCGATTTATGGCCGGTGCCCACATCCTATACGTTTGGTATCAACGTAAACTTTTAATCTTAAAAAATAAGTTATGAAATATACAAGTATAAAAATATTGTTAGCTGCAGTTATTGTGCTTTCAATGGGCTGTAAAAAGTACCTTGATTACAAACCTCAGGGTGCTGTATCAGCCAGCGATCTTACGTCTCCTACTGCCGCTGACGGGCTTGCTACAGCCGCTTATGCGGGTATTGCAAATGACTGGTGGGATGCGCCCATAACAAGTATGTGGGAATATGGAAGCATCCGCTCTGATGATGCGTATAAAGGCGGTGGCGCTATTGGCGACCAGCAGCAAATGGATAAATATGAACAATTCTATTTGGTGAATTCATCTAATAATGGTGCAGGCGATTTTGGTTTTCCCGGCACGTGGATAAGGGCTTATGGCGCTATTTCAAGAATCAATAATGCTTTGCGTGCCTTGAATAATCTTACAGATGCAGATTTTCCTGAAAGAACAACACGCATAGGTGAGATGCATTTTTTACGCGGGCACATGTATTTCCTTTTGAAAGACTTATTCCGCAACATTCCCTGGTTTGACGAAACATTAACCAATGATGAAATAGTGAAGGTTCCAAACACTATGTCCAATGATTCGTTGTGGGAAAAGATAGCAGGTGATTTCCAGGTTGCAATTAATGATTTGCCTGAAACACAACCCGGCCAGCCCGGCAGGGCCAATAAGCTTGCGGCAGAAGCCTACCTTGCCAAAGTAAGATTGTACCAGGCATATACGCAGGATGATGGCTACAACGTAACCGGTATTGACCAGCAAAAGCTTCAGGATGTTATTACATTAACGGATGATGTTATCAATTCCGGTGTGTATGCTTTGAATCCTGATTTTGCCTATGACTTTTTATATGGTTATGATAACAGCCCGGAATCAATATTCGCCATTCAATATTCTATTAACGATGGAACTGCCATCGGTGGAAGGTTAGGCATGAGCACCAGCCTTAATTATTTTGCGGGCGCGCCACAGTATGGTTGCTGTGCATTTCACGTACCATCCCAAAACCTGGTGAATGCTTTCCAGACAGATTCCCGCGGGCTTCCGTTGGATTCAATATTAAATCCAACTGATAAAGATTTTAATGACTTTTATTTAGGTGATAATGATCTTACACCAACCGGTGTAACAGTTGATCCGCGTATTGATCATACCATTGGCATACAAAGCCATCCATTTAAATATGATGCAGCTATTCCTTACGATCATAGCTGGGAAAGATTGGCAGGAACGTATGGAGGCTTCGGAACAATGAAAGAACTGCAACTGGCAAGCTGCCCCTGTTTTAAAAAGCTTGGCCCTTTTTATGGCACTTCGGTTAACATGGATGTAATACGTTATGACGATGTGCTTTTGATGAAAGCAGAAGCAGAAATAAAATTAGGCGATGCTAATGCAGCTTTGCCGTTGATAAACCAGGTAAGAGCAAGGGCTGCACAAATAAGCCCACTGGTGAAAAAAGCAGATGGCACTTATCCTTCAAACTATAAGATTGATGTTTATAAACCGGGTGTAAATATTCCTGTATGGAATACCACAACCGCGTTTGAGGCATTGATGTGGGAAAGAAGAATGGAATTTGCTATGGAAGGATACCGTTTCTTTGATCTTGTACGTTGGGGAATTGCAGCACCTACGCTGAATGCGTTTTTTGCAAAAGAAAAGACCAGGCATGCATTTTTAAGCAGCGCGCAATTTACACATGGTACGCATGAGTATTTTCCTATCCCGCAGGAACAGATAACAGTTACAAATGGTTTGTATACACAGAATCATGGCTATTAAATAATGTCGGGACAATAAACGGGAGAACTTTATTTGTTTTCCCGTTTTTCTGTAAGAGGAATTTTGGAAGTGATTATTACCTTTTACTATAACGACTAATGCCTGGTTCTATACAATGACTGGTAAAACAGAGATCAAATACAGTATAAAAACAGACCAAAAAGAGGAAATATATCTCTTTTGTCCCTCTTTTGTCCCTCTTTGGCCCCTCTTTGGTCTCTCTTTTGTTTCTCTTTGGTATGAAGCAGATGCGGTAAAGAACATTGCTGGAAAAGGAACAGTTTAAGGGTAGTTTATAATAGATGTAGCTGCCGGAATGATTATAACATACTGGAAATAAATGGAATTTTACCGGAATGTTTTTCCGGATCTTTGGTTAATCAACTTTTTAGCGTAAGAGTAAATTGAATGGTAATTAAAATTTGTATTAAAAGCTTTAAACTTGTTAAAATGAAATGGTTGACTCTTTTAATTTCTGTCTCTTTTTTATCAATGGCAGTACTTGCACAGGATAATCAAACACCTACACCACAATGGCGGCCGGTATATCATTTCACACCGGTAAAAAACTGGACAAATGATCCCAACGGATTGCTGTATGTGAATGGCGTATACCATTTGTATAATCAGCAAAACCCATTTGAAAATAAATGGGGCCACATGAGCTGGGGCCATGCAACAAGCAATGATCTTATTCAGTGGAAACATTTGCCTGTTGCCATACCTGAAAAAATAGATAAGGATACAACATGGATATTTTCAGGCAGCGCTGTGTGGGATAAAAACAATACAAGCGGCTTTTGTAAAAGCAGTAATTGTTTTGTTGCAATTTATACTGCGGATCAACCTAACCTCAAAAAAGAATCGCAATTCATTGCATACAGCAACGATGGCGGAATGACGTACACTAATTATGAAAAAAATCCTGTAATTGATCTGAACAAAAAAGATTTCCGCGACCCAAACGTTTTTTGGTATGAACCCGGAAAATTCTGGCTGATGACCGTTGTATTGCCTGCAGAACACAAAGCAAGATTTTATAAATCTTCTAATCTAAAAGACTGGAGTTTATTAAGTGAGTTTGGCCCGCAGGGTTATACCGGGGCGCATTGGGAATGCCCGTTCTTAATTCAATTGCCGGTTAAAGGAACCAATCAAAAAAAATGGGTGCTGGTTACTTCTGCTGCCGGTGGCGAGCGTGGTGTGTTTGAACAATATTTTGTAGGTGATTTTGATGGCACAGGTTTTAAAAATGATAATCCTGCAGAAACTATATTACCGCTTGATTACGGCGATACTTACTATGCTGCTATTCCCTGGAACAATTTACCGCCTGATAAAAAAATTTATATTGGCTGGATGATACCGAATCCACAACCAACTTCTCCGTGGAAAGGGCAAATGTCTATTCCGAGAGATATGAGTCTTATGCAAACAAAAGATGGTTTGCGTTTGGTGCAATATCCAACAACAGTTGTTTCAAAAGATCTCGACAAGCTTTCACAAAACAACATACTTAACGCTTCAAACATTAAAATAAATAATGAAGAAATAGCGGTTGATAAAGCTGATAAAATAAAAGGCAATGCCTGGTGGATGAATGCAGAATTATCAGTTGATGCCAACACTGCTGTTGCAGGTTTCAAGATCGCGCAGCAAAAAGATGAGAATAATAAAACAGTTGCTGAAACTGTAATTGGTTATGATGCTGTCAATCACCAGGTGTATGTTGACAGAACAAATTCAGGCGGCGGAAAAGTAAATGAGAAAAGATTAAAACAAACAATTGATCTTAAGAACAACAGTAATACAATTAAGCTTACGATTTTATTAGATAAATCTTCGCTTGAAGTTTTTGTAAATGATGGAGAAGCTGCTTTAACTACCTATATTTATCCCGCTGAAAATGCTGATAAAATTGCTGCCTTTGCAAATGGCGGAAATGCTTTGATAAAGTCATTAAAGATCTGGGATTTGTCGAAAGCGAACAGCAGTCAATAACAGTATGCAGCGCTTAAAAGTGTTTCCTGGTATGAAAAGTATAATTAGAAGCTTTGTTTTTATTCTGCTGATTTCTTCACGTGTTGCTGCACAATATTCTATGCCGCCACCTGCACAAACGGTTCCTGAATTTGAGTTTGCAAGGTTTGATAAAACTTCATTCACCAATAAAAATTTAGCAACAAATAAACCGCTGTTCTTTTTCTTTTTTGATTGCACCTGCGAACATTGCCAGCACGCAATGACATACCTGAATGCAAATTTTAAAGATTATAAAAATGCAGCGGTTTATTTAATCAGTCTTGACAGCATACAAACGATAAACAACTTCCTGCATAAATATGCACCGAATGTTGTTGGCCAAAAAAATGTAACTGTATTGCTGGATTTAAAAACTGAATTCATCACGAAGTTTAAGCCAAGAAAATATCCATCATTGTTTTTGTACGATGCCAATAAAAAATTGTTGGACTATGAAGATAATCCTGAAAGCATGTTCAGGTTTTCAATGTTGCTGCAAAAAACTGCTGCCAAATAAAATGTATACATTCATGATGTAAAAAAATTTCATGCCTGCAAATAGATTGCATATCATTATCCTGTTTGCATTTTCTTCTTTCATATTTAATTCCTGTAATAATACTACTCATACATTATTTACCAGCTTACCATCATCAAAAACAAACATAGATTTTGAAAATAATATAGACGACAGGAATAGCTGGGGCATTCTGAATTATATCTACTATTATAATGGTGGCGGTGTTGCTGTCGGCGATATAAACAACGATGGTTTGCCTGATATTTATTTTACAGCTAACAGTCATGGCGGCAATAAACTGTACCTGAACAAAGGCAATTTTCAGTTTGAAGACATCACCGAAAAAGCAGGCGTGGCGGGCACTTCAGACTGGTGCAGTGGTGTAACGATGGCTGATGTAAATGGTGATGGTTTACTTGATATTTATGTTTGCGCCATCGCAAATATTCATGGCCTTCACGGTCATAATGAACTCTTTATAAATAATGGCAACAACACTTTCACTGAAAGTGCAGCACAATACGGATTAGATTTTTCAGGCACATCAACACAAGCTGCTTTTTTTGATTATGATCATGATGGAGATTTGGATTGTTACCTGTTGAATCAATCAGAACATCCCAATCAACATATTGTTGACACAGGTTTCAGAAGGCAATACGATTCTGTTGCAGGAAACAGGTTTTACAGGAATGATGTTGTTAATGGCAAAAGAGTTTTTACAGATGTTTCAAAACAGGCTGGCATTTATCAAAGCAGTTTATGTTACGGCTTAGGTGTTGCGGTTGCAGATTTTAATAATGATGGCTGGGATGACATTTATGTAAGCAATGATTTTCACGAGAATGATTATTACTATTTGAATAATGGTAACGGAACTTTTACAGAAAGCGGCGCGCAGCATTTTCATCATTACAGCAGGTATAGCATGGGCAGTGATGCAGCGGATTATAACAATGACGGGCAGGTAGACCTGATAACGACCGATATGTTACCTGCTGATGAAAAAACTTTAAAAACTTATGGCAACGGTGAGCATTATGATACGTACACAGAAAAGATAACGCGTAATGGGTACCAGGATCAGTTTTCAAAAAATTGTTTGCAAAGAAACAATGGTAGCGGAGCAAGCTTTAGTGATATTGGATTGATGGCTGGTGTTGCTGCAACAGACTGGAGCTGGAGCCCGTTGTTTGTCGATTTTGATAATGATGGTAATAAAGATTTATTTATATCAAGCGGTATTGTAAAGCGCCCGCTTGATCTTGATTTTATTATGTATATGGCCAATGCTGATCTCAGCAGCATTAACAACAAAGAAAAATATGATGAGCTCATCAACAAAATGCCTGATGGAAAATCGCATCCATATTTATTTAAAGGCGATGGCAATTTGCATTTTAAAGATATAAGCGAAGATTGGGGCACAGGTAAAATGCAAGGCTACTATAATGGTGCAGCATATGCCGATCTGAATAATGATGGCAATGTTGATGTTGTTATCAATTGCATTAATGCACCTGCGGTGATTTTAAAGAATAATGCGCCAAAGAAAAATTATCTCACCATAAATTTTAAAGGCGATAGTATGAACCGCTTTGGTGTTGGCGCGAAAGCATATGTTTTTACGAAAGGTAAAATGCAGTACCAACAGTTGATGTTAACGCGTGGCTTTATGTCATCATCGGAATCGAGGTTGCATTTTGGCCTGGATAGCGCAACAACAGTTGACAGCATGTTGATTGTTTGGCCAAATCAAAAATATCAACTGCTTAAAAATATTGCTGCAAATAAAGAGGTAACAATAAATCAAAAAGATGCTGTTTCAAATTTTAATTATCAATCATTTTTTCCTTCTAAAAAAGAAATGTTTGAAGACATAACTGCTGGCGTTAATTTAAAATGGAAACATGCAGAAAATAATTTTATTGATTTTAATGTGCAGCCATTGATCCCGCATATGCAGTCAACACGCGGGCCAAAGCTTGCAGTTGCTGATGTAAACAAAGATGGCCTTGATGATTTTTTTGTTTGTGGTGCAAAAAATCAAAGTGGTTGTTTGATGATGCAAACAAAAGATGGAAAGTTTGTTGCAGATTCAACAGCATTCATAAAAAATAAATCATGCGATGAAACCGATGCTGTTTTCTTTGATGCCAATAATGATGGTTATCCTGATTTATATATTGCAAGCGGTGGCAATGAATATGAAAACGGCAATAAAAACTTAACTGATCATTTATACATTAATGATGGCAAAGGCAATTTCAAAGAAGCAGAAAATGCATTGCCTCAACTCTTAACCAATAAATCATGTGTGGCAGTTGCTGATATAAATAAAGATGGTAATCTGGATATTTTTGTCGGCACGCTTGCCGATGCAAAGCAGTATGGATACGCGCAAACTTCTTACCTGTTGTTGAATGATGGCAAAGGCAATTTCAAACCTGCTGATTCATCTGTTATTGCATTAAACAATATTGGATTGGTTACTTCATCTGCATTCGCAGATCTGAACAATGATGGCTGGCCTGATCTTGTTGTTGCAGGTGAATGGATGCCCATAAAAATCTTTATGAACAACAAAGGCATTTTTAAAGAAAATGATATTGCACATTCATCAGGTTTATGGCAAACAGTGTATGTAAAAGATATAAACGGTGATGGTTACAACGATATTCTTGCAGGCAACTGGGGGTTGAACTCAAAGCTTCATGCTGATGAAAACAATCCTTTAAAATTATATGTAAAAGACTTTGATGGCGATGGAACAGTTGAACAAATAATGGCTTCTACTGTTGATGGCAGGCAATATTCTTTTTTAGGAAAAGATCAGTTAGAAATAAGTTTACCGGCATTAAAAAAAACACATCCAACCTATAGTGAAGTTGCAGGCCAGGCTGTTCAATATATGTTTGGTGATTTGTTTAAAGATTATACAGAATTGAATGCTGAAACACTAAGTTCATCCTGCTTCATAAATGATGGCAAAGGCAATTTTAAACAAATGAATTTGCCTGATGGGTTGCAATTAGCACCCATTCTTTCATTCGCTTCTTTTAATGATAACAGCAACAATTATTTTGCTGCAGGAAATTTTTACGGCGTATTGCCTTATGAAGGAAAATATGATGCCTTGCAACCAACATCTTTTTCATTCAACAATAAAACAGGGCAATTTAATTTTCAATCAATCCTGCCTTCTGTTAACGGAGAAATAAGAGATGCCAAATGGATAAACTATGCAGGAACAAAAGTGTTAATTGTTGCAAGAAATAATTATCAATTAATTTTTCTGAAGCCTGTTTCAAAATAGCATATAAAAAAATCATGCTGCATTGTAAGTGCAGCATGATATGAACATTTATTAAAAACCCTAAACAAAACTATTACTTAATGACGATGAATTTAGCAGCTCCGGTTGTTGTTGGCGATTCAATATTCAGTATGTAAGAGCCTCTTCCAATTTTTGATGAAGATATATTCCATACATTATTACCTGCCGTTCCGGTTCTTGATTCATTATAATAAATATCACCCGATTCATCTGTAATATAAACAGAGTAGCGTTCTGCTTTCTTTGCCGTAAACGAAACATTGAATTGCCCTGTATTCGGATTAGGCGACACTTTTACATCCATCGCTTCACGAATAACTTTTTTGTTTTCGACATTAGCTTGCGGTGAAAGCACTTCAACCTGTATTAACGTAAACGGCGTATTAGTTCCACCCTGGTATCTCAACGCAAGATCTGCCTCCCCTTTAAATAAAGTTCGTGGTATAAATGAGTTTATAACCATGGTCTTCTGCAGCCATTGGTGTGTATTGGCATTCGTAACTTTTAAATTTTGTTCACTGCAATTCATTCCCCATTTGCCATTACCGGAATCATAATACGTTACGGTGATTTGAACTTTTTCATTTTTCTTTACCAGGCTGTCGTTAAACCAGAAATACATAGCAGCTTTGCCATTTGGCTGTATTTTGAACAGCTTTGCATAACGACCGTAAATACTGCTGTCAGGCCCTATGCGCCATGCACCGTAAGAACTGCTGTCAGGATACCATTGCCGTATAAACCGTGTCCAGTCTTTAGTCAGGTTGATGCCAAAATCATTGTGGTAATCATCGTCTGAAACATTCATGGCTCCTGCGGGTTTAAATTCATCTACTATTCTTTGAACACGCGCGGGATTTATGTACTGCACAATTGTTCTCATGGTAAGCCAGTATTTGCGTGCGTTAGAATCGAGTGGATTGGACCAGATGCTCTGAACTTTTTTATCATATGCTGATTTTCTTGAAGGATCGATAACAGGCCCATATTCGGCTTCAGAAAAACGAAGAGAATCTGCAAAGTCAGGCGCATCCCTTAATGCAATAAATCCTACATTACCATCGTGGGGTTTTCTTAAACCGGCATACTTGTCATAAAAGTCTGCAGCACGTGTATCATTTACTATGGAATTAATATAGCCCGGGGTAATATTCATCATATCCAATCCTCCTGAAGCAGCAGAGCACGACAAAGCAAAAGCCTGCTTAACAGGAGCATAATACCACCAGGTAGTATTGAAAATATCCTGCACTTCACCACGCGACCTGTTATCATACGGGCCTGCATTCAGTTGGCGGTATTGTCTTAAATAGTAAAGCAGTTCGCCATCAAATGAATAGGCATGTGATAATAACCCGTCTTTGTGCATGTCGTATGGGAACCTCTGATCTACATATTCAAGGTCCTGCGCAAAGTTGCCGTCGTTAAACAAAAACCTGAACTTGCGGTCAGGACCTGCATAGGCATTGGCACTATCCCATGCTGCATGCCTGAAATCCTGCCAGGTATAAAAATCGATATCATAAGCCAAATCTGTAGGCGTTCCTTTATAAGGCTGTTCATCGCCGGTACTGCCCTCGGCAATTTGCCAATACATAAAATGTGCTTTTATGTCTGGTGATAAATTATTAAAATGATCTGCTACTTTTTTAAGCAGGTTATAATATCGTTTTTTATAATCAGGGTCAAGATAATAAGGATATGGCCCGTCATCATGTCCGCCTGTTGTATACACTTTGGGAACATTGTTATATATCCAATCAGGGCAGTTTGGCCCTACCTGTATTTGAACAGCTACCCATATATCGTCATCCGCTACAATTTGCATTTCATTGTCTAACGAGTCCCATTTAAAATCGCCCTTGGTTGGTTCAAGGGCTGCCCAATCAAAATAGATCTGGTAACCGTCTATGTGATAGGGTTTATAAATGTTCAGGCTGTTTTTGTTTTTAATACTGCCGATTCCCCATGTTCCCCATGGAAAAACGCGATTGATTGGTTCCTGGCTTCTTGAGGCAAGCGCAAAAAGAATACAGATTAAAAGTGGTAAAGTTTTTTTCATATTGTTAGGTTTAATCGTACTAAAATTATATACTAATTAACGAATTGTAAAAATTAACTAAGTCATCAAGGAAATGTTACGGTAAAATAAAATGCCCGTGGAATACAGATTTCACGGGCATTTTACAGTTAATTGTATTTTCAATTCTATTTAACCAGCACTTAATTCTCCTAAATACCTTTCTGCATCCAATGCAGCCATGCAACCACTGCCTGCTGCGGTAACTGCCTGGCGGTATATTTTATCCTGCACATCACCAGCTGCAAACACACCTGTAATATTTGTTTTGGAAGTACCGGGAATGGTCTTAATATAACCGGCCTCATCCATATGTATCCAGTCTTTAAAAATGGCGCTGTTTGGTTCG
>Ga0206973_1047_pt1 | contig 34937 bp, 31 predicted proteins | sample Alteio_BWOrgHeat_83_FD_152927 | JGI IMG/M metagenome (GOLD analysis project Ga0206973, IMG submission 152927) | Enriched cells from forest soil in Barre Woods Harvard Forest LTER site, Petersham, Massachusetts, United States -... | ecosystem: Environmental > Terrestrial > Soil > Temperate forest >...
TTAGGTGAAAAAACATTTGCGCAACTGGATGAGAAAGACCTGTTTTTTAAACCATCGAAAGAAAGCAATTCAATTGCAGTGATTGTACAACACATGAGTGGTAATATGCTGAGTAGATGGACGAATTTTTTAATCGAAGACGGCGAAAAACCCTGGCGTGAAAGAGATAAAGAATTTGAAGATGTATTGACCACAAAAGATGAAGTGATATTAGCGTGGAACGCAGGCTGGCGGCGGGTTTTAAATACACTTGAATTGTTGCAACCTGAAGATTTGATGAAGACAATTACCATTCGCAGCGAACCATTATTGGTTGTTGATGCGATCATAAGACAGGTAGATCATTACGGTTATCATGTTGGACAAATTGTGTACATAGGAAGGATGATAAAAGATGAAACCTGGCAATCATTAAGCATTCCGAAAAACAAGAGCAAGGATTTTAATGATTCAATGAAACATAAAGCATAAAGTATTTTTGATTTTGAGATTGCGGGATTTAGAGATTCAGAAAAAATTTCTAAGCTGACTCAAATCGCAAAATCAAAAAATCATTAAATCAGAAACAAATATGTATCCACAGGCAGTAATATTTGATTTAGACGGGACATTAATAGATAATAATGCTTATCATATAAAAGCATTCAAGGCTTTCTATGATAAGATTGGAAAGCCATTTACAATTGAAGAATATAAACAACACATCAACGGCAGGGTTAACAGGGAAATTTTTGATTATGTTTTTAATACAACATTAAGTCCGGAGCAAAGCGAAGCTTACACGAATGAGAAGGAAGGGTTGTATCGGGAATTGTATGCTGCACATATAAAACCTATTGATGGGTTAATTGATTTTTTAGAAGCGTTAGAGCAGGCAAAAATCCCCAAAGCGATTGCAACATCGGGCGTTATCCCGAACATAAATTTTATGTTTGAACATATTCCCATAAGAAATTATTTTCATAGCGTTATTGATTCAACACAGATAACAATTGGCAAACCACATCCTGAGATATTTTTAAAAGCTGCGCTATCGGTTAATGCAGTTCCCTCTGAATGTATTGCATTTGAAGATTCTGTAGCGGGAATAAAATCTGCAAAAGCTGCAGGCATGAAAGTAGTTGTGCTTACTACAACGCATACGGCAGACGAAATGAAAGGCGCTGACCTCGTTATTAAAGATTACACAGAAATATCTTTAACAAAACTGCGGGAACTGCAGGTATAAATTCATCGTTGATCGTATAAATTTTCATCAATGAAAACGCTGATCTTTTTAATTGCTATTGGTTTTATTACAACATCATTCAGTTGTGCTGATTCATTGGCTAAAAATGCAAACAGCGATAAAGGATTTGCAGTGGTTGAGTTATTTACTTCCGAAGGATGCTCAAGTTGCCCGCCCGCAGATAAAGCAGTTGCAGATTTACTGAAAGAGCATACAAGCAATGTTTACGTGTTAGGTTATCATGTTGATTATTGGGATAACCTCGGGTGGAAAGACAAATTCAGCAATGCAGCGTATTCACAGTTACAAAGAAATTATGCGCATGATTTAAAATCAGGTTCTGTTTATACGCCACAAATTATAGTGAATGGAACAGAAGCGTTTGTTGGCTCTGATAAAAACAAATTGATTGCTGCTGTTACTAAAGGTTTGCAACAATCATCAGATATAAAGCTGGGTATTGATGCAAAAGCAAGCAATAATCAAACAGTAAATGTTTCATTCACTACAAATGCTTCTGATGCGAATGTGCATATAGCGTTAGTACAATTAAGCGCAGAAAATAAAATTGAGCGCGGAGAAAATACAGGTGCCACACTACATCATGTAAATATTGTGAGAGATATTAAAACGCTGACTGCACCTGCAAACGGCCATATTGCTTTAACGATTCCTGCGGATTTATCATCTAAAGATTGCAGCGTAATTGCCTTCATACAAAATATCAATGACAATAAAATCACTGCGGCAACTGAAGTAAGCATTCAATGATCGCAAAACACCCTGCCTTCATAAAAACATATCTTCGCTGCTATGGCACATCATTTTGATGTAATCATTATCGGCGGCGGCGCAGCAGGGTTTTTTACTGCTATTAATCTTGCAGAAAAAAATCGTTCACTCACAATTGCCATATTGGAACGTGGAAAGGAAGTGCTTTCAAAAGTGCGTATTTCCGGCGGCGGACGCTGCAATGTTACACACGCCTGTTTTGATGCGAATGAATTAATTACATACTATCCGCGCGGAAATAAAGAATTGCGCGGGCCGTTTCACACGTTTGCAGCAGCAGATACAGTTAAATGGTTTCAGCAACATAGTGTGTTAATTAAGAAAGAAGACGATGGGCGCATGTTTCCGCAGGCAAATACTTCACAGGCAGTGATTGATTGTTTTCTTCGTTTACAAAAAACTTTGGATATACAACTTTTCACAGGTGAAAATGTATTAAATATTCAACATGAAAACAATCACTGGAATTTACGCACGCAGCAAAATGAATTTACCGCAACATCAATATGCATTGCAACAGGCAGCAGCGGTGCACTATGGAAGTTGCTGCAACAACTTGGCCATACAATTGTTGCGCCAGTGCCTTCGCTGTTTACATTTAATTGTAAAGACGAACGCATCGCTGATCTTCCCGGTGTTGCTGCAAATGTTTCAGTAAGTATTGAAGAAACAAAACTGCACACATCAGGGCCATTGCTTATTACACATTGGGGCATGAGTGGCCCTGCCGTTTTAAAATTATCAGCATGGGGCGCACGTATATTGCACGAGAAAAATTACAACTTCAGTTTATTTGTAAACTGGCTGCCTACAGAAGATGCTGAATCAATACCTGAAAAATTAAAGCTGATAAAACAACAGCAGGCGCAAAAAATAGTTGCAGCAAAATCGCCCTTTGCAATACCTAATCGCTTATGGGAAAATATTGTGCAGGCTGCACTCATCAGTAAGCAAATAAAATGGGCTGATGTTTCCAAAGCCCAGTTACATCAATTGTCTCAGCAGCTTTGCAAAGCGCGTTTTAATATTCGTGGCAAAAGCACTTTTAAAGAAGAGTTTGTTACTGCCGGCGGTATTGATCTGAAAGAAGTAGATTTCAAAACCATGCGTAGCAAAATTTTGCCTAATCTGCATTTTGCCGGCGAAGTATTGAACATTGATGCAGTAACCGGTGGTTTTAATTTTCAAAATGCGTGGACAGGCGGTTACATTGCAGCAGCGGCTATCAGTAAAGAAATGCAATAACAGGTTTATAGTGTTTGATTTATTTTGGTTACCGGCAAATGAACAGATGGCATCACGGTTGCGTCGCAACACTTTTACTGTATATCATTAGGCGGCTTCAGTTTCCGGTTCGCACAACATTTATATTAGTTAATCCAAACAACTTCAACTCATCTATTTATTTCTTACAGAAACATATCAGTCTCTCCACTCTACTTTTTCATTTAATGGAACTATACGTTTACCTTCTTTAATTATTTCATCGCTGTAACCCAGGTACAATAAACCCAGCATATGGTCATCTTCATTCAAACCCAAATATGCTTTCATTGCAGGATGAAATGTAAGTCCGCCCGTACTCCATAAAGCCGCAAGATTTAAACATGATGCTCCCAATAATATATTTTGTACAGCCGCAGCGACTGCGCATATTTCTTCCATAACCGTAATCTTAGGATTGGCACCACGTTTCATATACACAGCAATAATGTGCGAAGCATTATCCGCATTGTGCAACAGCTTTTCATACTTCGCTGTCTCAAATTTTTCCGCGGGTGTATTGGTTTTGTATAACTCCGCATGGTCTTTGGAGAATTGTTTTAATGCATCACCACCAAACACAACAAATCGCCAGGGCTCTGTGTGTGCATGTGTAGGCGCCCAATCTGCCAATTGAAGCAGCTTGCTGATAATAGCATTATCAATTATTTTCCCATTCATTAATGCAGGTTTACAACTGCGCCTGTTCTTTATTACTTCTTCTATTATTTCAAAATTCATCCGGCGAAATTACTGGCTAATAAAAACAGAACTGTTGCGGTATAGTTATTTTCTGCTTTTCGAAAATGTTCTGTGAAACAATGTGTAACTATATTTTTGTATTCAATCTTTTATCAATTGAAACTTCACTATAAAAAAACAGAACTGCCTTTTGAATATCCTTTCACTATTTCAGGAGGAAGAACAAAAACACATCAGCCGTCTTTAATTGTTGCATTGCAGTCAGGCAATCTTATCGGTTACGGGGAAGCTCCTGCAATTACTTATTACAACATTACGGTTGAGCAAATGATCGCAGACATTGAAAGCAAAAAAAATATGATTGAAAAATTTGCTTTCACTATGCCTGACCGTTACTGGCATTACCTGCATCATCTTATCCCTAACAATCCTTTTCTTGTCAGTGCATTAGATATGGCTGCGTGGGATTTGTTTGGCAAAATGCGCAACCAGCCTTTATATAAATTATGGAATACTGAATGGAAAAATATTCCGTTAACAGATTATACAATCGGCATTGACAGTATTGAAAAGATGATTGAAAAAGTGCAGCATCATCCCTCTCCCATTTATAAAATAAAAGTAGGAACAGGGAATGATATTGCAACCATTGAAGCTTTACGCAAACATACCAATGCTGTTTTTTATGTTGATGCGAATGCAGGCTGGGCGCTGAATGAAGCGTTGGAAAAAATTCCTGTCTTAAAAAATTTAGGTGTTGAACTGGTTGAGCAGCCATTGGCAAAAGATAATTGGAATGAGATGAAGATTTTATATGAGCAATCTTCATTGCCATTATTTGCCGATGAAAGTTGTGTGTTTGAAAATGATGTTGAGCAATGTGCTGATTGTTTCCATGGCATCAATATAAAGCTGGTGAAGTGCAGTGGCATTACACCTGCCTTGCGTATGATTGAAAGAGCAAAACAACTCAATCTAAAAGTAATGATGGGCAGCATGAATGAATGCACGGTTGGATCTGCTGCCATTGCACAATTCTTACCGCAACTGGATCATGTGGATATGGATGGGCCTTTGTTATTGAAAGAAGATATTGCAACCGGATTGAAGTATGAGAATGGAGTTGTTAGTATTAGCAATGAACCCGGGTTAGGAATCAGAGTTTTTTAAAGATGCTTATACGTTCTATTAAGACTTCCTTTTAAAATAATCATTCGCTCAATTTTAGAAAAAGTAGATTGTCTCAATTGAATAAAAGCAATTGCAGGCTCGCCAATTACCATTTCTTTAAGCACTACAAAAAGTATTTTTTTATCGCGTAGGCCTTTAACAGCTTTCCAGGGAATAAATATTGGTTTATGAAATAAGCGAAATATCAAGACAGGTCTCAGGTAAAATCCTTCATCATTATATTTTAACAACAGGCAATTGTTATAATTCACTCCGTTTATTGCAGCTGATATAATTCCAACTCTTTCGCCTTCAAACGCATTATCGGTTTGATACTCTCTCGCTAAATCTGACCAACCTTTTTTTGAAAGAAAGAAAATTATAAAAACAAACATCCCAATAAAAAATACAGGAAAAAAGTACGGCAGCTCATTCATTTTTTTAAGAGTGATTATGTTATAATTCGGGCGATTTAATTTGCCAATGCTTTATTCATAAACACAACCAATGGATGCAAGGCCTCAAATGCTTTTACAACTGTTGCAACAAACTTCTTATCTGTAACCTGCGCATCAGTTAAGGGCGACATTGCGATAACACTTTTCAACTTTATAAATTCAATTGCAGGGTTATTTTCATCATAACCTTTTGGCGGCCTTGATAAACTTATATCATCATCTTTACTTAAGCCTTTTGTATAAACTAATTTAAATTTTCTGCCGTTTACAATTGATTTAAACTCATCAAAATTATAATCGATCTCTTGTCTTATTTTTTTCAACGCATCTGCATCTGGCTGATATAATCCACCACCAACAAAGCTTTCACCCGGCTGAATATGCAGGTAATAACCGGCCGTCATGCTTTTTTTGCCACCGGCATTTATATAAGCACCAATATTTGTTTTGTACGGCGATTTGTCTTTGCTGAAACGTATATCGCGATTGATTCTAAACAAACAATCTTTTGGTGTTAAAGCTGATATTGCAGCATCTGTTTTTGCAAAGCCTGATAATATCTCTTGCAGCGAAACAATGAAATCAGCTTTTGATGCCTCATACTTTTTCCTATTTGCATCAAACCATTCTTTATGATTGTTTTTCGCAAGCTGTTTAAAGAATTGCAACGTTGATGTTTGTAACATAAGTTTTAATTTTTATTGCTGGTCGGGATTTGTAATCCGCACAACGACAAATTTTTTAATTGATTCTATTAGTTATTTGCTGTTGTCAAACTTCTGAAAATATCTTCTAAATTATTGCCTTCTGTTTGCAAGGAAGTAATATCCAAATGCTCTGCAACTGCAAGTTCAAGCAGTTGTTTACGCAACTCGTTTGTGTCGTTTGTTACTATTTTAAAACTGTGGTCACTCGTTGGAATAGCTTCTACGGCTGCAGGAAGGCTTTCCAGTTTTTCTTTATTAATATTAGTTGAAAAACTTACTGCAATACGGTTTGATTTTGCATTTTGCTTTAATGCTTCAACATCACTGTCGGCAACGAGCTCACCTTTGTTAATGATGATAACGCGATCACAGATAGCCTGTACTTCCTGCAAAATATGAGAAGAAAAAAGTACCGTTTTATTTCTGCCCTGTTCTTTAATTACATTTCTTATTTCAATGATTTGATTGGGATCAAGGCCACTTGTTGGTTCATCTAAGATCAATACTTCCGGATCATGTAATAACGCAGCGGCAAGCCCAACACGTTGTTTATACCCTTTTGATAACTGCCCGATTTTCTTTTTACTTTCAACAGTTAAACCTGTTAACTCTATGATATTTTGAATTTTGCTTTTTGCATTTTGAATTTCATGAACGCCTGCAATAAACTTCAAATATTCTTTCACGTACATATCGTAATACAAAGGATTGGATTCCGGCAAATAACCGATCTTACTTTTTACATTCATCACATCTTTGTCAATAGCAATGCCGCATACTTTTATGTTGCCTGCATCGGGTTGCAGGTAACCGGTTATCATTTTCATGGTAGTGCTTTTGCCTGCGCCGTTCGGGCCAAGAAAGCCAACAATTTCTCCTTTGTTTAAGGAGAAGGAAACATTGTTTACTGCTTTTTGTTCGCCGTATTGTTTTAAAAGATTTTGAACTTGTATTGACATTAATTTGCTTATTGAATTTTTTGATTTTTAATTCTATTTCTGTCACTTTCTTTGCCTTGATGCAAAGAAAGTAACCAAAGAAAGTTCAAGCACGGATGATAATACAACACATCCGTGCACGTGCCTTGATTTAGCTGTTGTAATATCGTTTCTTCAGCAGGTGTACCTTGATACTTAATTTCAATTTGCACCACTATATTCAAGAAGTTGAATCTTTGTAGTGCCTGCATTGACTTAAATAATCCTGTTAATCCATTAATCATACAAATCCCTGTTCAGACAAATGTTGCCATGAAAATATACTGTACAGGGGAGTGACACAACCGTGATGCCATCATTACAAAAGCCGGTATCCAAAAAATAAAAATCAAACAGCCTGCAACAAAGATAATTGCTGCAATAAAGCACCGGTTCGCGATTGCGTTAATAAAAACTTTTTATTGTTTGTGTGTAAAGATGTTTAATAAATTTACGCCCTACTAATGTAATACGCTATGTCATATCCTTTTCAAATTAAATCGCAGGAAGAATACAACGAACGTTATAAAGAAAGTGTTGAGCATCCTGAAAAGTTTTGGGCAGCTATTGCCGATAATTTTCTGTGGAGAAAGAAATGGGATAAAGTGCTCGACTGGAATTTTACTGAGCCAAAAATTGAATGGTTTAAAGGTGCAAAACTGAACATAACCGAGAATTGTATTGACCGTCACTTAGCAACAAAAGGAGAAGATGCTGCTATTATTTGGGAGCCGAATAACCCGGAAGAAAGAACAAGAATTGTTACGTATAACCGTTTGCACAAACGTGTTTGCCAGGTTGCGCAAATGCTGAAAAATAACGGCGTTAAAAAAGGTGACCGTGTTTGTATTTATATGGGCATGGTGCCTGAACTGGCTTATGCAGTGTTAGGTTGCGCAAGAATCGGCGCGATACATTCTGTGATCTTTGGTGGCTTTAGTGCACAAAGCATTGCAGACCGTTTGGATGATGCGCAGGCAGAATATATAATCACTTGTGACGGCGCGTATCGTGGCGAAAAAGTTATTCCTTTAAAGAATGTGATTGACGATGCATTGATAGGAAACAAAACCGTAAAGAAAGTTATTGTGTATACAAGAACAAGAACACCGGTTTCAATGATAAAGGGCAGGGATATCTGGTGGGAAGATGAAATGGAGCATGCAGAACACCAGGTGGAAAAAGATGGAAAAGTTACGTTTGAAGCGGAAGAAATGGATGCAGAAGACCCGTTGTTTATTTTATATACATCGGGCTCCACAGGCAAACCCAAAGGTGTGGTACATGCATGCGCAGGCTATATGATCTATACTGCATATAGCTTCGTGAACGTTTTTCAATATCAACCTAAGCAAATATTTTTCTGTACGGCTGATATTGGCTGGATAACGGGCCACAGTTATATTGTTTACGGTCCGCTTGCTGCAGGCGCAACATCATTAATGTTTGAAGGTATTCCAACCTATCCTTCCTGCAGCAGGTTTTTTGATATAGTAGATAAATACAAAGTGAATATTTTATACACAGCACCAACCGCTATAAGAAGTTTAATGGGTTTTGGTGATGCGCCATATAAGAACAATGATCTTTCATCATTACAAATATTAGGTACCGTTGGCGAACCAATAAATGAAGAAGCATGGCATTGGTATGATGAACATATCGGCAAGAAAAAATGCCCGATCGTTGATACATGGTGGCAAACAGAAACAGGCGGTGTTTTAATTTCTAATCTCGCAGGTATAACGCCTGCAAAGCCAAGCTGGGCAACGCTTCCGTTGCCGGGTATTCAGCCTTTGCTGGTTAATGAAAATGGTAAAGAAGTTACAGAGCCCGATGAAGATGGTTTATTGAAAGGCAACTTATGCATTAAGTTTCCATGGCCTTCTATTTTAAGGACAACTTACGGCGACCATGAACGTTGCCGCAAAAATTATTTTGCAACCTATCCTAATTTATATTTTACCGGCGACGGTGCATTGAAAGATAAAGATGGCAATTACCGCATCACAGGCCGTGTTGATGACGTGTTGAATGTTAGTGGCCATCGCATCGGCACTGCTGAAGTAGAGAATGCCATCAACATGCACAGTGGTGTTGTTGAAAGCGCTGTTGTGGGTTATCCGCACGACATAAAAGGACAAGGCATTTATGCTTATGTTATTTATACCGGCCATCATGATGCAGAACTGACAAGGCGTGATATTACGATGACTGTAAGCCGCATTATCGGGCCTATTGCAAAGCCGGATAAAATTCAATTCGTAAGCGGATTACCAAAAACACGCAGCGGAAAAATCATGCGCCGTATTTTAAGAAAGATCGCTGAAGGCGAAACACAAAACCTTGGTGATACAACAACCTTACTTGACCCAGGTGTTGTTGAAGAGATTAAGAATGGTAAAGTGTAGAAAGAAATCTTTTGTTGACCAGCAATGGTACTTCAATTAAACACGGCTGTATCACTCACTTGTACTGCATACTTAAATGGCTGTTGATAAAACAATCAAAAAGAATTAAATAAATTTGGTGAAAGAATTATATGGACAAGAAAATAAAAAGTGAGTTGCATAATTTAATTGATAATTGTGATAATGAATTATTGCTAACTGAAGCTAAAGCCCTGCTTGAATCCAATAAGGAAATAAAAGACTGGTGGGATGAATTAACTGATGAAGACAAAAGTGTTGTTATGCAATCTGAAACAGAGTATGAGAGAAGAAATTTTGTTTCGCATAATGAGCTGATGCAGCAATTTGAAACATGGAAAAAGAAATAGTCTGGACTCCAATAGCTCAAAAAAGATTTTTGGGAAATCATCTCTTACATAAAAACAAACTGGACACCTGAAGTTTTGAACAGGTTTCAGCAAAGATTAGAACTCAAAATTAAACTGCTGCAAAAACAACCAAACATTGGTTACAAAAGCTTAAAGTATTCACGCTTTAGACAAACATTAGTAACCCGCCGGTATAAACTCATATACTCTGTAAAAAGAAATCATATTGTCATTTTAAGGCTTAAGCATACAAACATGCAATAATATTTATAGTTAGTATCAAATTGGTTTATAACATCACACAAATAAAAATGTAATTCGTTAAGCAAACTTTAAACGCTGCACCAGCATTTACATTTATAATTCAGTTTGGGTAATCTGTTGTTAAACGAAACCGTACGTTTTGTTTAATGATGCTATAGGTTTGAATTTTAAACTCTAAATCTTTTAAACATGAAAAAAATAATTACTCTTTCGATTATTGCAATGTCTTTCTTTTGCCTTAGCTCCAAGGCTCAAATCAATAAAGGCAGTATTATGCTGGGAGGTTCTTTGGGCGGTAATTTCAATAATATTAAAGACCCTGATACGGTTACAAGCAAAACGAATAGTTTTTCGATTTCCCCTGCTATAGGTTTTGCAATAAGTGATAATACTATCGTTGGTTTTTCATTACAATATGGTTTTAATAATTACAAATATTATTATAATGCCCAGGAGCAAAAATATCATTCCTATGGTGCAGGCATCTTTGCAAGAAAATATAAATCGTTGTCTAAAGATTTTTATCTGTTTGGTGAAGGTGAATTAATGTATGATCACTACTCTTATAACTATTCAACAAGCAATAATAACGGATCTGAATACGATTCCAAAGGCAACAGCATTGCGTTGAATATTACACCGGGCATTGCTTATAGTTTAACGCGCTGTATTCAATTGGAAGCAGGCTTACAAAACCTCTTATCAATTGGCTATTCTTCAGCAAAAGAAAATGCAAAGGATCCAAACAATCTGAATTATAAAACAAGCAATGTGAACTTCAGTTCATCACTCAGCCCTGTTTCATTAAGTAGTATTTCTTTAGGCATAAGATTTTTGATCAATAAATAGAATAAGTAATCTATTAAAAACGAAAGCGCCGATTATTATGTCAGCGCTTTTGTTTTTATAATGAAGAGTGATTTTCTTTTTATCATTCAAACTTCTTCATTACCTGGAACAATACTTTGTATTGAGCTGAATCAAGCCCCGACATTGTATCCTGTAGCCAATGGCGTTTAAATGCAACAATAGCAGCGGTAGTATCTTTAATATCATAACCAATTATACGCAAAGCCTGCAGGTCATTAAAGTTTGAAGGCAGTGTTATGTTTGTTGTATCAGCATACCAGTTTCCATAACCACTGTCAGCAAACCGCTTCCAAGGAAAATTAACATTAGGATCATTCTTTCTTGTAGGCGCAATATCAGCATGACCAATAAAATTTGCAGCGGGAATATTGTATTGTTTCTTCAATGCAGCAAGTAATTTCAATAAACTGTTTAGCTGGTCATCAGTAAAAGGTTCGTAGCCGTTATTGTCGAGCTCAATACCAATACTGTTGCTGTTGATGTCAGCATCATTTCCCCATTTGCCAATGCCTGCATGCCATGCGCGCATATAGTCGTTCAGCATGTGATGCACCGTTCCGTCTTTACAGATAACATAATGCGCACTCACCTGCGTACGCTGCATCGTAAAAGTGTTAAGCGTTTGTTCGCAACTGTTTTGCGCGGTATGATGAATGATAACAAAATTGGGTTTGCGTAAATTAAAGTTGGTAGTGCCAATGAATTCTGCGTAACCCAACGAATCTTTAAGCGGGTATTGCTTTATTGTTTCAGCAAATTGCTTTGCCTGCTCTTTATATATTTTGTTGGATGATGCATAAGGTTTCCGTGCGCAGCTCAGGCATAAAATTATCAGAAAGCAAACTGTATATTTCATTTGAAAATGATCTTCAACTAAGATATGTAATTATCCGATTTAGGGATTTCTGATTGCGTGATTTGATATTATTCTTCAAAACACAATCGCAGAGTTCAATCCCAAAATCCCAAAATCTCAAAATCAGCAATACTATGAACAAGGCTTTTTACCTGTAATATGGATGGATCATCCAGTAAACAACCGGACCCGTAACTGCAACATAAAACCACAGCGGCCATGTTAACTGTGCAAGCTTTTTATGCCTGGGATACTCTGCAATCAATCCGCGATAGGCTGTAAATAAAATAAACGGCAGAATGATCGCCGCCAAAAAAATATGCGAGAGTAATATGATAAGATAAACCGTTCTTGACGAACCTACCGCCAATCGTTCCGCATCACTCAAAACTCCATCGTGATTGGCATCACCATAAATGGCTTCACCTGCCAGCAAATGATGCGCGATATATGATATAAGAAATACAACAGAAAGGGTTAACGCAGTAATCATAATGCGTTTATGCAAAAGATATTTATGGCTTTTCACAGCAAGCAATGCCAACAATAATAACACAGCAATAATTGAGTTGATGATCGCATTGGCCAACGCAAACATATGCACGTTAAAAGGGAGGTTGATATTGAACTTAACCTGCGTTAAAAAACTAACTGCGGCAAATACAACAAAAGAAAAAACGATTATCAGGATAGTTGCCTGCTTATCATTCTTGCGCAGTGAAGGTGGTAGCAGTTCATCCATTGGTGTTCTTTTTTCTGAAAATAAGCCGCGTTACAATAATAGTTACCACAACAGCAATAGCGAAAAATATAACCATTAAAACAGGATCAAAAGGTAAGTCTTCGGGATTGTCATCCACCGCAAGCATTAAAAGCCCAATGTCTTTTGAAAGCTTATCCAGCGATGTTGAATCAAGACCGTTATAATAACCGCGTACGTTGAAATTTTTATCGATCAAAACAAATCTTGTGGTATGCACAAAATCAGGATTGATAGGAACATCGTCAAACTTATCAACCTTTAATTCCTGGAAAGCATAATTATAAATTGAATCGCGGTTGCCGGTAAGCAGCCACCAGTTACCCGGATCAACCTGGTAATGGTCTGCATATTTTTTTAAACGCGCAACAGAATCAGTTTGCGGATCAACACTGAATGAAACAAACTGAACAATATTTGAATCCGGTGTTGACTCATCATCGCCGCCTTTGGCAAAAGACTGCTGCATTTTACGAATGTTCTGTGTAAGCTGCGGACAAACAGAACCACATGAAGTGAAGAAGTAATTCATCACGACCAGCTTGCCTTTCAGATCATATAAACTAACCGTATCGCCAAGTTGATTGATCAAATGAAAGTTGGCAACTTTATGCCACACTGTATCATCCACCATCTTACCTTTTTCAATATGATTGATAACTGTATCAGGCAGGTAATGCGAAGGCATGATGGTTGCATTATCACTTGCTTCTTTAACCCAGAAATAACTTACCAACGGAATAAATACTGCGATTGCAAATGCGAGTAGAGCTTTTTTATTCATTATAAAAAGGGGAATTTTTTTGCTGAAGTTGCAAACAAAAAACCATCGCAAAGGTGCGATGGTTAATATTTATTATTTAGTGTTTCACAAAATTTTATTCCAGTTTATGTGTGCTTTCGTCTTGTTTAGGCATTGGTTCTTTACTGCGTTCTTCATGGTTTCTATCCCACTTGTTCTTATCATTCTTGAAAGAATTGCCATCTGTAAGAAAAGCTATAATAAACCAAACAAATAAAAACAAAGGCACACAAACAGTCATTATCAGGTTTCTTACTTCATGCTTTAAGTGCATAAAGAATCCCACAATATAAACTGCTTTTGCAAGCATGAGTATTATGATAACGCCTTTAATAAAATGCTTTGCCAGGCTATCGCTTGGCATATCCATCATTGAAAAACCAAGAGCCAGTTCAACCAATGTAAGTACAGAAAGAATAATAGTAACTCTCCATATTTCTTTTTTACCACCACCTACGTGTTGCTCCGCTTCTAACGATTCTAAAGTATGATCCATAAGTATTTTATTTTAGACAAGGTAAAAACAAGTAAATACAAACACCCAAACCAGGTCAACAAAATGCCAGTATAAACCGGCTTTTTCTACCATCAGGTAATGCCCTCTTCTGTCGAACGTGCCCTTTAATACCATTATCAACATAATGATATTTATTACAACACCCGAGAATACGTGAAAGCCATGAAAACCGGTTATGGTAAAAAAGAAGTTTGTAAAATTGGTTGTGCTGATTGTACCGTCTGCATTTGGAAAAGGATTGCTGCCCCACCATGCGCCTTCGCTGTGCAGGTGCGTCCACTCCCATGCCTGGCAACTTAAAAATGCAAGGCCGCCAATAATGGTTAGTACCAGGTATTTTGCTACACCTTTCCTGTTCATGTTATGCCCTTCATGCACTGCAAGCACCATTGTAACAGAACTGATGATCAGAATAAATGTCATTATACTTACAAACACCAACGGTGCGTGTGTACTGCCACCAAGCGGATAAGAACGGAAGACTTCATTAGGATTAGGCCATCCGTTGGTTGCAAATCTTGTAGTTCCATAAGCAATCAAAAAGGCCCCGAAAGTAAAAGCATCACTCATTAAAAAATACCACATCATCAATTTACCATACTCAACATTAAAAGGGCTTCTTCCACCCTTCCAGGATCCTGTAGTTGTTGTAACAGTTGTACTCATGATTGATCTAAACTTGTGTTGCGGCAAAGTTATTGGCTAAGGCTTAAAAAATATTAATTCGTTTAACTTTATTTTTAACCACTTTATCCAATATGAATTGCCTTACTGTTATCATCGTTGGTAAGCGTTCAATATATTCTTATCAGAACCATTTTAAAAAGATAAAAAGGTATAGCCATAATATATCTACAAAATGCCAGTAAATAGCTGCTAATTCAACAGGCGTTGCATCATAACTTTTTATCCTGCGGCTATATGCTCTGAAAAATACGATCATTAAAGCAATTACACCACCCAATACATGCAGTGCATGCAGGCCAACTATAATACCTAAAAATGATGCGGAAGGGTTACTGCCTTCACCCAAAATTTTTACGCCGTTATGATATAAATAATTAAACCCATCGAATTGCATAACGGCAAAGAGCACCCCTGCAATGGCTGTTACGGTTATTAATATCCTGTACCGTTTCATTTCTCTTGCCTTGAAAGATTTTAAAGCAAGATGCATGGTAAGGCTGCTGAATAAAATAACAGCAGTGGATGCCCAGAAGATTGGCGGAAAATCAAACTGCAGCCAGTTGGCTCCGGCCTGCCGGACAATATAAGCACTTGTTAAACCGGCAAACATCATTACAATACTGCCCATAGCAACCCATAGTATAAACTTGTGGGGATGGATTTTTTTTCGCTCATTACTTATTACACCCGACGTCATTATCAATTAATATAAATGTTTTAAGATTGCGGCGAAATTACAGCTTAGAATCTATTGTTCACGCATGATTATAATCAAATTGTACGCGATTGTATAAAACAACAAAGCCACCATTATGGCGGCTTTGTTTATAGTGCATCAACAAAGTTTAGTGTGCTACTAACAGATTAATTTTTCCAATAACCAATCCATCCTGCTGCACGGCTATATAGTAATAACCATTATGCAGCGAAGAAAGATTATTCAACTGGTAAGTATTTGAACCCGGGTTCTGATTGCCTGTCCTATATATACCTTTCTGCACACCGTTTGCATCGGTTAATGTAAACGTAATGCTGCCTGCTTTTGCAAGCGTGTAATTCAATTTTACAACAGAAGATATAACAGGATTGGGTGAAACAGCAACTGCACTTAATAATGCAGAAGCCGAGCCATTATCAGCAATAAGACCACTGCCGCCTGAAATATTTACGGAATAATCTTCCACTTCACCAAAATCAAATGTTGCGCAAGGATCTGTAACGGCTGTATTATAATGCATCTGTATCCTCATACGCGTGGTACCGTTTTTAGCAGTGGCAGGTATTTTAAATGTCTGGGTTAAAATAGCTGATGAAGTAGCTACTGCTGAGCCAACCTTTTCACCGGCATCATTAAAATCACCATCGCCATTATAATCAATATACACTGTCCAGCCTTCTTTACGTACGGCGCCTGTAAAACCTGCTCTTACCTGTATGGTAGCAGTCTGGCCTGCTGTAACATCTGAAACCACTGATGTAAAATCACCATAACCACCATTATTGCCGCTTACAAAATCACTTCCCTGGAAATTTACAAGATTGATGTATTCATTGGCAGTGCTTAAACCTGCAGATGCGCAATAAGTAGTACCGGTACCGGCTGAACCAATACCAACTGCATACCATGCATTTTTAACCTGGTTTACTTCGTTGGATGAAGCGCCGTATAAATCTGTTGCTGCATTAATGTATGCAGTTCTCCAGTCAGCATACTGGGAATTTACTGTTAAGTAAACGGTTTCTGTACGGTAAAGAATCTGTTCTGCTTTAGCAATACCAATTCCCTGCACAGTGTAAGCATTACCAATATCATTGGTACCGCTGCCACCGGTTACAAGAAGGTAATACATAAAATTACCTACACCACTGTTGGTATGAACGCCGCCATTATCGGCACTGCCGGTAGCCCAGAAAGACCCCTTGTACGTATCAGGCTGAGAGAATGCATTAGGGTTACTCATATCCCTGATGAACCAATTCATGTCATTGCTTAAACGCCAGTCGATATCGGTTGGCTTAGCCCAGAACTGAACACTTTTGCCCATGCAATCGCTCATGCTTTCATTCATTGCGCCTGATTCATTGGAATAAACCAGCGCGCTGGTATTCTGTGTTACACCATGTGTAAGTTCATGGCCTGTTACATCAATACCGGTAACGCCTTTACCGTTATCAGCCCCTGCCCCTGTACGTTTTCCGTAGTTCATTGAAGTGCCATCCCATGATGCGTTGTTGTTATATAAAAAGCCGCCCCTGTTTACATAGCTGTTCAATGCGTAACCATTATTATCAATACTGTTACGGTTAAAAATTGCCTTGTAAAAATCGTAGGTCTTTTCAACCCCCCAGTGTGCATCCAGTGCATTCTGGTCGGGCAACGCATAATTGAAATTGGCGGAAGGGCTTGTAAACTCCTCACCATGATGGCCGCTTTCGCCATGGAATGTGTTCACACCATTACCCCTTGAAAGATCATGCAGACGGTACGCATTGGCACCGGTTTGATCCGAGTGGATAGTTTGTGAGCCGCTGTACAATGTATTTGCAGTACCGGTTGCATCGCTTGTTTCAATGCGTTCTTCACGGCCAATTATTTTACCTGTTGAAGCATCAACAAAATAATAAGCGCGGCTGAAAGGCTCTTCTGCAAAAATGTCTATCCTGTATGCAAGCTTCAGGTTTTTGGCATCAACCTGGTCGCCGGAATAATACCAGCATTTTTCTGCAACAGGATAATAAGAAGCCGAAGGATTTTTCATAACGTTTTTCAAATTCTTTTCCATTGCAGGGATCTGCCAAACATAAGTGACTGCACCTACGCTGTTCAAGGCATTGGCAATTGCCTGTTTTCCTTCGATCTTAGCTACATTTCCTGAAGCCATGTCTGCACTAAAATCTGTAATAATAGAACCGGAGAGTGCAACAATTTTTCCGTCTTTAACACTAACCACATACATGGAGCGGTTAACAGGGATGCCCATGTAGGTTTGATAAAAACGGTAATGAACCATACCAAGATTGTCTGTTGTTGTGCTTTTTAAAACAAGTGCGCTCTGATCGCTTAAACCGAGGGTTTTGCTGATCTGGTTAGCGTTAAATGACACCTGTTGATTTTGCAGCAATCGTGTAAAGTGTTTTGTTGTACCGTCGTTGCCTGTAATTACTGTTTTTAAACTGCTTTGAGAGAAACCTTGTATTGCCAGGCCAAGCAATGCAAAGCTGAGTAAGCGTTTTTTCATAATTAGATTTAATTGTTTTAAAAAAATTTACCGCTCTAAACTAATGCTTTTGAAAAAACAGAATAAAAAAATCCGAAGTATTTTATTGTGTGATAAACACACATCGAAGAAGTATATAAACCCGTTAGCGGAGTTTTCCGGCTGTGTTTCAGAACCTGGTACAAAATTGTTTTTAGGCTCATTTCTTCGATATAACTTCGATATTTCTTCGATATAACTTCGATATAACTTCGATCAATTGGATCGAAGAAATATCGAAGAGATAACGAATATATTTCGTAGAAATATGCTGCTTGGTACCTGCCGGAGTGTTGGGCCTGCGAATTACAACAAAGTTTGCCAGGCTACTGAGAAGGACGCATTAGTTAATAATTGTTGGAAGATGTTGCTCTTAACCAAAGTTTAAATGATATGGTTAAAAAAGGCGGGCGGGGTGATGTTGCACATGAGAAGCCTCTTGCTTCAGTTTTGTAAACCCGGCAGGTGGCAGCAGGATTTGCCACGAATGCACGAATAAGTTTTCTTATTTCATTGGTGTATCCATGGCATTGTATCATTGCAATTATTGCCAGGTGTTGTTTCAGGACAGAATGATGCACTGATATAATGCTTTCACCAGGTATGGTTGTTTATCCTCTCAAATAAATACATTGAACTAAGGGCAACCCACCAGGGATGTGTGATAATTTCAACGCACCGTTCGCTTAATGTGGAGCGATACTGATATACGGCCCTGCCATACAGGGGGCTGGCAGCGGTTTACCGGCAACCAGGTACCGGTTGTACAGCGCTTATATATGGAGGAGGGTCTCTATAAGGTCTCTATATTGTCTCTATAAGGTCTGGGTAACATTCCGGAAATTCAGCCTGGATTGCACGCAGGAATGGGAGTTCAGGCTGTGTGGAATTGAAAGATAAATAAAAATAAGCAAATTAATGACGCTCCTGTTATTCTGTGGCCGGAGATATATAGAAAGCGAAAATATATTATGGGGAGCGGTGGTGCATTGTGATTGATGCGGTGCCGGACATAAAAAGCTGGCACGAAGACCCTTGGCTATGACAGGAAGGTATTAAGCTACGTTAGATAAAAGCAAGGCAGCGCGGCAAATAACGCATCGTCAGCCTTGCGGCGGTGCTTGACAAAAAGATCGAAGTTATATCGAGGAGATAACGAGTTTATTTCGCAGAAATAAGCTGTTTGGTTATAAGCGGGTACATGGATAGGTGGGGTATGATTGTGTGCAGGGGTTTGAATCAATTGCTTTGTATGCGAGACGGGATACGGCAAATTATTCAGGGGTAGTATCCCCTGCGGATTAACTGCAAAAGGGGTTTAAGTAATATTTTGTTAAACAAAAATGTTGGCTTACATTGGTTGCACCAAACCGCTTAATCCATGAAACGCCTGTATGCATTATTACTGCTGCAAATTATTTGGGTAGAAGTAAAAGCCCAGGTTGGCTCAGGCGATAGTACCATCCATAGCTGCAATTATAAATCAACAAATATCCTGTTTACAAATATTGCTATTGATACCGTTTATTATGGCAATCATACAGCAGCAAATTATGAAGACGCACAATACCGTATAACCTGCGGCGATTCAACCCCGCATTGTATTACCAGCCAGGATAGCGCATTATTATATTATGTATATTACCCTAAAAAACACAATTACACTGCTACGCCTTTGCCCTGTATTATTATAGAACATGGTGGCTCTTTTTCTGATTGCAGTGGTATTTACAATACAAGGGATATAAAATCACTTTGTACTTATTATGCCCAACGGGGTTGGGTGGCGATTGATCTTGAATACCGCAGGGGTAATTTGGAAGATACCACTATAGTGCCTGCAACAATAACTAACAATCCTGTCACTTACACTTCAGTATATGCTATTGCTGCCATTTATAAAGCCAGCCAGGATACCCGTGGCGGATATAATTCAATTATAAAAAGGCAGATCAACCATGACAGCTTTCCGCAAATGAAATACCGTATAGATACCAGCGCCATATTTGCGGGCGGCGCCAGCGCAGGAAGCCTGTCTGCTTATGACAGCAGTTTATTATCAAAAGCAATTCATGATGGACTCGATTGCCCCGGGAGCTAAAGCAGCTTTTGGCAGCATTAACTACCCATATTACTACGGAGACAGCACTATTAATTACAGAAGGTATATAAAAGGTTGTATGAATATGTGGGGAGAATGGCTGCTGCCGCCAAGTATACTTAGCAAAGTAGGTACATTTTTTAAGCAGGACACAGCCATTGTACCGATGATAGCGTTTTGTGGTGGTAAAGATTCTACCTTTTATCTATGAGCCAAAATTACTATTTTGATCCACACACTAATTTCCTTGGGATTAATATGAAAAAAGATACATTCTGTCTGCCCTTTGCAAGCTCCTATCAGCTATTCCCTAATGGTTTAAATCCTGATTTAGTAGGTTATGGTTCTTTAAATCTATATAATCTTTTAAAAAGTGCAGGCGTGCCGGTAAATCTTTATTATGACTACGATGCTTTACATGGTTTTGAAACTGCCTGTAAAGGCTGCCCCTTCCTTGCCAATTATGGCACTACGTATAACAATGATGACTCAATGGAAAAGTATTTTGCAGAACGTGCCATAAACTTCTTTCAGCATGTGATACTTGACAGCACCGGTTTTACTACAACAAAATTTACTGATTGCGAAAATTACCAAGGTGACTTGTCACACTGGAGACAATAATAATTTTTGCAGTGATACCAACAGTTGTCGCAATAGTTTTGGCATTGATGATGGTGGAGACGGAGGTGTTATCTGGAACAGTTTGCAACCACAAAACAATTCTTCTAAAAATAAATATTATGAAACTAATGCTAATGGTGCTATGCTGCCTGATAATAAGAGAAATGGTAAGCGCACAACAGCCCGGCGCACTTGATTACAGTTTTGGCGACAGCGGCAAAGTAATAAGCAAGAATTTTGGGGATTGTTATGCAATGTCTGTTCAAGCAGACAGTAAGATAGTTTGTCTTGGTGACAGTGGTATGATTGGCGTTGAGAACCTAAGGCTTGCCCGTTATCTGCCTGATGGAACATTGGACAGCGCTTTTGGGAAAAATGGTATTGTTGACCCCGCTCTAACTGAAACCAATATTACGCCTACCTCAATAATAGTGCAACCTGATCAAAAAATAATTGCAGCATGTTCCGGCTACAAAGCAGGTGTGCCCACCTTGGTATTGCTGCGGTTGCTGCCCGATGGCAGCCCTGATGCAGGCTTTGGCAAAAACGGCATTGGAGACTCAACTTATGGCATAGGCGAAAGCTTTCCTTATATAGCCTTGCAGCCTAATGGTAAGATTTTGGTTTTAGGCTGGTATTATCCGGGTTTTATTCTTTTAAGGTATAATACGGATGGCAGCCTGGATGAAAGCTTTGGCAATAAAGGAGAGGTGATAACAACGTTTGGCGCAGGCACAGTGCCTACTGCAATAGCCCTTCAGGCTGATGGAAAAATTGTAACCTCGGGAGACTATGGCGGTGGGGTTGGTTACAGCAGATTTTTACTGGCAAGGTACAATACCGATGGCAGCCTGGATGAAAGCTTTGGCAACAAAGGGGTAACTACGACCGATTACGGAAAGTATGGAGATTACATTAAAAGCATTGCTATACAAACTGATGGGAAAATAGTTGGTGCAGGCGTTACCGGAACTGATTTTAATTTTCAAAATGAAAATATAGCTGTTGTACGTTATCAATCCAATGGGAAATTAGACAGCTCTTTCGGTCAGCAGGGTAAAGCTACGGTAGTATTTGATGGTACTAATTCCCAGGCGAACTCCCTATTACTTACTGCTGATGGTAAAATTTTATTGGGCGGCGGTATTGGAGGAAGCGCCGAAGGCAGTTCGGCAGACTTCGCATTGATTCGCCTTCTATCTACAGGAACATTAGATTCCTCATTTGGCAATGCAGGTGGAACTATAACTGATTTTGGATTGTATGAAACCGGGGCGCACATTGCTTTTCAAAAAAACAAGATAGTGCTTACAGGAACGTCTTATATGATAGACCCTCAACAACAATATAATTATGCCCTTGCCCGCTATTACAATGACAGCCTTGCCCAAAAGCAAATCATCATTACCAAAATACGCCGCTGGTTACAGCACCATAATGGCATTGAGTGGGATAATACAGGCAGTATGAATAGTTATGTAGTGCAACGCAGTTACGATGGCATTCATTTCAGTCCTGTTGCAAGAATAACACCGGGCAACCAATCTTATATAACTTACAGCGATGCCGCCCCTTTAAACGGCACCAATTATTACAGGCTGCAAACAACAAACTCCAGCAATGCGGTTACTAATTCAAACGTTATTGCCATAAGCAATGATAATGATATAAAAGTTTCTCCCAATCCTGCAACAGGTATGTTACATATAGAAGGTTTATCATCCTCACAAAAAACAAAAATTACGATTGTTGATTTAAGTGGCAACATAGCTATGAGCCAACAGCTATCAGCTAACAGCTCTTCTTACAACCTCAACATTGCTTCACTGCATGCAGGTAATTACATGCTGAAGATTGAAACAAATGGTGAAGTAGTTACAAAACAGTTTGTGAAGGAGTAAACAGTGAATGGTGAACAGTGAATAGCGCTCATCTCCAAAAACTTAAAACTGCAAGTGTAAACCACAACCGCCTGAGCATCCTTTCCCAGCCTGACCGGGCATCTGCTTTTAAATTTTTGGATGCCTGCAAATATTCAGGATTTTTATAATCACAGAGCAGATTTCCACTATAACAGGAAGGCGTTAATCCAGGTAGGATAAAAGCAAGGCAGCGCTGAACGCATCGTCAGCCTTGCGGCGGTGCTTGACAAAAGATCGAAGTTATATCGAAGAGATAACGAGTTTATTTCGCGGAAATAAGCTGTTTGGTTATAACCGGGTACATGGATGGGAGGGGTATGACGAAAAGAAAACCATTGATTTATAATGAGCTCATTTTTGGGATACTTCATTTTATTCGCAAATATTTGTGTTAGCGATAAGCTTAGTGTGATATCAAATCTAATTTCATCAACGACAAAAATTTGATTATACAACCACTTTTACAACATTTTAAAAATTATCTTCCTTTGGACGATAACGAAATTATGTTGTTAGAAACAAGGGTGACACAACGTAAAATCAAACGGCGACAAATGATTTTGCAGGAAGGCTTTGTTTGTAAACATTATACGTTTGTAGAGAAGGGCTGTTTTAAAATGTACGGCGTTGACGACAAAGGAAATGAACACAATCTTAGGTTTGCTGCTGAAAATGACTGGATTGCTGATTTGGGAAGTTTCTATTCCGAAAAACCGGGCAGGTTGTTTATTGAAGCAATTGAACCTTCTGTTATTCTGCAAATTGAAAAGCAAGACCTGATATTTTTATTTTTGAATGCGACTAAGTTTAACCGGATTTTTAAAGTGATTGTAGAAGAAAAGTTTATAGAGCTTCAAAACCGTTTGTTACAAAATTTCAGTTCAAATGCACGTCAACGATACCTGGGCTTTTTGGAACAATATCCAAAACTTGCATTACGATTGCCTAACACTCAAATAGCTTCCTACCTTGGTATCACACCTGAATTTCTTAGTAAAATACGGGGCGAAAAATTATCTAAATAAGTCTTACCCTTAAGCTACATTAAGACTATTTATTAAGCTTGTTTATTGGCTGGTGCGACAATGGCAAAACACCTTTGCATAGCAAAACAAATCAGTTTTGCAATCTAAAAAATAGAAATATGCAATCTAACAAAGAGTTCTTCATGCAGTTTGTACAATTCATAAATACTGCGGATGAGAATTTAGCACAACAATTGATCAGCCCGATAGCAAAATTTTACGTGCCAACGCAGCCAGAGCCACTGCAAGGACCAAAAGGATATTTAATGATTATACTAATGATGCGTAGCGGGTTTTCGGACATTCAATGGACATTGGAAGAAATGATTTCGGAAGATGATAAAACTGCTGCCAGATTTATAATGAGAGGAACACACAACGGTAAGTTTTTCGGTGTTCCGGCAACAGGCAAAACCATCGCAGTTCAGGCCATGAATTTTTACCGTCTTGCTGACAATCAAATAATAGAAGAATTTGGGCAACCCGATATGCTTGGATTATTAAAACAAATTGGTGCAGTACCAATGTAATTCGTCGTAGCGAGGTCTTCTCCTCTCCGTCGTAGCGGGGTCTACATTGCATAGCCTTTGCGCGGCATGAGACCTCGCGTTTAAATGTTAATATTTATACACAAAAAACCCGCTCTATGCATTCTATATAAACGTTTAAGATCAGTTGGTTAAACCCATAAAACTAAACACGCTCCCGGTAATTAACTTCGCCAACAGGGTTACAACTAACATCACACATTGGCAACAGAAAGAATTATACAGCTTACAGAAGATGGTTCGCACACGGTTGCTATACCGGAGATGAATGTTACGTATCACAGTAAACATGGCGCTGTGCAGGAAAGCATGCATGTGTTTATACAACCAGGTTTACATTATTTTTTGCAGCATTATGCTGTTTCTGCTGATGAACCCATCAACATTTTTGAAGTTGGTTTCGGTACCGGATTGAATGCTTTACTAAGTTTAGAACAAGCTATTCTTCTCAATAAAAAAGTATCTTATCAAACAATAGAACCATTTCCGCTTTCTACAGAAGAAATCTTACAGCTCAATTATTCATCTTTATTAAGCGAAGATTTGCAACAAAGTTTTATCGCAATGCATAATTGTGGATGGAATACAGTTGTTCAGCTTCATTCTTTATTTTCTTTTGAAAAGATAAAAACAACCTTACAGCAATTTGAATCGCAACAACAGTTTCATATAATTTATTTCGATGCTTTCGACCCTGTTGCGCAACCTGAATTATGGACTGAAGCTATTTTTAAAAAGATGTTTGATATGCTTTTTAAAAATGGCATTCTTGTAACGTACTGCAGCAAAGGCGCTGTGCAAAGAGCCATGAAAGCGGCAGGTTTTAGCATAGAAAAATTAAAAGGGCCGCCGGGAAAAAGAGAAATAACCAGGGCAATGAAAATCTAATATACGCACACAAAAAGCTTAACTTTATTGCGATAAACCTGACTGCTATGAAAACTATTATTGCTTCCGTATGTTGCCTGTTTTTCTTCACAGGTTATGTTTACATCAATCATCAACCGAACAATATTGATGCAGCTACTGCAAGACAAAAAGTGTTAGCATACAAACAAAGATTTACTGTTTCATGCGCTGCCAATATTGCTGCATTCAACCCAGATGATTCTTCCAACATTATTCCTTTGCTTGATGGCTGGGGAAAGTATCGTATGCCTGTTACATCATCAAACGACAGCGCCTATATTTATTTTCAGCAGGGCATTAATATGTATTACGGCTTTCACATCATTGAAGCATTGGCATCGTTTGATAAGAGCACAAAATTCGACAACAATTTTGCGATGGGTTATTGGGGAAAAGCATTATCCTACGGACCGAACATAAACGACCTGGGTTATGCTGCTTCTCCTGATGCGTTGGCTGCAGCGCAAAAAGCAAAAGATCTTTCATCTGCATGTTCTCCTGTTGAGAAAGCATTGATCAATGCAATGCTGGTAAGATATGCTGCAGACACCACTCAAACGAGAGAACATTTGAACCAGTTGTATGCGGATGCAATGAAATCAGTTCATCAGCAATTCCCCGGAAGCCTTGATGCAGCTACATTGTATGCTGATGCGTTAATGCTGCAGCACCCGTGGGATCTGTATGATCATAATGGCCAGCCAAAATCATGGACGCCTGAAATTGTAAACGTGCTGGAAGGAATTCTTGGAAAAGATATTCAACATCCCGGCGCGGCGCATTATTATATTCATGCAGTGGAAGCATCTGATCATCCTGAAAGAGCGTTAAAGGTTGCAGCAGAATTGCCTTCATTAATGCCAGGTGTTGCGCATGTGGTACATATGCCCGCACACATTTACATACGTACCGGCCATTATGCAGAAGGTTATGATGTGAATGATCTTGCTGTAAAAAGTTATGAGAATTATTTAAGCAAGTATCCGGCAGTGGTAAATAATGTTGGTTTATACCTCATTCATAATTTACACATGCAGGCAACCTGCGCAAATATGGATGGCCGCTATGCAGACGCGATTAAAATTGCTTACGATACACGCAATAGCTTTGATACAAGTCTTCAAAGTATGCCAGATTATTTTGGGGTTTTTGTTCAGTATGTATATATGACGCCGGTATTAACACAAATCCGTTTTGGCAAATGGGATGATATTTTGAAAGACACTGCAATACCTTCTTATTATATCTATGCAAATCTTTTATGGCATTATGCACGCGGGCTTGCTTTTGCACGCAAGCATGATTTCATTAATGCAAATACGGAACTCAATGCGTTGCAGGCTGATTTAAAGAATGATCAACTGCGTGCTCCTGCACCTGATTATGCAAACCCTGCAATTAATGGTGCTACTGTTGCTGAAAATATTTTAATGGGAACAATTGCTGAAGAACAAAACAACCTGCAACAATCAATAAGGTTGTTAACGCATGCAGTGCAACTGGAAGATTCAATGATATACAATGAGCCGAAAGACTGGGTGCATCCTGCAAGGCAATATTTAGGTACTGTATTAATAAAAGCAGGTAAGTATGCTGAAGCAGAAAACGTTTTTAATGAAGATGAAAAAATAAATCCAAATAACGGATGGTCGTATACAGGGCTTGCAACTGCATTAAAAAAGCAGGGAAAAAATACAGAAGCCGCATCTGCTGAAAAGCTTGCCCGTAAAGCATTTGAGCGCAGTGATGCGAATATAACTGCTGCTGTGTTTTAGTCATATATTTCTATACTGTCTTGTTTCATATTAGAAATGTTCCAGCTTTTGTCACTTGCGTTTATCTCATTCATTATGTATTTTATTTGTTTCAATAAATGTTTCGCATTTCTCTTAGGTAGCAAATTATTTTTTCGCTCAAGGCCGCGTGGCCTCGCTCATGCAACGGCGCTGCCTGCGCTTCTTTGTTCCGATGAGGCTATCGCCATCGGAACAATCCCGCCTATGGCGGGACCGAACCGCAGGAGGCGCCTAACGCATGAGCTGGTGTAACATGTACAACATGCTTTCTGTTACTTTAGCTGGTTTGGAGGTGTTGCTGCTATCAACTTTAAGCTTGTATTTGTGTTTTAATATCACAACATAATATATGTGTAATAAAAGTGCTTGCTGAGTTACCCTGTATGCAGGTAAATACGTCTCATACTTTCGTGTAACTCTTTTTTATATTTGCGTATGCCGTCATTTGCCTCAAATAAATCTTTTGCAGGAGTTGAAAATAAAATGGCCGGCCAATCATCTCCGGCAAATGAGCATGAGCCTTTCTTCAGGCCAATGCTTAAAGTAAGCGACGCGCTAATTCAACGGGAGCCTGAAACAAAAACCGATTCTCCAACTGTAAAAAAACCGGACCTGAGTTCTGTAAGTGCAACAGATCCTGCCAGCTCAAAATCGCCGGGCGTAATTAATGCAGCACTGCTTGCAAGCAAATACGCAAATTATTTTAGCGGCAAATTGAAAGATGCCGGGGCAATTGATGCAAAGAAGAAATTCTTTATAGAACTGAACCAGGGAGATTTTGTAAACCAATATAACAAATGTTATGGAACCAGTGTGACCACACTAAGCGGTACCAAAGGATTTTATTGTCCTGCCACGCAGGAAATTCATCTTATTCCCAATGCGGAGTTCGGGATGGCATTTCATGAAGCGGTTCATAAAACTTCTACACTTGCACGCGCAGTTGATAATAACAATGCATGGAAGGCTGAACCAAAGTTTGCATTTGATATAGATGAAGGGCTTACTTCTTTCTATTCAAAAGACATTCTTGAAAGCGATTATAAGATCAATAATTACACGGATGGCTATGCAAGCCAGCGCAAAAGAGCTGCTGCCTTCATCAAAACTTATGGCGAAGATGAAGTGGCTAAATTTTATTTTCAATACGACTTTATGCCTCTTCTTAAAAAATTCGGGGTAACTTCTATCAGGGGGGATATGAATACTATTTTAGTAAGCAAACTCAAGTCTGCTTTTTAACGCATCAGTTTTCCTGTCTTGTTAAAACATCACGCTTCAGTTTTTCCCACATCTCATCAAAGCTGCCGTTATCAGATTCTTTCCAGCGTTTCAATTGATCACGCATTTTTTGTTTGCGCTCATTGCGTGCCTCATCAAAAAATTCATTAATGAATTCACTGTCCTGTTCAAATGCGAGGCGGTTATACATTTCTTTCAGCCTGCCTTCATGTTGAATATTTGTTTCAATAACACGCTTCTCCATTAATTCTTTCAGCCGCACTTTTTCATCATATGTTCCATCGGGCAATAACGACTTTGCAATAACAGGCATCAGTTCTATCAACACAAGAATTATAACTAATAAATAGTAACGAAATTTAGCAGCAGCATTGTTTTGTATAAGATGTTGCAATGCTTCAATACGCGTTAAGAAGCCATCATTCATTAGTGTGTTGAATGATTGCATTTCTTTTTGCTTTGTTTGATTGATAGCATTCAATGCGCTGTCCGCATTGCTAAGTTTTGGTTGAACATCTGTGTTCAATTGTTTATATGCAGCATCGAGTTTTTCATATTCATTTTGCTTGGCGTGAGCAATATCTTTTAAACCAATTTTACCGCTGCCGCCTGTGCCGTCTGTTTCTGCAATGAATGCATCCCTGCTTGCGGCCACTTCAGTATACTTTGCATCAAGTTGTTGTTGTAAAGTATTTTTTTGATTTTGATATTGTGCTACCTGCGGCTCATATAAACTGTCAAGCTCATGCTGCTTCGCCATTTTGCGTTGTTCATTATCCAATGAGATCTGCACATGGATTTCTTTATCGAACAAATACAACAAAGCAGGCTGTGCCATGAATGTACCGATGGTTAATGCAAGCAATAGCCTGAATGCAATGGGTGCTGCCTTGCGTTTGTTGTTCGCTGTGATGCCTTTTATTAATGCACGGTCAATGCCGAGAATGATCAACCCCATAAATATGCCGAGCAATATTGCAATGATGCTATTGTTTACAACAGTGCTGAAAAAATAACTCCATGCAAGTGTTGCAAACAGCCATGTGCCTAAAACTGCCATGCCGGTAATAGCGTAGCGGTTGCGGTCAACCGTACAGTCTTTTATCAGTTCTTTTTCTGCGGTAGAAAGCCACCAGAGAAAACGGGTAAAATCTGAAGGAGTATAATTGTCCCTTTGGGAAAGCGAATGCGCGTTCTGTTCCATTACAACAGGAATTTGTTGGTAAAAAAATTATTTACGAAAGTTGGGACTGAACAAAGAACGCAAATTCTGTGAACTGATTATGTTTCCATAAAATTTATGATGAATTTTTATTTTGCAGCGACATTACTTTGCATTACACGTAATTAAACAAGCCTCTTAATGCCTAAGTTTTTATTACCACTGCTCTTTATTCTTTTTTCATTCAATGCGATTGCACAATTGAATGTGCAGGCATCATATGCGCTTATAAAAAGAACAATACCGCAACGCGCATCTTCATTTATTGTTGAGCCATTACACCAACAAAGTGCAAAAGATGTTTTTGAAATTGAAAGCAGGAACAACAAAATAATTTTGCGCGGAAACAATGCTGTTGCGGTTGCATCTGCGTTGTATTATTATCTCACAGAATATTGCCATTGTCAAATTACATGGAACGGCACTAACCTCAACTTACCAAAGCAACTTCCAACCATAAAAGAGAAAGTTCATAAACAAACGCCGTATCAGTATCGCTACTATTTAAACTATTGCACCTTTAATTACAGTATGAGCTGGTGGAACTGGAATCGCTGGCAGAAAGAAATTGACTGGATGGCATTGCATGGCATTAATATGCCACTGGCAATTACAGGTGAAGAATATACATGGTACACCGTATACAAAGACATGGGATTTAGTGATGATGAGCTGAAAGATTTTTTCTGCGGGCCATCTTATTTCTCATGGTTCTGGATGGGCAATTTAGATAGTTGGGGCGGCCCGTTGCCATTGCAGTGGATGCAAACACATAAAGCGCTTGAAGAAAAAATTCTACAGCGTGAAAGAGCACTCGGTATGAAACCTGTATTGCCTGCATTCACCGGTCATGTGCCTGCTGCATTTAAACAAAAATTTCCAAATGCAAAACTGAAGACAACCAACTGGAACAATGGATTTGCCGATACATATATCCTCGATTCAGAAGACCCGATGTTCTCGCAGATCGGCAAGAGATTCTTACAAACACAAACAAAATTATTCGGCACCAATCATTTGTATTCAGCGGATACATTCAATGAAAATGAGCCGCCGTCTGATGAGCCTTCTTATCTGTCTGAACTAAGTGCAAGAATATATGAAGGCATGCACAACGCAGACACAGCAGCAGTTTGGGTAATGCAGGGCTGGTTGTTTTACAGCGATAGAAAATTCTGGAAAGCGCCACAGATAGAAGCATTACTGAAAGCAGTGCCTGATGATAAAATGATGCTGCTTGATCTCGCGGCAGAGATAGAACCTGTTTGGAAAAGAACAAAAGCTTTTTATGGCAAGCCATGGATATGGAACATGCTGAACAATTTTGGCGGCAATATTAATTTGTTTGGAAGAATGGATGGTGTAGCAAGCGGGCCTGCACTTGCATTGAATGATACAGCATCAAAACGCATGGCCGGAATTGGTTTAACGATGGAAGGCATTGAACAAAACCCGGTGATGTATGAACTAATGATGCAAAACACCTGGCAAACACAACCCATACAATTGGATGAATGGCTGCACAAATATGTATTAAACCGTTATGGTGTTGATGATGATAGTTTGGTGAAAGCATGGCAGACATTACGGACCACGGTTTATAATGGCAAAGAGATAAGAGATGGTGCAGAATCAATCATTACAGGCCGCCCAACATTTGATTCTACAACTGTGTGGACACGCACCAAATTAAACTATACAGCAAAAGACCTGTTGCCTGCATGGGACCTGTTTATGCATGCTGCATCAACCGGAATTAAAACAGACGGATTTGAATTTGATTTGGTTGATGTAACAAGGCAGGTGCTTGCCAACTATGCAAAGCCGCTTCAAAAGAAATGGAAAGATGCATTCGATGCAAAAGACACGGCTGCGTTTACAAAATACAGTGACCAGTTTCTGCAACTGATTACTGATATGGATGCATTGCTTGCAACAAGAAAAGATTTTTTGTTGGGCCTGTGGATCGCAGATGCAGGAAGTTGTGGCAACACTGCAGAAGAAAAAGCTTTATACGAGCGCAATGCCCGTGATCTTATAACGCTATGGGGTGATGCGAATAGTTCATTACATGAATATGCGAACAGGCAATGGAGTGGTTTGCTGAATGATTTTTATAAACAGCGCTGGCAGCAATTCTTTAACGTGCTGCAACAATCACTGCGTAGCAACACAAAACCTGATCTGGATGCGTTTGAACAAAGCATCCGTGCCTGGGAATGGCATTGGGTGAATGAAAAAAAATCTTTTACTACGCAACCAACAGGTAACAGTATAAATGAAGCGAAGAAGATGTATAATAAGTATAGAAGTGTTGTTGAGCAGGCATACAAGTAACTACATAATGTGGTATTATACTTTTTTTTTCGTGGCGAGACCTCTATAATCAGAAGAGCGGATTCCAATTTTCATGGGAATGACGAACAGTCTCGTTGATTGATTCTGAAAGTCTGAAAAAGCAAGAACCGAACACAACTGCTTAAACGTCTTTCTTCCAATAGAACGGGAGAACCCGTTCTTGCACTTTTTACTTTAATACATCGATAAATTATTGTTAGTGTGGCGCCAATGCGCTTTTGCGGGAAAGACGCTCTGTCAGGCTCATTGATTATTTAAAGTTTGAAACGGTGAATCTGTGAGACTAACCGCATAAGAAAGCATGCTGATCAATGATATGCGGTACAAGGGAGTGACACAACCGTGATGCCACCTGTTCATTGGCCGGTAACTAAAAAAAATATTTATTTGATTAGCCTGTTATGTTATTACATCACTAATCAATGAAAATAAATAACTCTCTGTGCAACTCTGTGAAAACCTCCGTGTTTCTCTGTGGTTACTTTCTTTAAAACCATAGAGTAACGCGGAAGGCGCGTCAATAAAGAACCTGATAACACAACACATTATTGATTATTTATTTCTTCTGGTACACTCTTACCCAATCAACATACATTTTTGCAGGTAATAAGCTATCATCAATAGTTTGGCCGGGCCAATCGCCGCCAACAGCAAAGTTGAGCAGAATAAAAAAGGGAGCACGAAACTCGCCCATAGTTGTTGCATTAATACCAGTTTGATGGTATTCAACACTATCAATTGACCATTTAATATAATCAGCATCCCACTCAACAGTGTAAACATGATATTCAGAAGGCGAAGAAGTTGTATTGCCGCCATCCTGCACATGACCGTTATCATCCCAATGCGCAGTGCCATAAATAACACTGTCTGTATTTATATGCTCCATTATATCTGTTTCACCACATGCAGGCCACGGAACTGTATTTATATCGGAGCCCAACATCCAGAATGCAGGCCAGAAGCCTTGTCCGACAGGTATCCTGATACGCGCTTCGACCTTTCCGTAAAAAAATTCTTTCTTGCCCTGTGTTGTCATGCGCGAAGAAGTATAACCGTTTGAGCCCACACTTTCTTTTTTTGCTGTGATAACAAGATTACCGTTTTCAATATCCGCATTGGCTGCCTGGTAATATTCCTGCTCATGATTGCCCCAGCCGTTGCCGCCTGTTTCAAAATTCCAGTTGTTTGTGTTAATAACAGAGCTGTCAAATTCATCAGACCAAATCAATTGGTAAGTTGGTGTTGCAGTAGTAATGGTTGTATCCTGAGGCGGTGTTACCGGCGGATTATTAGCACCCTGTTCTGTTGATTTTTTGCAAAACGAAAACAGGCATATCGAAAATAAAAAAACTGTTAAGCGAAATGTTTGATTGCGATTTTTTCTCATAATACAAGCGTAAAAAATAAAGATAAGGCAAGAAGCCTGATTACAATTTTATTGTTGAACCTTTTAATTGATTGCATTGAAAAAGCGGGTAATATAATTTCAAAGCAATGGCAGATTCCTGTTGCATAATTTTTAAGCTGTGGGCTTTACGCATTCACGTTTGACGATTCTCCTTACACGCTATGAATACCGGGCCTGCTATTGCCGGTATGCATATAAAGATGAGTCCGGCCTGCCAGGTAATCAGTTATATAGTGACTCTTATTAAAGAGAGATTAAACAGAGACTAAAGAGAGACAAAACAGGGACCAAAGAGAGGCAATTCCTCTTTTTAGTCTATGTATTGTTACTGTTTGATTAGTTTTTTATCAGTTTTAGGTAGCAATCAGATAGCTATAAAATAGCATACAGTTGGCAAGGTAGAAAGCGCAGAGGAATACTTTTTTCGTACGCTTTCAGCTCTTTGAATAATAACCGGCCACCAGGATGGGCAGGTTTATATTTTTAAAAAATTAAAGTTTTTCCCTGCTGAGGAAATAATAATTTAAGCTGAAGGTTATTTTGGTGAGCCAGTTCTTTTTTGATAAGCCGAGACAGGAAATAAATATAGCAATGCCAGCAAATATTTTGTAAAGGACAGATAATTGATTTTCCTGTTTGTAATAATCAGCAATTGTCTGGTCTAAAAAATTATATTCAAAAACATAATCAGGGTAATACTTATTCCATGTGCTTTGCAAAGCAGCAATCACCGTTTTTGCTTTACTCATGTCGATCTTAATATTGGCATTGCCGTAAAAATTTTTATTCTGCATTAATACAACAGGATTGATCGCGTCGCGTAATGAGTTGGTATGAAAATCTTTTACAACGCCTACAATCGGGTACAATTTACCATCAACGTTAATCAGCGTGCCGATAGCTTTAGCAGGTTCTTTTATTCCCAGATTTTTCACCACCGTTTCATTCACCATAAATTCACGTGTAGTATCGGAAGAATAGTATACACGGCCTGCAGCCAATGGCAAATTATACAAACTAAAATAGCCTGTATCTGCGGGCTTCATTGAAATGACCATATCAGGATTGGTATTGCTGTGATTGGTGGCTTTACGCAGATCAGTGTACCAGCCACCACCGGTTGAAGGCGCAAATGCACTGAAGCTAACATCCTGCACACCATTGATCTTACCAATGTCTGCACGCAGCGCATTCATCTTAAGAAGGTTCGCACTATCGTTTGGAAAACCTGCATTGATGATCGCATTTTTATTAAAACCCATATCTGCATTGCGGAAATAATTCATCTGCGATGCGATGATCAATGTACCGATGATCAACGCCTGTGCGATCACAAACTGGAAAACAACCAGTACCCTTCTTAAAGAAATGCTTTTGTTGTTAACGAATACTGAACTCTTTAAAACATTCACCGATTTAAACCCTGATAACACCAGGGCAGGATAAAACCCTGAAAGGAATGTAACAACAATAAATGCAATAAGAATAAATGAAATAAATTTTGTGTTGAATAGATCTGATGCTGCGAGGTGAATATCGAGCAAAGAATTAACCGGTGATAAACAAACCAGAACAACAATCACAGCGCCAGTTAATGCAAACAAAGTAGTGATACCTGTTTCGCCCAGGAACTGTATGATAAGTTGTTTACGATTGCCACCCATCACCTTTCTTACACCGACTTCACGCG
>Ga0206973_1048_pt1 | contig 34642 bp, 34 predicted proteins | sample Alteio_BWOrgHeat_83_FD_152927 | JGI IMG/M metagenome (GOLD analysis project Ga0206973, IMG submission 152927) | Enriched cells from forest soil in Barre Woods Harvard Forest LTER site, Petersham, Massachusetts, United States -... | ecosystem: Environmental > Terrestrial > Soil > Temperate forest >...
CTAGTGATGCTGTGGAGGCTAAGGTTAAGCTTAAAGATTGGTTAGAAGTTGGAAATAATGCCGAGCAGATAAATCCAAAATCAGCTTTTTTATTTACTGGTCAAGGCTCACAATATGTGGGCATGGGCCAAGAGCTGTATAAAACTAATTTAATATTTAAACAAGCGTTAGATACATGTGCCGATATTATACAAAAAAACAATTATTTAGATAAGCCTTTATTATCTCTGTTGTGGGGCGAAGAATCTAATCTATTAGATGAGACTAGATATACGCAACCTGCTTTGTTTGCACTTGAGTACGCTTTATATAAGCTTTGGGTGTCTTGGGGTGTAACTGCACAAGCGGTTATGGGGCACAGTGTTGGTGAATATGTGGCGGCCTGTGTTGCTGGGGTGTTTAGCTTGGAGGATGGTTTAAAGTTAATATCCAAGCGCGCGAGCTTAATGCAGGGTTTACCACGCAATGGTGCTATGGCAGCTATTGCGGTTAGTGAGCTTGAAATAAATAAAGTCATAAATGAATACCAAGGTAAAGTATCAATAGCAGCTGTTAATGGGCCTACAAGTATAGTTATATCGGGAGATAAAGACACGGTTTTAGCCGTAGCTGCTCTGTATGACAAGCAAAACATTAAAACTAACATCTTAAAAGTATCACATGCGTTTCATTCGCACTTGTTAGAGCCTATGTTGGATGATTTTAAAGAAGCTGTAGCTAGTATTAAATTATCTAACCCTGTAATTACTTTAATATCTAATGTTACAGGGCATGAGATTGCTAATGATGAGATTACCAACCCACAATATTGGATTAAGCACACGCGCAATGCGGTTAGGTTTGCAGACGGCGTGCAAGCATTGCTCAATGCAGGCTTTAATAGCTTTATAGAAATAGGACCACAGCCTGTATTGCTGGGTATAGCGCAAGAATGCGTTGGTGATTCTGATTCTGATTCTAAATTATTCCTCCCAAGCTTGCGCAAAGATAAAAGTAACTGGAATCAAATTCTCGAAAGTCTTGGTAAGCTATACATGGCTGGTGGCGCTATCAATTGGCAAGGTTTTGACAAGGATTATAATCGCCATAAAGTACCATTACCTACTTATCCGTTCCAACGTAAAAGATATTGGGTTGATGTTGATAAAAGTAAACAGCGCTTGGGTAACCCTGAGCATCCATTGCTTGGGGCTATGGTGCAATCTGCGATACATGAGTCTCAGGCAATCTTTAATTCAGAATTAAACGTTGATTTATACCCATACCTAATTGACCACCAGGTATATGGCAGCGTCGTAGTTCCCGGGGCGGCCTATATTGAGATGGCGGTTGCTGCAGCTAGCGAAGTATTTAAAGAGCAATTAACCGATAGCCAAATAATAACGATTACAAACCTAACAATCGAGCAGCCCCTGGTGTTACCAGCTACAAATGTACAATTAGCTGTAGATGGGAGTTCATTCCAAATACTTAGCAAGCAAGATTCAGGTTGGGTTGCGCATGCATCTGGAAGCATGAATTTACAAATTATGGATGCAGGCAATATTGCTACATTGCCTATAGATGATATTAGAGAGCGTTGTATTGATGAAATTTCAGCAACAGAGCTATATAAAAGCTTTGCAGCTATAGGGCTGGAGTATGGGGCGACATTTCAAAATCTAAAAAAATTATACAAAAATGATATTGAGGCTCTTGGCGAGATTACTTTAAACGCTGAGCTTGGGAATAAGGGCTACCTGTTGCACCCAGCATTACTTGATGCATGCTTCCATGTAGTAGGCGGTCTATTTTCAAGTAATGACACCTATTTGCCATTTAATTTTGAGCAGATTAGTTTTTATAGGCCCCTTACAAACAAATTACTAGTACACGTAACCAAACAAGATACTAGTGACGATAAAACAATTAAAGTAAACATTGAGATATGCGATGTTAGTGGTAATTTATTAACTGTTATCACTGGCTTTAGCGCAATTAGGGCTAGCAAAGCTGAGCTATTGCAGCGTATTAGCGCACAAAGCAAAACTAAGATTAATGACTTGTTATATGAGCTTAAATGGCGCGAGCAAGTATTGCAGATTGCAACCCCAGATGTAACAAACCCAAAGGCCTGGTACATATGCTCAGAAAACCCCCTGTTGGCAGATAAGCTTATTGTGAGCGTTCAAGAAGCTGGTGATACAGTAACAATCGAGCTAGGTGATGGCGCATTGCCATTAGATAGGGTTGTATATATATGTGGCGCTGACGTAAGTCTTGAAAACATAGATAAGCCAAATTGCATCTATGCGCAGGCCTTACAATTAACGCAACAGCTAGTTAAGAATAAAACCTTAAAAGCAGATGGTAGGCTAATATTTGTAACTCACGGCGCGCAATGGGTAAATGCTACACAAACCAAATATTGTTTATCTCAGGCACCACTCATAGGACTAGCTAGGGTTATAGCAATAGAGCATCCAGAGCTACATTGCACAAGGATAGATTTAGACCCAGGTATAAGCCTGCTTGAACACGACGGCATAGGTTTACTAATCAAAGAGCTAAATGCTACTACAAGTGCCGAAGACCAAGTAGCCTTTAGGCAAAATACTAGGTTTGTACCGAGGTTAACTAGGTATGCCAAAGAGCTAAACCCATATACAGATGAAGTGTGTTTAGGTTTCTCCTCTGCTGGGGTTATAGATAACTTAGAGTTTAAAACTTTGGTTAGATGCGAGCCCAAAGATAGTGAGATAGAGGTTGAAGTCTATGCATCAGGCTTAAATTTTAGAGATGTATTAAATGTCATGGGGTTATATCCAGGTGACCCAGGCCCATTAGGTGGTGAGTGCGCGGGCGTGGTGACTAGGGTTGGCAATAAAGTTACTGAATTTAAAGTGGGGGATGAAGTTTTGGCCGAAGCCATTGGGGCATTTGCCAAATATGTAACGGTACCTGCGCTAATGGCCACCCATAAACCACGAAATTTAAGTTTTGAGCAAGCAGCTGCAATACCCATAGTATTTCTGACCGTACATTATGCTTTTAATATTTTAGCCAAGCTTAAAAAAGGTGACAAAGTACTTATTCACTCCGCGGCTGGTGGTGTAGGTATGGCTGCAATTCAGATTGCAAAACTTACGGGGGCTGAAATTTATGCAACGGTGGGTACTGACGCCAAGCGTAAGCTTATAGAATCCATTGGCGTTAAACCAGGTCATATAATGAACTCTCATAGCCTTGAGTTTGCAAATGAAATTATGCAAGCAACCAATGGCTCTGGGGTAGATATTGTATTAAATGCATTAACAGGGGAATACATACCAAAGTCCTTGTCTACCTTGGCACCCAATGGCAGATTTATAGAAATAGGTAAACGCGAGATATGGACTAAAGAGCAGGTCGCAGAGTTTAGACCTGATATTGAATATCATATTATTGCAATCGATACTTTAAGCGCGCAGCAACCAGAATTAATAGGTGAATTATTAAATGACTTAATGCAGGAGTTTGAGGCTGGCAAAATAACACCTATACCTATAATCACATATCCAATAGTTAACGTTAAAGATGCTTTTAGATACATGGCGCAAGGCAAGCATACTGGTAAAATAGTCTTAACTTGGCAAGCGGATGAAAGCGTTAAGCAATTCAAGCAAATTACGATTAAATCAGATGCCGCATATCTTATAACCGGCGGCTTGGGTGGCTTAGGGTTAGAGGTTGCTAAGTGGTTGGCATCTAAAGGTGCTAAACATTTAGTTTTGCTTGGTAGGAAAGCGTCTGATGCTAAAGTTCAAGCGTTAATTGAAAACCTAGGAAAAGATGACGTCAGCATTAAGGTTTTACAATGTGATATTGCCAATAGGCAAGATGTTTCGACAATATTTTCGCAACTATCTGCTGCTGACATTAGCCTAAAAGGCATAATCCATGCCGCTGGTGTACTTGATGACGCAACTTTAATGCAACAAGATTTTGCTAAATATCTAAAAGTTATATCCCCTAAGATATTAGGCGCAATAAATCTACAAAATGTAATTGACACTCAAAATATACAGCTAGATTTCTTTGTGTCTTTTTCATCAATCGCTTCGTTACTCGGCAATATTGGCCAAGCTAACTATGCTGCTGCTAATGCCTTCTTAGATACTCTTGCACATTATCAAAGACAAAAATTAATGGTGGGCATAAGCATTAACTGGGGCGCTTGGTCTGAGGTGGGTTTGGCTGCCAATATGGATAAAGTCAGTCAGGAGCAAATGAACTTTAGTGGGGTGCAGACACTTACGCCAGCTCAAGGAATAGAAGCGCTTGAAAAAATATTGCTTAGTAATGATGGTATTGCTGAGGTAGCAGCCATTGCGATTAATTGGCAGGTGTTTTTAGAACAGATGGGAGCAAGTAGTCCGATCTTTGTTGAGCTCACGCAAAGCGTAAGTAAAGTCATTGCAAATAAAGCGGGTAGAAGATTAGGTTATGAACAAAATAACGCATTTATACAAGAGCTAATTAAAGCCAGTAATGACGAGAGGATTGTCCTGCTTGATGCATACTTAGAATCAGAGCTTAAAAAAGTTTTGGGTTTAGATGCTAATGTTATAATTAATAAACAAGCAGCTCTTAGTACTATGGGCATGGACTCACTTATGGCTGTTGAGTTTAGAAATAGGATCATTAAAGCTCTAGGCGATTCATTCACCAAAGCCCTACCTGCAACCTTGATGTTTAATTATCCAACAATAGATGCATTAGCAAATTATTTGTTAACAGATGTTTTGCTTTTAGAAGAAAAACAACAGGATCAGGCTCTTAGTTTTACTAAGGCAATGGCACATGAACCTATTGCCATCATCGGTGCAGCATGTCGCATGCCAGGAGGCGCTAATAGCTTAGATGAATACTGGCAGCTATTAATCGAAGGGCGAGATGCCATAGTTGAAGTACCGAGTGATAGATGGAGTTTAGATGAATATTACAACGCAGATCCAGATGTTCCTAGTAAAATGTATTGCAAATGGGGTGGTTTCTTAGATGCCAAGGCTATGGATCTTATATATAAGATAAATATGCTCACAATAGAGGAAGTCGCAAATATTGATCCGCAACAGCTGTTGGCATTGCAGATAACTTTAGAGGCCTTAAATAATGCTGACATTGAACACTTTGGATTAATATTTACAAATACTAGCGTATTTTTTGGTGTTTCAAATTCAGATTATTCTGATCTACATATAAGACACGCCAAACAAGCGCCGTACGTTAATCCGGATTTTTTTAATACCGCGTTAGCGAATAAAATATCATCCGAGCTAGGGTTACGAGGACCAAGTCTTGTATCAGTTGGCGATACAGCATCACTTGTGGCCATGCATATGGCTTGCAAAAGCCTTAGAAACAGAGAATCTGACTTGGCCATAGCAGGTGGCGTTAATCTTATGTTAAACCCAGATGTTACGATACGCATGTGTAACGAAAAATTATTATCTAGTGATGGTAAATATAAAGCTTTTGATGATGCGGCTAACGGCTTTGTTAGAGGCGAGGGTTGCGGTGTTATTGTGCTAAAGCGATTATCTGATGCACAAAGAGATGGCGATAATATTTTAGCGTTAATACGTGGCTCTGCTATCAATCAATCAAATACACGGCAGATGATTGCAACAAGTCACAATTCTGAGCAAGAGTCGGTGATTAAGCAAGCACTTGCAGATGCCAAGGTTGACGCAACTGAAGTTAACTATGTTGAAGCTAATGGACTTGGGATGCCTACAGAAGATATAAGTGAAATTAATACTCTTAAAGATGTTTTTATGTCGACTGACACCAAAGAGTGTCAATTACATGTTACCTCGGTTAAAAATAACATAGGAAATTTAGAGTCTGCAGCTGGAATTGCTTCTGTTTTGAAAGTAATTATGGCATTAAGAAATGAGCAGATCCCCAGTCATATACAGTTTGACAAATTAAACCATAAAATAAATATTGCTGCAGATCTAAATCTTTTAATTCCTACTGAAAACACCAAATGGGAGCGTGGAACTAAAACAAGAATTGCAGGTGTTAATGGTTTCCCTTTATACGGCACTAATGCGCATATTATTATCGAGGAAGCACCGCAAGCAGCGATAAATAAACATAAAAAAAACGCTTTTAAACGATGGATCACTATACCCATGGTCAGACCTAACGCAAAAACTCGTTTATTTTGTTTCGCTGGTGCCGGAGCTGCTATTGACTATTATTATGTGTGGGCTAAATATCTTCCTGAGGACATAGAATTATGTTGTGTTGCCCAATTTCATACATTTTATGATGCAGACCCAGCAAAATATAATTATATTTTGTTATTGGAGTCTCTATCAGCAGAAATGCTACCTATGCTAGAAGAAAAAAATAGTTTTTCTTTTTTTGCACATAGTTTATCTGGTTGTTTTGCTTATGATGTTGCTGCCTATTTTAATAAGAACTTTAATTTTATACCGCAACACCTCTTTGTAGCTGCTTCACCGCCACCAAGCAACAATGATACGTCTAATTTCGATGCAATTTTTACTACGGTACTGAAAGCGCTGGAAACAGAAAATGTGCAAGCATCATTTGTAAATGATCCAGCATGGAAGGAAGCATATATTAAAAAATCAACGATAGATTTTGAAACTTTTAAAAAATATCTTGATGACAAGCATCACTTACAGTCTATTGAGACACTACCGTGTGATATTTTATGTTTTTATGGAGAACATGAAAAAGTATTTAGTATGGACGATGCTCTAATGTGGAAAAATTTTACGAGCAAATCCTTTGAATTGATTGTTATTCCAGGTGCTGGGCATGTTGATATAATTGTAGGTAATAAGAACAGGACTTTTGTTCTTGAAATTGTTTGTAAGGCTTTGTCGCTGAAATAGTTGTGTTATCAGCAATTATGCGACCCTGGCATATACAGATCTAAGATATGCACCTAGCTAACTTTGTTGGTGTATTAAGCCGATCTTGTGGTTAGCGTGTTTTGTTCGTATCATAATACCTTGAACAAAGCAAAAAGGAGCTGTTATGGTGTCTGGTGGTTTTACCGGTAGCATAGTTGCTATAGTTACACCGATGTTGGCATCTGGTGAGGTAGATTTAGAAGCTTTCCGTAGCCTGGTTCTATGGCACTTACAAGCCGGGAGCAACGGTATTGTGGTGCATGGAACAACTGGCGAAAGCGCTACTTTAACACCTGCAGAAAAATTAGATTTATTGCGCATTGCAGTTGATACCGTGGCGGGGCGTATTCCTGTTATCGCTGGCACTGGGAGTTGTTCGACTGCTAATACTATTCAAGAGACGCGTGCTGCTGCTAGCTGTGGCGCGGATGCCTGCTTGGTTGTGACTCCATATTATAATCGTCCTACACAACATGGACTTTATGCGCATTATAAAGCAGTTGCTGAAAGCACTGAGCTACCAATTTTGGCTTATAACGTGCCGCGTCGCACCGGCTGTGACTTACAGCCAGCTACTTTAGCGAGTTTGGCTCACGTGCAAAATATAGTGGGTATTAAAGAAGCTACTGGAGATGTGCAACGTATCGATGCCATAAAAGCGTTGGTAAACGACAGATTTATATTATTAAGCGGCGATGATCATAATACCGTAGATTTTATCCGTAATGGTGGCCATGGCGTGATCTCAGTTACTGCGAATGTGGTTCCAGAGTTGATGCAACGTATGTGTGCGGCGGCATTGGCTGGTGATTTTAATACTGCTACAGAAATTAACGAAAAAATAGCTGTATTACATGCTGCATTAATGGCAGAATCCAATCCTATACCTACCAAATGGGCTTTGAATCACCTTGGAAAAATTGATACTGGGATTAGGATGCCGTTGACGCCATTGTCACAGCCGCTGCACTCGATGGTAAGTAGTGCCATAGAAAAAACCGAGTGGAATTTTGCAGATAACGCTGCTTCTACACAATTAAATGCAGTAGGTTAAAAATATGTGTCGATTAGATCAAAAAATTATAATAATAGTGTTAACTCTAGCGTTAGCTGGATGCACGTCTTTAAATAGTAAATTAGGTGTTGATAGTACTAATTATTCCGAAGTTACAGAATTGCCGCCGTTAAAGATGCCGGCAGGATCTCTAGCCTTAAGTAAGCGCTACGATATTCCGCAGATCCCTGCTAGTAACCACAGCCCAATTATAGAAAAAGTTGTACCACCTGATTATGAAAAGGAATAGACTAATTTGTGGGCAATTTGAAGCCGTTACTAAAGTGGGCTGGCGGTAAACGTTGGTTGTTGCCAGTGTTAAACGAGATCTGGCAACCTTATACCGATACAAAATTGGTAGAGCCATTCACCGGTGGCATGGCGGTAGCATTAGGATTAAACCCAAAAACTGCGCTGCTAAACGACGCCAATGAACACCTAATTAATTTTTATCATCAGGTTCGCAGCGGTTTAGAAATCAAAAAAACGCTGCGGAACGATTCTGGTTTTTATTATGAAACTCGGGAAAATTTTAATGAACTAATCGCCAAGAACAAGCATCGTACTAAAGCTGCAGCAATTATGTTTTATTATTTGATCCGTACTGGGTTTAATGGTTTGTGTCGTTTTAATAGCGATGGCGGTTTTAATGTCCCATTTGGGCAGCACACCAGTATAAATTACAAGGTTAATTTTTCTGAATATCAACAGTTATTTAATACTTGGGAATTAATGCACGGTGATTTTGGCGCTATCGACTTATTGGGAACCGAATTTGTATATGCTGATCCGCCGTATGACGTAGAATTTACACGTTACAATGCCCAAGATTTTGTGTGGAATGATCAGATACGTTTAGCACAGTGGTTAGCGAAGCACGATGGACCAGTGGTTGCGTCAAATCAAGCCACGCCACGAATTCAAGAATTATATAAAGATTTAAAATTTAAGGTTTTTTTACTACCGGCGCCGCGGATGATTTCTTGCAATGGTGACAGGACCCCGGCAATCGAGATCCTGGCAGTGCGTAATGCTTCTAGGGTAGAGTTAGCCAAGTTGCGGCATTTACTAAAATATTAACGTTCATTTAAGCTTACGCTATATTAAATAATGTATGCGATAGTTTACATTAAGGGTTTAGGCTGTGATATTGACTTAATGTTAATTAATGCTTACACTAAACTATGTAAAGCAAGCATTAATTAACATTAAATTTAGACTGAAAGATATGAGCCCAATCGCGTCTTTGCCAATACCGGTAAAAAAAGCCCTACATAAATTAGGGAATGATATACGTGATGCGCGTAAAAGGCGTCGTATACCTATGGCGCTCATGGCAGAAAGATCTTGCATTAGCCGAGTAACATTAACTAAGGTTGAAAAAGGCAACCCATCAGTATCTTTGGGGATTTACGCATCCGTATTGTTTGTCCTAGGGCTTACAGGTCGCTTAAGCGTTTTAGCGGATGCTAACTATGATCAGATAGGGCGTTCGCTTGAGGAAGAGCATTTACCACAGAGAATTCATCTACCAAAAGACAAATTATAAAGGTAAAAAAAGATGACTGATAAAATGGTTCATGTTTTTGTTGACATAAATGGTTTTTCAAATCACGTTGGTCAGCTATGGGCTCACTCAAGCAAGGGAAAGGATCGTGCTTCATTTAAATATGATGAGATTTGGCTCAATAACCCAGATCGTTTTGCAATAGAGCCTGCGCTTACCTTGGACACTGGATCATTTCATACTGATAATGGTTCACGAAATATTTTTGGTGCAATCGGAGATTCTGCTCCGGATCGTTGGGCAACAATGTAATAGAAGTAAATTAAAGCTGGTAAGAACTGAAGATTGCAGAGCTCAATAATGTTTTAATTGGAGTCGGTCATAAGACATTTACCGATTTTGCAACTCCTAATTATGTTATCTTGCACCAAGATTACTTCTATAGGGTAATTATTTAATAGCACGCAAGTATTTGCGGTTGGGATTAATTCAAGATATTCAATAATTGCCCCACTAAGAGTCTTGGCATTAGTTATGGGTAAATCCCATTTCATGGTTTGATTTATGTAACGAATATTAATAGTCCCGTCTACTAAATAGGTGCCATCTTGCTGTGGCGTAATACGTGACGTATCTTGCACATCAGTCGTAAATTCACCTACGATTTCTTCTAAAATATCTGCTAGAGTTACTAACCCTAAAATATCTCCATATTCATCAACTACCAAACCGAAACGATTTTTGGTGCGTTGGAAGTTAAAAAGCTGGGTATGTAAATGTGTTCCTTCCGGGACAAAGTATGGTTTTTCTGCTAATTCTAGTAACATAGGTTTTGAAAAAGTATGATCTGTTAGATAATGCGTTAAATCTCGCATGTGAATCACGCCGTATATATCGTCTATATCATCACGATAAATTGGTAGCAAGGTATGTTGACTGCTACGAATTTTTTCCAATAATGTATTGTCGTCATCTTGTAAATCTATCCCAACTATTTCGCTGCGAGTAATCATAATATCTTCAACTGTAATATTATCTAGATCTAATATACTGGTAAGCATTGATTTATGTTGTGTTGGTATTAATGCTCCGGCTTCGTTAACCATGGTACGTAATTCATCCATCGTTAAAATATCTAAGGTTTTTTTGTAATGCTTAACGCCCATTATATACAACAAGCCATTCGATAGAATATTAGCTACCCAAACTAAAGGGAATAAAGCTTTAATTGTTAAAAATAACGGTCTCACAGATAGATAAGATATCAATTCTGGTTTTTGACTCGCAATTATTTTAGGGGTGATCTCTGCAAATAGTAGGACAATGACAGCAACTAGCCCCGTAGCATATAATGCCCCTATTTCACCAAACAAACGTACCCCAACAATCGTTGCAATGGAAGCCGCGGCGATATTTGCAAAACTATTGCCGATTAAAACAACTGTTAATAAGCGATCGGGGCGAGTTAATAGTTGACTAACCAATCTAGCAGTAGCGTTAGTTTTGGATGCATGCTTTAAGCGATAACGGTTAATTGCCATTAGAGCTGTTTCTGAGGCTGAAAAAAATGCTGATACAAATATTAAGAAAACTAAAATTACCAAGAGGGTAGGTGTTGAGAGTATCTCACTGATCTGTTCGGTCATTATGCTTGTTCAATCCATTTGCTGCCAAAATATGCAATTGCTAGTAATAGCACACCAATGATGGTGCGTACAGTAACCATATCGCTACTCCATCCTGAACGATGGTAGCCATATAAAAGTGTAGCAAACAATAGCCATGCTAGTGTTGATAACAGTAATTTTGAAAATTGGGTATGCTGTAACATATCTGAGGAATATAAGAATGCAGCCAAAAATGATAGGCTTAGTAAAATAAATCCCGCCCATAAAATTTTAAACAGTAATCCTTGCATGGTTTCAACTGGCGGTAGACTGCGAAATATTGGGAAGGCCTGCAATGGATATTGTTTTATAATGTAATGTTGCATTGCTGTTACTATGGCTTGTAGTGCAGCAATAGCCAATATACATACCGCAAAAACCGCAAAAACTACATGTGCGCGATTAGCAGCATAAATATGCATGCCCAAAGCAAGTAAGCCTAGGCCTAGATAAATAATCAAATACTCTTTAAAATGTCGCATGCCAATAGTGTATCCGATACTTGGTGTATCTGCATAGCAGCAAATAATTTTAGTTAGTTAGGGTGTTAATATGTTTGAAAATTTAACAGAACGCTTGAGTAAAACTTTACGGCATTTAACCGGCAAGGCGACCCTCAGCGCAGACAATATTCAGGAAACTCTGCAAGAGGTTCGCAAATCATTGCTAGATGCCGATGTGGCGTTAAGCGTAGTAGATGAATTCGTTAATACCTTGAAAACTAAAGCCATAGGACAGCACGTCGATCCTAGTCTGAGCCCGGCACAATATTTTGTAAAACTTGTAAATGATGAGTTAGTGCAGCTTATGGGAGCTGCCAATCAGACCTTAAATTTGCATGCCAAACCACCAGTAGTTATTTTGGTAGCCGGATTACAAGGTTCTGGTAAGACTACTAGCTGTGCCAAGCTAGCTAAATTTTTGCTGCAACATAAAAAATCTGTAATGGTTGTAAGTTGTGACATTTATAGACCTGCCGCGATTCAGCAGTTAGAAACAGTTGCCTCACAAGTCGGCGCGGTATTTTTTCCAAGTAACTCACAACAAAAGCCAGTAGACATTGTAAAAGCCGCACTAGATGCTGCGCAACGTGCTCATAAAGATGTGTTGATTATAGATACTGCTGGCCGTTTGCATATTGACCAAGACATGATGGCGGAGGTACAGCAAATACATCAGGCAAGTAAACCTACCGAAACCCTATTTGTGGTCGATAGCATGACTGGCCAGGATGCAGCCAACACTGCAAAAGTTTTTAATGACGCTTTGCCATTAACCGGCATAATCCTAACCAAAACAGATGGTGACGCACGCGGCGGGGCTGCGTTATCGATACGGCAAATTACTGGGAAGCCAATTAAATTTTTGGGCGTTGGTGAAAAGCTTGATGCTCTGGAACCGTTTCATCCAGATCGAATTGCATCGCGTATCTTGGGTATGGGTGATGTGTTATCTCTAATTGAGGAAATTGAACGTAAGGTAGATAAAGAACAAGCTGATAAGTTGGCTAAAAAATTATCTAAAGGCAAAGCATTTGACCTAAATGATTTACGCGAACAATTACAACAGATGGTTAATATGGGCGGCATGGCTGCGATGTTAGACAAGCTACCGAATATGCCAGGAATGCCTAAAGACATCAAAACTGCTGGGCATGATAAGCAATTTAACATGATGATCTATGTTATAGACTCGATGACCAAGAAAGAACGTGAACGTCCAGCGCTTATTTTAGGCTCACGTAAACGGCGCATTGCAGAAGGCTCTGGTACTAAGATTCAAGATGTGAATAAAGTCTTAAAACAGCATGAACAAATGCAAAAAATGTTTAAGAAAGCTTCTGGCAAAGGTGGTATGACGAAGATGATGCGTGGTATGCAAGGCAGGTTGCCGCCCGGCATGTTGCCAACGGACTTTAGGTAAAAAAACATGCATCGTAATTATTTAAGAAATTTGTTGCATAGCTACTGTCCAAGTGATCCCAACGAGATCATTTGTAAACAACTTATGTTAGATTTTATTTCCAATAATAGTGATTGTTTTGAACGTACTTTATTGCAGGGACATTTTACGGCATCATGCTGGTTAGTAAATAGAGCCATGGATCGAGCTTTGTTAACTAATCATACCAAACTAAATACTTGGTTGCAGCTTGGCGGCCATTGCGATGGCGATAGTAATATTACAGCAGTGGCTTTAAAAGAAGCTCAAGAAGAGTCTGGACTATTGAATATTAAATTAGTATCGGAACATATATTTGATATAGACGTACACGCAATCCCTGCTAATAACCGTGAACCGGAGCATTTACACTATGACGTGCGGTTTCTAGTACAAGTATTGGATGATGCGCCTTTAATAATCAGTCCAGAGTCAAAAGATCTATGCTGGTTTGGGACCGATGTAAACGCATTACCAACCACAGAGCAATCAATATTACGGATGTTCCATAAGTGGCTGGCAATTCGTCCGAGTGTTACTACGTTTAGTTAGTATCAACTACACTATTACTACCAGATTCAAAAGTTAAGGAATATGATAGTGAAGCAACAATTATTTGTAGTAAATCTAATAACTATTTTAACGTTAGTATTATTAAACCCTACTGTCGCAATGGCGTGTACCCGTGCCGTATATCTTGGTCCTGAAAATACCGTGCTTACTGGTCGTAGCATGGACTGGGTAAAGACCGCAGGATCAAATCTTTGGGTATTTCCGCGTGGCATGCAGCGTGATGGTGCTGCTGGCCCTAATTCAATGCGCTGGCAATCTATGTATGGCAGTATAGTAACAAGCTTCTTTGACGCGGCTTCGGTTGATGGTATTAATGAGAAAGGGTTAGTAATAAATGTATTATATCTAGCCGAATCCATATATCCAACTCCAACCAAAAACGATAAACGTAAAGCCATGAGCATCGCGGCTTGGGGACAGTACGTTTTAGATAATTTTACAACGGTGAATCAAGCTGTAACGGAATTATCCAAAGAGCCGTTTTATGTGATAGCGGTGCAGACCCCAGATGGGTATCCTGGTAATGGGCACTTGGCAATATCTGATCCTAGTGGCGATTCTGCAATATTTGAATACGTCGATGGTAAATTGATAATACATCATGATCGCAAATATCAAGTCATGACTAATTCGCCAACTTTTGATCAGCAATTAGCGATCAATTCCTACTGGGGTAGTGTTGGCGGTGAAACTTTCTTGCCTGGTACTAGCCGTGCTGCGGATCGTTTTGTAAGAGCGTCTTACTATACTAGTAATTTACCGCAAACTGCTGATCCAGTTATGTCGATTGCAGGGGTGTTTTCTGTAATCCGTAATGCCTCCGCGCCTTTTGGGGTTGGCGATGCAGCTAAACCAAATATATCCGCGACCTTATGGCGTTCGCTCGCAGATCAAAAAGCCATGGTTTATTACTATGAAAGTACTACGAGCCCAAACATATTTTGGATTGAAGCAAAAGATATAGATTTTGGCGCTAAAGACAGTAGCAAATTAGCTGTAGATAATGGGCAGATTTATACTGGCAATGCGGCTAAGCAGTTTGCAACAGCTGCCCCGTTTAAATTTCTCGAGGCTAAGCCGGTTACTAATTGAAGCGGTATTAGTGACACTGGCTGGATTATATAACCAGCCAGTGCTAGCATTTTATAGGCGGCTGATAGTATGTTTCAGTGTTGTAGAATTTTCTGTATCATTATTTTGCCCCCAGATGGACGAACCAAAACCCTGTTTAGTGGTAAGGGATCTGGGTGGTAATCCTAGCATTGTCGCGAATTTTTTTTGTGGTGTTGCCTCGGATGACTCCGATGTATTCAGTCTTGTTGATTTACGATTTTTTTTTTGTAGGTAGTAAGGTATATTACATGTTTGTGATGCTTCCTTGAGTGTCGGCTCCTTAGTTTTTATATGGGCAGGTAACAAATTGTCTACTAATGGCTGATCCTTAGTTTTTATAGGAGTTCTATTTAACAAGGGGTCTACTGGCTGATCCTTAGTTTTTATAGGAGTTCTATTTAACAAGGGGTCTACTGGCTGATCCTCAGTTTTTATAGGAGTTCTATTTAACAAGGGGTCTACTGGCTGACCCTCAGTTTTTATAGGAGTTCTATTTAACAAGGGGTCTACTGGCTGATCCTCAGTTTTTATAGGAGTTCTATTTAACAAGAGGTCTAGAATCTTTGTTAATTTATCTATAAAAATATTAAAATCCTTGATATAGATATAGTTAAGCTTCTCTAATGATTCTACAATTTTCTTTTCATGATCCTGGATAAGTTTACGTTGTATATCGTCTAAACATAGCTTTACCGCATCAGTATTTGATAATGCTTCAATGATATTTAAACCTTCTTGTATATTGCCTTGGGTCAAATTTCGAATACAATAAATTATCGCAAAGTTACCATTCCCAGCTGGGTTCACCTTTTTACTTGTAAGTAACTTTTTTACAGTCTTGAAGTCACCATCTCTAGCAGCCTTTATAAAAGTATCTTGAGGGCTTCTAAGTAAATTCATAAATTTGTCCCATATGGTATTAAGGATCTTAGATAACACGTTAAATATAAATCTAAAAAAGCCCTTTATAAGATTTAACGGGGAAAAATTCATTGCATATACCTCTAGTTTATTATTTAGCTAAGTTGACTACATAATATTATATAATTGCTGTAGAGTCAAATTTTTATGACCTAAAACATACTCGCACCATAACTACCAATCTCGCTAATTTTCGCGTACAATGCTGGGTCTTTAGTACAACTATATAGAAACTAAGATAGTTGACTTATATTTTTATGGTTTAATGTAGAGGGTGTCAACCGATGGTTGTAATTAGATTAGCACGTGGTGGCGCGAAAAAGCGTCCTTTTTATCACATTGTAGTAGCTGACAAGCGTAGAGCTCGTGATTCCAAGTATCTTGAACGTTTAGGGTATTTCAATCCTACTGCTACTGGTGGTGAAATTGAGTTACAAGTAGTTCGTGATCGTTTAGCGCATTGGGTTGCTAATGGCGCGCAGTTGTCCGACAAAGTACAGGCTTTGATCAAGCAGTGGGACAAAAAAGCGGCGACAGCGGCTTAATTTGTGGATAATCTCGTAGTAGTTGGCAAAATTGGCGCGCCTTATGGCGTTCGTGGTTGGGTGAAGATGCACTCATTCACAGAACCATCCGGTAACTTATTTGGTTACCCCTTACTTATCCAAGAGCATGCCGCTAATTGGCGTGCTCTAGAGATAGAAGAGTTTAAGGCGCATGGCGACGGGTTTGTCGCTAAATTAGTCGGGGTGGCGGATCGTGATCAGGCCACCCTAATAACTAATGCCGAAATTGCCGTGCTACGTGAAAATTTGCCAGAGCTAGATTCTGAAGAGTTCTATTGGACGGATTTGATTGGGTTAACTGTATATAATCAAGATAATATTGAGTTGGGCCAAATTGAAGATTACTTTGAGACTGGCGCCAACGATGTAATAGTGGTAAAAAGCGCAAACGGATCGCATCTTATTCCATTTGTGCCTGATATGTATGTGTTGGACATTAATTTGTCTACCAAACAGATGCGTGTACAATGGGACCCGGAGATTTAAACATGTGGTGTGGGGTGGTTACTTTATTCCCTGAAATGTTTAAGGCCCTTAGCGATTTTGGTGTTACTGGTAGAGCTATTGATAAACAGCTGTTACAATTGAATTTGCAAAATCCTAGAGATTTTGCTACTGATGTGCATAATACTGTTGATGACCGTCCTTATGGGGGTGGTCCAGGTATGGTGATGAAGGTAGCCCCGTTACGGCAATCGATTCATGCCCTACGTGAGCAGGTGCAGCCTGGTGTTAGACCTAAAGTAATAGCGCTATCGCCGCAAGGTAGACGCGTGACGCAGCAGGATATTAAAGTGCTAGTTAAAGAACATAGTCATGTGATATTTATTGCGGGTCGTTACGAAGGCATAGATGAACGTCTATATCATTTAGAGACGGCGGAAGAGTGGTCAATCGGTGACTACATTATTAGTGGCGGTGAGTTAGGTGCAATGGTGATTATCGATGCGATAGCGCGATTGATACCGGGTGTATTAGGGCATACTGCTTCGGCGCAGCAGGATTCCTTTGAGGCGGGCTTGTTGGATTGTCCGCATTATACGCGGCCTGAGATTATAGATGGGTTGCAAGTGCCTGAAGTTTTATTGAGCGGCGACCATGCGCGAATTGCAAAATGGCGTCAAGAACAGCAGCTGGAGCGTACATCGCTGCGGCGGCCAGATTTGTTAAAAACAGTTTTGTTAGATTAGAGATTAAGATAGGGGAGTTGTGAACATGAGTATACATACAATAATTCAAGAAATTGAAGCAGAGCAAATTAAGCAAGATATTCCTGCATTTGCTCCTGGCGATTTAGTAATTGTGCAAGTAGAAGTAAAAGAAGGCACGAGAACTAGACTACAAGCTTTTGAAGGCGTGGTTATAGCTAAGCGTAATCGTGGTTTAAATTCTGCATTTACCGTACGTAAAATATCTCATGGTGAGGGTGTTGAACGTGTATTCCAAACTCACAGCAAAGCTATAAAGAGTATTGAAGTTAAACGTCGTGGGCATGTGCGTAAAGCTAAATTGTATTACTTACGTGATCTAGCTGGTAAATCAGCGCGCATTAGAGAAAAATTAGTAACTAAAGATAAAACTTTAGTAATCGCACCGGAAGCAGATACCGCAGCTGAGTAATTTAATTGTAACGACATAGGATGTTGTAAAGTGAAAAAAATAGCATTGATGCTTGTCTGGCTGAGTGTTTACTCAGCTGGACTTTGTGCCGCCCCAGACCAAAAGTCTAACATTTCAGCATCTGAAAAACTGCTGATTACAAATACCCTTGCTAAATTAGCTAAAGAAGCTGATCGCAAGATACCGCTAGATGATCTACAAACAACGCCAATTAAAGGCGTGTTGCAGGTTACCTCTGATCTAAATATTTTTTATGTTACCGCTGATGGTAGATATTTAATTCTTGGTGAAATCTTAGATACCACTAAGGATAAAAATAACTGGAGTATTACAGAACAAGCAGCGCGTAAATTACGTGCGCAAAATCTGGCTACACTTGATCCAAAAGATATGATTATATTTCCTGCTACCGCAAAGCAAATTGGGGTTGTGACAGTATTTACTGATATCGATTGTCAATACTGCCATAAACTGCAAGAAAATATTAAAGATTATACAGATGCAGGTCTAGAAATTCGCTATTTGGCATTTCCACGTACTGGTCCAAAGACTCCTAGTTTTGAAAAAGCCATTTCTGTCTGGTGCTCTAAAGATAGGGCCAAGGATTATGCTTTAGCCATTGAAGGAAAAGACATACCCAAAAATCACTGTGACAACAATCCAGTAGCAATGGAATTTGAGTTAGGCAGAAAAATGGGTGTGAATGGTACACCAACAATGTTCCTAGACAATGGTACTAAATTTGGTGGCCTGATTGATCCAAAAACTCTAGTTAAAGCTATCAAAAACGAACAATAATTACATATTAATATAATTTGGGCCGCCACCGCCTTCTGGCGGTGTCCAAGTTATATTTTGTGTCGGATCTTTAACATCACAGGCTTTGCAATGAATGCAATTTTGCGCATTAATCTGTAAATAGGGCTGGCTTTGTGGATTACTTACAAATTCATAGACGTTTGCGGGACAATAGCGTTGCTCTGGGCCATTATATACTTTTAAATTGATTCTAATTGGCGTCTGGTGATTGGTTAATTTCAGATGTGGTGGTTGATCCGCGCTTTGGTTAATATTGGCTAGGCGTAACACTGTTAATTTATCAAAACTAATGGTGCCATCATGTTTAGGGTAATTAATAGGTTTGCAGCTAGAAGCAGATCTAAGCTGTTTGTAATCAGCTTTATTATGCAACGTCCAAGGTGCTTTGCCACGCAAAATATAGGTATCAAATGCGGCATAAGCTAAGCCAAACCATAAACCTTTTTGAAATGCGGGACGAATATTCCGTGCCGTTTTTAATTCGCTCCAAATCCAAGAGTTTTTTAAAGCTTGGCTATATGCTGTTAAATTAGTTAGCTTTTCGCTTTGCTGTAGAGCCGTATGTATAGCTTCGGCGGCGAGCATGCCGGATTTAATTGCCGTATGGATCCCTTTTATTTTCGGAACGTTTAAAAATCCTGCTGCGCAGCCAACTAAAACGCCACCAGGAAAAAATACTTGTGGTATAGACTGTAGGCCGCCTTCGTTAATAACCCTAGCACCATATTCTATACAGCGCCCCGCCTCCAGAATTTTGCGTATATGCGGGTGTTGTTTAAAACGTTGTAATTCTTCATAAGGGCTCAAATATGGATTGCTATAATCTAAGCCTACTACAAAACCTAAAGCTATTAGGTTTGGATCTAGATGATAGATAAAACCACCACCATAAGTATGCGAGTCTAATGGCCACCCTAGCGTATGTATTACTGTGCCTGATTTATGCTGTACTGCTGGTATTTCCCATATTTCTTTTATGCCCAGGCCGTAGGTTTGTGGATCACTATTATTTTGTAGCTGATATTGCGCGATGACTTTTTTTGTAAGTGAACCGCGGCTACCTTCTGCAAATACAGTATAATTAGCATATAAGTGCATCCCTGGTTGAAAATTAGCTTTATGCTCGCCATTTTTAGCAACACCGTTATCGCCGGTAACTACGCCGATCACTTGTTGTTTAGCATCATATAAAATTTCGCTTGCAGCAAAACCAGGATAAATCTGTACCCCCAACTGTTCTGCTTGAGTTGCTAGCCAACGACATAATTGACTTAAGCTTATAATGTAATTGCCGTGATTGCGCATTTGTGGTGGCGTTGGTAATTTAAAACTATTAGTGGCGGTTAAAAGCAAGAATTGCTCCGTAATAGCTGGCGTTACTATTGGTGCTCCTAGCTCACGCCAATTTGGAATTAACTCGTTAAGTGATCTTGGCTCTAGTACTGCACCAGCTAAAATGTGTGATCCAACTGCAGCGCCTTTTTCTAGAATACAAATCGAATACGCACGTTGCTGTTGTTTAGCAAGTTGTGCCAAACGAATCGCTGTAGCTAATCCGGCAGGTCCAGCGCCAACTATAATAACATCAAACTGTAAATTTTCTTGAGTTTCACTCATTATTTTGCATCTAACAACAGAGTTAATTCAGGGATGACTTGATATAAATCTGCAACTAAGCCGTAATCAGCAAGTTTAAATATGGGCGCTTCAGGATCTTTATTAATGGCCACTATAATTTTACTGTCTTTCATCCCAGCTAAATGTTGAATAGCACCAGAAATTCCTACCGCTATATATAATTTGGGAGCAACAACTTTTCCAGTTTGACCAATCTGCAGATCGTTGGGCACTAAACCAGCATCAACGGCAGCGCGAGATGCGCCAATTGCAGCATGCAATTTTATAGCTAGTTGCTTTAACATTTCAAAATCATCTTTAGTATGTAAACCTCGTCCTCCTGCTACAACAATTGCTGCCGCACTAAGATCCGGGAGACCATTGTTTGCAGATGTTTCAATACTTAAGTATTTTGAAAGATTTAGTTCAAATACTAGATCTAAATTTTTAATTTTACAATTTGTAGCTGCTAGGTTACACATCATAAAAGCTGTGGGTCTAATAGTTAATATTATTTTAGCAGCAGATGTTGCCACAGTTTCTAATGCGTTCCCAGCATATATTGGGTGCACAAAAGTATTTTTTGAAATAATGGCTGTTACATCAGAAATTTGCTCTATATCTAATAATGCCGCAACGCGTGGTAGCACATTTTTACCAAATGTAGTAGCTGGAGCAATTATATATTTATAATCTGCTGCAATGGTTTGAATTAGGCTGGCTAAATTTTCAGCTAGTTGGTATTTATATGCATTATTAGATGCTTGTAATACGCAATTAACATTCGCAAGTGTACTTGCTTGAGTTACCACCTGTTGCGGCTCAAAACCAGCAATCAATATATGAATTTCTGTATCAAGTTGTTGTGCCGCGGTTACAAGATGTTTGGTTACATCATTAAGATTTAAATTATCATGTTCTGCAATTATTAAAACAGCCATTATATTACTTGTGCCTCATGCTGTAATTTGTGAAGTAATTCGTTAACAGATTGGACCATAATGCCTGCTTTACGTTGCGGTGGGGCTTCGACCTTTAAAGTTTTGATCTCTGTACGCAGCTCACTAATTATAGAATCAAGATTAATGCTAGATATTGGCTTACGTTTGGCCTGCATTACATTAGGTAAAGATATATAACGTGGTTCATTTAAACGCAAATCCGTAGTTATAACAGTGGGTAAACGCAATTGTAGTGTTTCTAAACCGTAGTCTGTTTCTCTAGCAACTGTAATACCCTGGTTCGCAACGTCAATTTTTACGCTAGAACAAAAAGTACCTTGCGCCCAACCTAATAGAGCGGCGAGCATTTGTCCGGTTTGGTTGCAATCATCATCAATGGCTTGTTTCCCCAGTAGTACTAGCTGCGTTTGCTGTTGTTTTACGAGAACTGCTAAAACCTTGGCGATGTTAAGAGGGGTTAGAGTTTGACTGGTTACGACATGAATTGCTTCGTCAGCCCCTCGCGCCAGAGCTTGTCTTAAAGTTTCCTGTACACTAATTGGCCCTATGCTTACTGCCGTTATAGAGCTTATTATTCCCGCTTCTTTTTGACGCATGGCTTCTTCCATGGCTATCTCATCAAATGGATTCATTGCCATTTTGATGTTAGCAGTTTCTACAGCGGTATGATCGCTATTAATTCTAATATTTATGTATGGATCTACAACTTGCTTTACAGTAACCAAACACTTCATGCGGCATCTCCTTATTCCGTAGTTGTAGTGCGAATTTTATCAAGCTTAGCTTTAATTTTAATTTCTAGACCGCGGTCAACAGGTTTATAATAAATTCGTTCTCCTAGCCTGTCAGGGAAATAACTCTGCTGTAAAGCTACCCCATTTGGCTCGTCATGATCATATCTATATCCTTGTCCGTTGCCAATATCACGCATCAATTTAGTAGGTGCATTACAAATATGTTGTGGAACAGCTAGAGAGCCGTGTTGTTGTGCATCTAGCATTGCGGCTTTAAAAGCAGTGTATACCGCGTTACTTTTTGGTGCACTTGCCAAATAGACAATTGCTTGTGCTAAAGCCAGTTCGCCCTCAGGGCTCCCTAGGCGTTGTTGCGCATCCCAAGCATTAAGCGCCAATTGTAGGCCACGCGGATCGGCGTTGCCAATGTCCTCGCTTGCCATACGTACTACGCGTCGCGCAATATATAATGGGTCACAACCACCATCCAACATTCTTGCAAACCAATATAAAGCTGCGTCTGGGGCAGAGCCGCGAACTGATTTATGCAACGCCGAGATTTGATCGTAAAATAAATCACCGCGTTTATCGAACCTACGTTGTGATTCTGTTAGTACTTTGAATATTACATCGGCAGTAATATTTATCTTATTATGTTGCTGTTCGCCGTACATAATAGCTAGATCTAGTAAATTTAACAAACGTCGTGCGTCACCATCTGCATGACTTATTAATTGATCACGCAGATTCTCTGCAAATTCAATATTTTTATTGCCAAAACCATTATCTATATCAGATAAAGAATTATTTATTATTTGCATTAATTCTTGTTTTTCTAATGTCTTCAGTTGATACACACGTGCTCGTGATAACAATGCATTGTTTAATTCAAATGACGGGTTTTCGGTGGTGGCGCCGATAAAAATTATCGTGCCATCTTCAACAAAAGGTAAAAATGCATCTTGTTGTGATTTATTAAAACGATGTACTTCATCTATAAATAGCACCGTAGCCTGCGCTGCGAGTTGTGCGTCACGTATAGCTTCGCGAATTTCTTTAACACCGGACATAACAGCAGATATACTTACAAAACGCGCGGCAACCGTATTAGCGATAATCTGTGCTAACGTTGTTTTGCCTACTCCAGGAGGTCCCCAGAGGATCATCGAATGCGGTTTACCCTGTGTTATAGCCTCATATAAAGGCATGCCTGGTGCCAATAAATGTGCTTGACCAAAAAAAGTATTTAAATGCTGTGGGCGCATTTTGGCAGCTAAAGGGGTATTATTGTGCATGGACTATAAAATCTCATTTTCTAGTAACTGTTCTATTGTTTCACGTTTGCGAATAAGACTGAAGTTTGTGCCATCTACGAATACTTCTGGGCAACGTGGTCGAGTATTATAATTCGAGCTCATACTTAAACCATATGCGCCGCAATCCTTAATAAGCAGTAGATCTCCAGCATTTAGGTGGAGCTTTCTATTATTACCTAAAAAGTCTCCGGATTCACAAATTGGTCCTACTATAGCATAATTTTTTTCAACTGCGTTACTATGCGCTTGTACTGGTATTATTGAATGAAAGCTTTGATATAATGATGGTCGCATTAAATCATTCATTGCCGCATCCACAATTGCAAAATGATTGTTTCCTGTAGTTTTAAGATATTCTACTTGTGTGACTATTACTCCAGCATTTGCAACTATAGATCTGCCTGGTTCTATGTGTAATTCAAGGTTAGTATGTTTTATTTTATCTACAATACTGTTGATGTATTCTTGTGGTAATGGTGGTTTTTCATCATTATAGCAAATACCTAAGCCTCCACCAACGTCTATATATTCTAAATTAATGTTATATTCTTTAAGAGCTTCGGTTAGCAGCAACAATTGATCAATTGCATTCATAAACGGCGCTAAAGACGTGAGTTGGGAACCAATATGACATGCGATACCCTTAATTGCTATATGACTTAAACTTGCAGCCTGTAGGTATACAGCAAGCGCCTGGTCAAAATCGATCCCGAATTTATTATTTTTGCTACCAGTGCTTATATATGGGTGACTGCCACTAGCTACCCCAGGGTTAATACGTATTGCAATATTTACAATTTTATTCTTTGTTTTTGCAATATCTTGAACACGTAATAATTCCTGCTCTGACTCTACATGGATACTGCAGATTTTTAAATCTATAGCGCGTTCAATTTCTGTAACAGACTTGCCAACACCAGAAAATACTATATCTGCGGCATGACCGCCTGCTGCTAATACGCGTTCCATTTCCCCGCCTGAAACCACATCAAACCCGGCTCCAAGCGCGGCTAGAAATTGCAGTATTGCCAAATTTGAGTTGGCTTTTACTGCATAATAAATTTTAAAAGGTCGATGGCTATTTTGCAGCGCTTGATGGAAAGCATTCCAATTATTACGTATAGTTTGCTTTGAATATACATAACACGGTGTGCCAAATTGTTTAGCAATTTGGCTTAATGCTACCTGCTCTATGTATAGCTCTTGATTCTTGTATTGAACGTTAGACATGCATACCCCTCTAAGCCAGTTAAATCATATAGAATGTTTATACTGCTTAGATCATACCATGAATTAGGTTTTGTTAACTCTGATAGACACAGAATTTATTACGACCGTTTTGCTTCGCAGTGTATAAAGCCTGATCTGCAAAGCGAATTAGTCTTTCATAGCTACATCCCCTAAGTGGGATCATGGCTGCTATCCCAATACTAACAGTTACTTTCTTGCTGGTGTTGGAGTTTGGATGCGGAATATTCTTGTTTGAAATGCAGCGCTGTATATTTTCAGAGATGGTTTGGGCGCCTTCTAAATTTGTTGCGGGCAATAAAAGTACAAATTCTTCACCGCCATACCTGGCCACGATATCCCCAGCGCGGCGAATTGATTCTTCCAAGCACGAGGCTATTTTAAGCAGGCATTGATCTCCAATTTGGTGCCCTAGAGAATCGTTATAGCTCTTAAAATGGTCTATATCAAGTATAATCAATGCTAGCGGTTCTTGTGAACGCAACATGCGCCGCCATTCTTTATCGATCTGTATATTAAAATAACGCCGATTATATATTTGTGTAAGATCATCATGAGCGGACAACCAGCCCATTTTTTGTTCGTATGATTTACGAATACTGATATCGCGTAATACTGCCGTGAAAAAATTTTCCTTTAGTTCCGATATTTCTATATAGTTTAGGGAAATTTCGCATGGAAACTCGCGGTGCATACGGTTTACGCATGCTGCCTCCTGCGTACTTCCAACTAACGCGGAATCTAATATATGGTCATGCTTGGTTATTATATCGTTATATTTGTCTTTATACTTATGGGTTAACAGGCTATCAAATTTTTTGCCTATAATCTCTTCTGCATTCCATCCAAAAGTTTTGACTATATTTTTACTTGCTGTTTCAATAATACCTTCCTTCGAAATCATCAAGATAGGATCTATGGATGCATCTAAAATTGCCGAATAGATGATTTGATGTTTTTTAAGGGCTGTAGTGATACCCTTTATATATGTAGATATTATTGTTGTAATCCAAATTGCAGCAATGATCATAGATAAATTAATGAAATTTGGTTGGTGCATATAGGTCATTGGGCTAATATTATATACCGAGTAGAAATACCCGAATGATGCCAATATGGTGCTAAAAACCGCAAAAATAAAAGTGTATCTAGAGCTTGGAAGCCACAGCGATAGCATAACCACAATAAGGTATAATACCCCGATATATAGCTCGGTAGTATATTGCAGATCCGTAACAAAAATTAAGAGCATTATGCTGGCGATAAGCATCGTAAGAACAATATGTTTCTCTGTGAGAACATTAATATATTTTTCTAATAATACTGTAGCCATATGAACCTTTGCTTATAATAAGTTTGGTTAAAGTCCAGAGCCGTATCTGTGACTCTTAGTAATTTAGATCGGCTTCTTATAGATAAACTTAACTCTTATTGTGAGAAATTCACTTTATTTGTTAGCCCAAGGCTCTGTGTCACTAATAATCTGCAATAATTAAATAAAACGTAGAAATCAAAAAAGGAAATTATCATGCGGGGCAACAATCAACGTCAAATTAGCAACAAACTCTCAATGACTCTCTCTGTATTTATAGCATTATGTGTGGTATCAATCTTTTGTGCGGTCAGTATAGTTATTGTAGAAAATATAGATAATCTATCACACAACAATAAAGCTAAACGTATTCATTTGCCGCATCATAGAGATTTTTCAGATTTTATAATATTGTAGAATCGATATCATGAATCCGGGTTGAGACTTTTATTTTTAAATTCATGACCCAAACGATATGCTGCCAGGATCCAAACAAAGATTATGACGAAGATCACTGCGGCAATATATGGTGTAATGACTGCCAGTGGTCCTAAAAAGAATAGCATTTGTTGAATTAATGAGCCACCAGCTTTGCCTAGTCTTGATCCGACGACATCGATTGCGGCTTTGCCTTTGACTTTAGACTCTTGATCTAACGGTATATATGTCATTTCCTTAGTGGGGTCAAATAAAGAATACTTTGAGGACTTACTCATAACATTTTGTATTAATCCAACAATTACTGCGGCATATAAAGGACTAGTGCCCATATAATCTACAATAGGTTGTGCTTCTTCCATGAATATAAGTATTACAAAGAAGATTATGCCAGTTATTAATAATACTGTAGGGGTGATTAATGCGGCAACCCGCCAACCAAAAAGACGTAATACGTTACCGGTAACAAAAAGCATCATGAAAATTGTGGTCCATGCGACGCAACGATTGTAATTACCCATAAATTGTAGGTACTCATTCATGCTTGGGTACTGTAACCTGACCTGACTTTTCCAGGTAACCTCTATCAAATTAATTGAGATGCCATAGGCCACAACTAAAATTGCAATATATAGTAAATATTTGGAATGTATGAGAAATTTGAAACTGTCTTTTAGCGACATTTTAGGTTTATCGCCTTTTTTCTTTATTCTTGCTGGATCATAAAAACGCGCATCGGTTAAAACATATTTATTTATCCACCAGTATAATACTATGATGGATATCGCACATACAACAAACAATGCGGTGAGCCCGTTTAGGGTAAGTTGCATTGGATCTACGCCTGGGGCAATGTTGTCTTTTACTTGTGCATAATGAGACGTTGCTAACCCAGAAAATTCTAATGCTAAGTTCGCACCTATCCCAAATAATGCATAAAATCTCTTTGATTCATCAACTTTTGTAGTGTCGTTAGCAAATCCCCAAAATAAAAGCGACAGCATTACACTGCCCCATAATTCGGCAAAAATATAGAATAGAGAGTAACTCCAATTTCTAAACATGGCTATAAAAAAATACACCCCTTCTGGAGCGCTACTTTGTAATCTTGCGGCAAGATCATGGGGGTGTAATGTGTCTTGCATTGGATATAATACTAAGTCAAATAATATAAAAAATGCCACAAATGGTACCACTGATATGTAAAACAAGTTGGCCTTGCTTAACATATTACTAAGCTTTGCATAAATTAACATAAATATTACTGCTGCGGGAATCACTCCCCATAGCTTTAAATACGGGATTGTCTCGGCCCCAGATCCTGGTGCAGTTACAATCAAGGCATCTTTTATATTTCGAACCACGCTGTAGTTGAATGAGATGAAAAAAAACATAAATAGCATTGGCAGCAGTTTTTTCAATTCGTAATTGTGGATAGGCCAAAATGTTCGGCGTAGCTTCCCAAATCCATGCTGATCCATATCAAAAAACCCTGTGTTTGTTTTATAACCTTATTAGTTTAGATGATGTTTTGCGACAGTATCTAACTATTTAACGTACCTGATGCTGGTTGGTCAATAATTTTGGGATATGGAATGGTTTAGTGTTCTACGAATAAAAAGGGCAATGACGATATTAATTATCGCAATTATTAAAAATGCTTCCGGTATATTACGATTTATGGCTAACAACCCCAATATAAATAACGATGCTAAAACCATAAATAATGCGTTAAAAATATTATTAGCCGCAATGATACGCGCGAGATAGTTTTTATCACTTGAGTGCTGCATCATTGTATACAATGGTACTATATATATTCCAGCGCATCCTGACATAAAGAATAAATCAATTATTATTCTCCAACTTGTGGCGATGTTCAAAAATTGCGGTACGCTCAACAGAGCTGGTAAATTAAAATAAATGGGTGAGGTACTGCAAAAATATAAATCAATCATAAATAAACTCATTCCAAATGCAGCAGCCGGAACATATATGCTTTTAATGGCACGGCGCAAAAGTTTTCCACACAATAACGCCCCAATTGCAATGCCAATTGAAAATACTGTTAAAAATATAGTGACAACGGCTGCTTCTGTATGTAAATAATTTTTTACGTATACAGGGATTTGCGTTACGTAAGTAGCTGCGATAAACCAAAACCAAGAAATAAATATAATAGACATAAAGACATCTGTATTGACCCGACTATATCTTATAACACGCACGGTTTCTGCTAAAAGATTATAGCGAATACTCAGAAAAGGCGCTGGACCGGGAGATACTGGTATAAAACGACTTGAAAGATAACCAATAACGGCACAAACAATTAATGTCATTGATACGATGTATATCCCAAAAGAGTATTGTATTAAAATACTGCCTGTAATTGTTCCCAGCAAAATTGCTAAAAAAGTTCCTGCTTCGATATAGCCATTCCCTTGTAACAACTCATTTGGGTATAAATGTTGTGGTAATAACGCATATTTAATTGGACCAAAAAAAGTCGAATGTACGCCCGATGCAAATAGAACTGCTATTAGAAACCATGAATTTTGTAATACAAAGCCGACGCTGGCTAGCACCATAATAAGTATTTCAAAAATTTTAACCATTCTAGCAATAGCTGCACGATCAAACTTATCTGCCAGTTGTCCTGCTAAAGCAGAAAATATAAAGAATGGTAGAATAAAAGCTGCTGCCGCTATTGTTACCAATGTTTGAGAATCGCCACCTGAAAGCTCGGCAATACTATAAGTGATCAAAATAATTATTGCACCTTTTAGGGTATTGTCGTTAAAGGCGCCAAAAAATTGTGTAATGAATAATGGTAAAAAGCGTCGTGATATTAAAAATCCCATGTATCCCCCTACTATTAGTTATTCTGCAGTGCTTGAAATTGTTCTTGCGTTAGCATTGTAAACGTGTCACCATTTTTAGCTGGTGCGCTATTCATATTCGGAGTTATTACAGTAATTCCGCCTTTTATAAGTGTACGAATTGAATTCAAAGATATTTCTGACCCGCTAAATAAATTTATACTGGCATGGAAGCCACTGATATTTGCAAAATATGAATTTTTGCGAATTACATTATTATATGCGTCATCGACGTATATCTTTATAATTACATTATTTCTGTCTTTAGATAGATTCATATGACCTACTTCACCTATTTGCACATCACGAAATAACACTGCAGAACCAACTTCAATACCAGAAGCAGTACTTGATTTTATAAATATTTTTAATCCATTTTCAAATTGATCATCTACTGGATCTGCATCTAAGCCTATAAAAGTTTTTGAGAATTCACCCTTGATTGGATTTACAGCTATATAGTCGCCGGTAGCTATAGCCCCTAAATTACGAACTGAGCCTAAGGATAGCTCCGGACGTACAATCCAAAATTCACTGTTTTTGCCAATCATTGTTGACGACCTACGTGAGATTCTTGCTTTTACGATTGGTAACTTTGTCGCTTCATTTAACTGCATATCGATGATTTTGCCAATCTCAACCCCCAAATACATAATTTTTGATTGGTTAGGTATTAATCCCGCAACATCTTTAAAGCTAATATAAATATCTTTGCCGCGATTCTTATACCAACTATATGTTAGTGATATCCCAAAAGTTATTGCAGTAAAACAGATTATCCAGATCATTAGTGTTAATATTAGATTTCTCATGTTTATGGTTCTTCCCTGTAACACACACTTAAACTCGCGGATGCTAACATTGTCATTATGACCACTATCCCTAGCAGGTAACTTGCAATATCCGCGGATACTGTCGCAAAATCGCCGAATTTTATTAGAGCAACCATTATGGAAACTAAAAACACATCTAACATTGACCAACGCCCGATAAAGTCTACTAGTGCTAAGAGGCTAGTTCTAGCATTAAAGGCGATATTTAAATACTCAGTAGTAATTATAAAAAACAATGACAATAATTTAAACACTGGTATTATTATACTTGCCATAAATACTATGGTAGCAGTTCCCCACATTCCCCCCTCATATAATGATTTAATACCATCCCAAATTGTAGTTTTTTGGTATTGCCCCGCATATTTCATGGTCATAAAAGGGTAAAGATTGGCAGGAATGTATAGCACCATAGCTGCTATTGTAAAACTCAGCGCGCGAATTAGGCTATGGTCAGTATGTGAGAATTTAATACTGATCAAGCTCTTGTTTTTCATTTTGTATGCTCTGATTATAATTATCCACAGTTGCTTTAGCTTTTGTTATTGGCGAGCTTTGAACGTCAGTTTTAGAATCTTCACTTTTTGTAGCTGGTTCTGCTGTAGCGGTGTCATTTATATAGTCGTATAAAGAATCAGAGAATCCAGCGGTAGCACTTTTAGATGCCGCATCTTTAGATAAATATGTCATAAAACTGTTATATTGTTTTGGAAAAATCTGAGCTGGCAAGTAATTTTTAGGTATTATACCAAATAGTATGCCGATTACATATAACATGCATATTATTATAAATAACCCTATTAATACAGTGATGAATTGCCAAGCTTTCTTAAGCATAATTGCTCCTAGGTACATGTTTAGGTTTAATAACTTATATTATAGTGCTATAGTCGGCTTATGCCAAAAGTACTCGGGTGTAGATAATGATATTATTGTCTAGAAATACCTATATCCAATATCCTGACGCTATAGACTGGGGTGTCGCGCAAGGTAAAAGTGCTGAAAAAAACAAGAAAAAAATAAGGCTGCTTGGTCGGCGGCCTCATATGATGGTCTTGCAATCTCACTTGTGCTTATGTTAATATTGCATCTCTTATAATATAAAAGTTAATTTTTTTGTGATAGATACAGCGAGGTAATAAATCAAATGCCAGTAACCGACAGTGAGATACAACTATTATCGAATGAAGATTCAGATTTGAACGAAAACCAAATTAATATAATGCGACGTTTAGCTGTAGAATGTAACAATGATTCAGCAGCTATGATTGAGCGTGTTTCTTCTATATTTATAAAATCCATGCAAGAAGACGAAGAGATACAAGAAATAGTAGACTTACTTATAATGACATTACGTGATCATAATGATGATATAAGAGATGAATTTGAAGAAAAATTAATCAATATCGGTCTCTATCAATTGCAACTCGCTTTCGAAAAAGTAATTGAATTGATCCCAGATCATACCGATGCTGAAATTTACGCGATATTTGAAGAAATACTTGATAGCGATGACTTTGAACAAAACTTATTAGAGACCGCAAAAGGAAGTGATGCTTATGCTGACTTTATGGTGACTGTTGCAAGATGTCAATTGGAGCAATACACGTCACCGGCATTAATTTTTAGTGGCGAGAATAATAGCGAATCTAAAGATAATGTTTATGAGTTAAACCCCGTTAGATTAACACCTAGGTAGTGATGTATGGCCATAAATATTGATACGTTAATTTCAGAAATTGAATATGCAGTGCGTAGTAATCTGCGTGATTTTGATGCCATGTTTAATGCAGTAAGTGCTATTTTTCACCGTGATTTGGATGGTAAAGATCCTAAGATGCAGAATAGTTATATTCATTGGCTTATGATGCATTTTGGATCTAAGAAATATTGGTTTATAAGAATTCCTACCGCACGCAGATTACAGCTTATGAGTGCTATTGTTATAGGTAAAAAATTTCGTGATAGATCTAAGAGTATTGCAAAACTTGTTGAAGCGGGTGAGGCTGTATTAAAGAATGATATCGTTACGTTTAAAGTTTGTTTTGCGATTATCTAAGCTACTTATTATGTATATGCTGCCATAGCATCTAAACATGCCTCATAGTTAGGTTTATTCGTAATTTCATGAACCAATTCGCTATACACTACCTTACGATCGCTATCAACAACAATAACTGCTCGAGCTAGTAACCCTTTAACCGGGGTATTTATAATCTCAAGTCCATATGATGTTCCAAAATCAGAATTTCTGAATGCGGAAAGCATCTCGACATTCTTTATGTTTTCTGCACCACAGAAGCGTGCTTGCGCGAATGGTAGATCTTTAGATATACATAACACTCGGCAATCTTTGAATGAACCGGCTTTAAGGTTGAATAGTCTGACTGAGTCTGAGCATATAGGGGTATCAATGCTTGGGAAAATATTCAATAACAATAAACCTTCTTTAAAATCATTTAAGGTTCTGTCTTGTAATTTTGTATCTGTTAATGTGAATCCAGCGATATTCTTGCCTATTTCTACAAACTCACCGCTAAGTTGAACTGGTTCATTTTTGAATGTTAACTGCATACCTTAGTCTCCTTTGAAGTTAAATTAAGTATACTATACTAAATACAAGAAAACTTTATAGATTGATAAGATGAAAGAAATTCATTGTGAAGAACCTTGGTTTACTAAGATTAAACAGGGTGTTAAAACTGTCGAAGGAAGAAAATTTTCAGATAAGTTTGCTAGCCTTAAATCAGGCGAAATCCTTAAATTTTGTTGTGCAAGCGATAGTTTCTTAACCCAGGTTATAAAAGTAGTACCATATAAGTCAGTAGATGATTATCTACACTCCGAGGGCCTATCAAAAGTATTACCAGGGATAGAAAATTTTCAAGAGGCACTTGACGTGTTTTTGGGGTGTAATAATAACGAAGATCTGGATGCCTCTGGTGGATTTTTAGCTATCCACATAAAAGTAATGGAATAAGTCGATTTTGGTCACAGTATAACTCCCAATTATCGAACCCCAAACTAATACTGCAAGCAAAATACTCAAAAAAACCGCAGCTGAGCCAGCATCTTTTGCGTGTTTGGATAGTTCATTGCGTTCCATGCCTATTCGGTCTACTGTAGCTTCAATCGCGGTGTTGATTAATTCAACAATCAACACAGCATATAAAGAAAATATCAATAATAATAGTTGATTTAAATCTATGGCCAATAAAAATGCCAGTGGAGTCAAGGCTATTGCTAATATAACTTCTAATCTAAAAGACATTTCATGTGTGACAGCATATTTAAAACCAGCCAATGACCATACTGTGGAGCAGCATAACTTTTTAACAAGACCAAGACTCATAATTGAAACCATCGAAACAAAATATTTATTATAGGCTCAAGTCTAACGCCAATGGTACTGTTTTCTTCAGCAGTGTAAATAATAAATTTTGAGAGGGAACAAAATATTTAATTATGTATCTATACTGCGGTTTAGGCCATGAATTAACGGAGCCTAGATAATAATAATCTAGATAAAAATAATAATGAAGTATAAGCATATAAGATCTATGTCACTTAAAACTACAGTTTTGATCGCATTAGTTATGACCATCCCTGTGCAAGAAGCTATTGCTGCACGTGCAAAACAGATGGAGGCTATGACTGAGGATGCTATATTGCCTCAAAATAGAATTATTGGCTATTACGGAAATTTTCATTCAACTAGAATGGGTGTCTTGGGTGAATATCCTCCAGATCAAATGCTCGGCATGTTGAAAGAAGAAATGCGTAAATGGTCCGCCGCAGATCCGAATACCCCGACTATACCTGCTATCGAGTATATAGCAGTGGTGGCACAGAAGGATCCTGGAGTTGATGGTAGGTATCGTGCGCGAATGAGTGATTCAGAAATACAAAAAGCAATTACTCTTGCCAACAGAGTTGATGGTATAGTTATTCTTGATATCCAAGTGGGATTAAGTGATTTAGAGTCCGAAATTCCACGTCTGGAACGTTATTTGAAATTGCCAAATGTGATGTTAGGGATTGATCCAGAATTTTCTATGCCACCGGGTAAACAGCCGGGTAAAGTAATTGGTTCTGTTGATGCTCGTGATATTAACTTTGCTATAAGATATTTAGCTAAAGTGGTCAGAGATAATAACTTACCACCTAAAATTCTTGTAGTACACAGATTTACCCAGCGTATGGTTACAAATCATGGCAATATTAGACTTGTGCCAGAAGTTCAAGTTGTAATGGATATGGACGGATGGGGACCACACACTCTTAAAAGAGATTCATATCGTGCATATATAGCCGCTGAGCCGGTACAATATACTGGGATCAAACTATTTTATAAAAATGATCTTAAAAACCATAGTTCCGGGCTTATGACCCCAGAGCAAATCATGAGGTTAGATCCAGTGCCGATGTTTATATTATTTCAATAAATAAAACTGAAAGTCTGTAGATAAGGAAGAAGAGTTAGCGTTAAAGCTAACCCTGATAAGAATTAAGGGCGTGGTTTAGGGTTTTTGACTGCTTCTTTAATGCCTTCAAATGTATCGCCGATTCTCTCGCCTATATCATGAACTTTATCACTAAGATCGT
>Ga0206973_1049_pt1 | contig 34529 bp, 29 predicted proteins | sample Alteio_BWOrgHeat_83_FD_152927 | JGI IMG/M metagenome (GOLD analysis project Ga0206973, IMG submission 152927) | Enriched cells from forest soil in Barre Woods Harvard Forest LTER site, Petersham, Massachusetts, United States -... | ecosystem: Environmental > Terrestrial > Soil > Temperate forest >...
AGCGGAAGCGACCGTATTTATTTTCGCGTGTTTTACAGTGATAAAACGTATATAGCAACCTATAATCTCAACATAAAAGAAAATAAAACCTTTGTTGCTTTCAGTAATCATTTCAAAGAGAAAAATTTGCCCGTTCCTGAAATCTATTTCGTGAATGATGATGCTACTGCTTATTTACAGGAAGACCTTGGCACTGTTTGTTTGCTTGATATTTTAGAAAAGAACGGCCACAATGATCATGTATTTAATCTGTATAAAGAAAGCCTGGAACAATTGGCCCATTTACAAATTAAAGGCGATGATGAACTGGATTACGAAGTTTGCCTTACGGCAAAAGAGTTTGGCAGGCAAGCCATATTAAGTGATCTTTTGTATTTCAAATATTACTTTTTAGATACACTACAATTGCCTTATGATAAACAGGCGATGCTGGATGAGTTTGAAGCGCTCGCATCTTATCTTACTCAAACGGAATATAAGTATTTTATGTTCCGCGATTTTCAAAGCAGGAATATAATTGTAAATAAGGATGAAGTATATTTTATAGATTTCCAGGGTGGCATGAAAGGCGCTTTGCAATATGATGTTGCCAGTTTATTATGGCAGGCAAAAGCACAGTTAAGCGATGAATGGAAAAATGATTTGTTGAATTATTATCTTGATGTTGCTGATGAATTGCTTTTAAAACCGATAGACAGAAATGTATTCATCGGGCAATACGACGGTTATGTTTTGATACGCATGTTGCAGGTATTGGGCGCTTATGGTTTTCGTGGTTTGTTTGAACGCAAGACACATTTTTTAACAAGCATTCCGATTGCTTTAAAAAATTTAAAAAGTTTTCTGCAACATAGCCGTGTTGGAATTATAATATCCGAATTAAGCCGCTTGCTTGAGGCTATCACAAGCCCCGAGATCATTACCAATTTTGAACCTTTTGTTGCAGATGAAAACACGCCGCTTGTTGCAACCATTAACAGCTTTTCATACAAGAAACAAATTCCACAAGACGAAACAGGTAATGGCGGGGGATTTGTTTTTGATTGCAGAGGATTGTTGAACCCCGGCAGGTTTGAAGAGTTCAAAACGATTTCCGGCCTGGATAAAAAAGTGATTGATTTTTTAGAACAGCGCACACGCATGAATGAGTTTTTAAATGGTGTGTATGATGTTATTGATATTTCAGTAGAAGATTATATTAAGCGTGGTTTCAGCAATCTCATGATAAATTTCGGATGTACCGGTGGGCAACATCGCAGTGTATATGCGGCAGAACAAACTGCAAAACATCTTCGCAATAAATACAAAGTAAAAGTTCACATACATCATTTGAATGAATGCAATTGGGTTACGCCCCCTACCTCTAAAGGGGCGGAAAGCCCCCAACCCTTAAAGGGGCGTAATGTATCGGTCTCTGAAGAGGAAAATGTCAAGTCTTCAAATCTCATAACAGATTATGAATAATTACGCTGTTAATAATTCCCCCTTCAGGGGGTTAGGGGGCATGTTACTGGCAGCAGGATTCGGCACCCGTTTAAAACCTTTTACAGATCATTATCCCAAAGCATTGGCTGAAGTAAATAGTAAAACTTTATTGCAGCTCAACATTGAATATTTACAGCAGTTTGGCATATATAATGTAATAGTGAATGTGCATCATTTTGCAGACCAGATCATACAAAAAATAAGAGAGAATAATGGCTGGGGAAGTAATATTAGTATCTCAGATGAACGTGATGCAATTCTTGAAACGGGTGGCGGACTAAAACGTGCTGGATGGTTCTTTGAAAAAGAAGAATGCTTTGTTTTGATGAATGTTGATGTGTTAACAGATCTGCCTTTAAACGAAATGATATCATTTCATAAAAAAAATAAACCGCTTGCAACACTGGCAACAAGCAATCGGGAAACATCGCGCTATTTTTTATTTAATGAAGAAAATATTTTATGTGGATGGAAGAATGTAAAAACCGGTGAAGAAAAAATTATGCGCAATGCAAAAAACTTAACGTCAAAAGCTTTTAGTGGTATTCATGTCATTAGTCCTGAAATATTTTCTTTGATGCAACAAAGAGAGCCTAAATTTTCAATGGTGGATGTTTACCTGTCATTATGCGCTTATCAAAACATTTTATCTTTCGATCATTCTCAAACAAAGTTTATCGATGTGGGTAAACCTGAAAGTTTGCAAAGAGCTGCTGAACTGTTTCAATAATGATTTTAAATAAGTTAAACATTTGTGTGAAACATCGGGCAGTATCAAAATTGCTATATTTGCGGGCCTATTTCTTAATAATGAGCACATTGTTTTTATAAGATTGGAGCCTTCTGTTTAATGAAGGTTTTTTTATTTTAAATGTGACTCAGAGGGCGAAGCTATATATTTACATTTGTACATTTTATGTTAATGTTTAAGAAAATAATCCTTAGAGTTTTTGCTGCTGTTTTATTTTTTTCATGCATCACTGTGCAGACAAAAGCACAGGATCTTTTACGCAATTACGACCTCAGTTCTATTAAAGTTGATAAGATATCTGATGCAGATATTTTGAAATTTAAAAAACAATTAGATGCTTCAGGATTAACAGAGCAACAGGCTGAGCAAATTGCAATTGCCAAAGGAATGCCGGTAACTGAAGTACAGAAATTACGCATAAGGTTACAGCAGTTATCAACTTCAGGTAATATTTCAACTGGACAGAATAATGCAAACGACACTTATAGAAACAATTTGCGCGACACAGGATTTAACCAGTTATATGCGAATGATACAGCTAATAGAAAACCGCTTATCAACCCGCGAATATTCGGTTCGGAATTATTCAACAATCCCACGCTAAATTTTCAGCCGGCAATATCTGTGGCCACTCCTTTGAATTATATAATTGGCCCGGGCGATCAGCTTAATATTTCTGTTTATGGTGTTCAGGAAGCAGACATTCCTGTTACTGTCTCTCCTGAAGGAAATATTATTATTCCCAACGTAGGACAGTTACAGGTTTCAGGTTCCACAATAGAAAATACTACTCAAAAAATAACTTCTTTAATGGGCCGTACAGCTTATACTACTTTACGAACAGGTGCGTCTAAAATAAGTATAACGGTAGGCCAGATAAAAAGTATTTCTATTACAGTTATAGGTAGTAATAAACCCGGCAATTATACTGTTCCTTCTCTTGCCACTGCATTTAATGCATTGTTTGTTGCAGGTGGGCCCTCTGAGTTTGGAAGTTTCAGGCAAATACAATTATTGAGGAATAATAAGGTTCTTAAAAATATTGATCTGTACAGATTTCTTGTTAACGGCGATCAAAGCGATAATATTACTTTACAGAATAATGATGTGATAAGAATTCCTTCTTATAAAACAAAAGTGATCATAAACGGTTATGTAAAACGCCCCGGCATTTTTGAGATGTTGCCTGGCGAAACTTTACAGGATCTGCTGGCATACAGTTCAGGATTTTCTGACAGCGCTTACACATCTTCAGTTAAAATTGTACAGTTTACCAGCAAAGAATTAAGTGTGAAAGATGTTAGCGCTGCAGACTTCAATAATTATAAGATACAAAGCGGCGATAGCGTTATTGTGAGTAAAGTATTAAACAGGTTTAGTAATAGGATAACATTAACCGGTGCTGTTTACAGGGAAGGATTGTATGAATTGACAGACGGTATGACGTTAAGAGATCTCATTAACAAGGGCGACGGATTTAGAGAAGATGCATTTATGCAACGCGCGCAGGTATTCAGGCTTAAAGATAACCTTTCGAAAGAAATGTTTTCATTCGCCCCTTCTGACACAATGCAGCAAAAAAGCATTTTATTAAAGCGTGAAGACTCTGTTGTGATATCTTCCATATTCGATTTAAAAGATAAGTATTATGTTTCTGTTTTGGGTGAAGTAAGAAACCCGGGTTATTTCGAATACAGGGATAGTTTAACGCTGAAAGATGTAATTCTTCAGGCAGGCGGTTTTACAGACGCTGCTTTTCCGCAAAGAATTGAAGTGGCAAGATTAATAAGAAGAGATACACTTACATCGCAGGATGTAAGGGCAAGCATGATAATAGAAGTAAAAAACATTACTGATATTTCGGCAACACAAAACAATGTTTACCTGCAGCCTTCTGATCTAATAACAATAAAGCGCAAGCCTGGTTTTGTTGCATTTCAATCTATAATAGTTTCCGGTGAATTACAATATCCCGGTCCTTACGTTTTGGAAAAGCGGGAAGAAAGAGTGAGTGATATAATTAAAAGAGCTGGTGGGTTTACACCGGAAGCGTATCTTAATGGTGCATATATAAAACGTTTGAACGTTAGCGATGAAACAGCGCAGGCAAGGCAACAGGTGATTTCAAATATTCAAAACCAGCTTAATGATTCAAGTAATCTTGTTGAGGAATCTATGCAAAAACAATCTGATCAAATTCCGCTTAATATAACTAAAATACTTTCAGCGCCAGGTTCACCGGAAGATGTTGTATTGATGTCAGGCGATGAATTAATCGTTCCAAAATATAATGCGCAGGTTAGAATAAGTGGAAGCGTGCTTTTTCCAACAGAAATACCATATAACGAAGGATACAATTTACATGATTATATTTCGGCAGCAGGTGGTGTAGCTGAAAATGGTAAAAAGAGTAAAACCTATGTTGTATATGCGAATGGGAGCGCAGCTTCCACCCGCGGATTTTTGTTTTTTAAGAGCAAGCCTGATGTAAAGCCGGGGGCAGAAATAATAGTACCAGCAAAACAAGAAAAGCAAAAAATTTCTACAGCAGAGTTTATTGGTCTTGCAAGCGCTATTGCATCTCTGGCAGGTGTTGTTATTGCAATTTTACATTACTAAGATTACATTTTAAAGCTTAAGAATTACAATGAGCGAACAGGAAGAAGTTAGTTTAAAAGATATAATTAAACGCTTGCAGGAAATTATACAGTACCTTTTGTCAAAGTGGTTAATCATTGTAATTATAGGTTGTCTTGGTGGTTCGCTTGGTTTGCTTTATGCATACACTGCAAAAGCAAAATATGATGCTTCAATCAATTTTGTCTTATCAAACAGTTCGTCTGGTGGCGGAGGTGGCTTACTTGGCCTTGCAAACCAGTTTGGGATTGATTTAGGAAGTGATAATATAAATGCTTTTTCAGGTGATAATATTATTACACTGATGAAATCGCGCAGAATGGTTCAAAAAGCTTTATTCGGTAAAGCAGAAAATACTTCACTAATAAATATATATGTAAAAGATGGAAAAATGGATGAAGCCTGGAAAGCACTTGACAGAACCAAAAATGCTTACCCTTTTCCTGATAATGCGTTAGCCATGACGATGGTACAAGATAGTTTGGCCAGAAGCATTTACACCAATGTTGTGAGTGGCAATTTAGAAGTTTCTCAACCTGATAAAACTCAAAGTATTTATGCAGTGAGTACAACATCTACAGATGAAAAGTTCTCTTATTACCTGGCAAAATATTTGGTTGACTCTACTTCAGCTTTTTACATAAATACTAAAGTCAGTACAGCAAAACAAAATTTAAATATGCTTCAGCATGAAGCTGATAGCATAAAAAATATTTTGGGAGGGGCAATTACTTCAGTAGCTGCTCAAACAGATGCTACTTTTAATTTAAACCCTGCATACCAGGTTCAGCGTTCCGGAGCGATGCAAGGCCAGGCAAGTGCAACTGCTTTAGGGGAGGCTTATGGTCAGGTATTGCAAAACCTGGAACTTGCAAAAATTACATTGCAAAAAGAAACACCCCTTTATCAAATTATAGACGAGCCTACTTTGCCATTAGAAGTACAAAAACCAAGTAAACTTATTTCACTTATAATAGGGGGATTAGTAGGCGGTATTTTAATATGTGGGTTTCTAATTTTGAAACAACTGCTTAAAAGATTAAATAAATAGCACGGCTGATGGAACTACGGGGTAAAAAAGTATTAGTAACAGGTGCTGATGGTTTCATCGGAAGTCATTTGGTGGAAGAGTTGGTCGAAGAAGGCGCAATTGTAAAAGCATTTGTTTATTATAATTCTTTCAACAAATGGGGTTGGCTTGATTCTTTGAGCAAAGATGTATTGAATAAAATTGAAATCTTTTCTGGCGATATCCGTGATCCTTACGGTGTGAAAAAAGCGATGGAAGATTCTCATGTAGTTTTTCATTTAGCTGCTCTAATCGCTATTCCCTATAGCTATCATTCTCCTGAAACTTATGTTGATACTAATATAAAGGGCACATTAAATGTGCTTCAGGCTGCAAGAGAATTAAAACTAGAAAAAATTCTGGTTACATCAACTTCCGAAACTTATGGTACAGCTTTATATGTACCAATTAATGAAAAGCATCCAAAGCAAGGCCAATCTCCTTATTCAGCTACTAAAATCGGTGCTGATGCTATTGCTGATTCGTTTTACAGAAGTTTTAATTTGCCTGTAACTATTGTCAGACCTTTTAATACTTATGGCCCAAGGCAGTCGGCACGTGCAGTTATTCCAAATATAATTTCTCAATTATTGAATAATAAAAAAGAAATCAAACTTGGCGCATTGCATCCAACAAGAGACCTGGTTTATGTAAAAGATACAGTACAAGGTTTTATTGAAATAGCAAAGTCCGATAGTTTGCTAGGCGAGGAAATAAACATTGCAACAGGGCAAGAAATTAGTATTGGTGATCTTGCAAAAAAGATAATAGCATTGATCAATAGTGAAGCGTTGATTATAAATGAGCAGGAAAGAATGCGACCTGCAAAAAGCGAGGTGGAAAGATTACTGGGTGATAACCAAAAACTTTTAAACCATACCAATTGGAAACAAAAATATTCTATAGAACAAGGCCTTGCTGAAACTATTGGATGGTTCAAAAACAAAGAAAACCTTTTGCAATACAAAGCTGATATTTATAATGTTTGAGGACGTAGTACAATTCATCCGCAACCAGTTTAATACAAAAGAGTTTATTCCTTTACATGCACCGGTTTTTAAAGGCAATGAAAAGAAATATGTGCTTGACACAATCGATTCTACATTTGTTTCATCAGTTGGTGAATATGTAAACAGATTCGAGAAAATGATTTGTGATTATACAGGTACTAAATATGCAATCGCTATAACTAATGGTACAGCTGCTTTACATCTTGCTTTAATTATAAATAATGTAAAACAAAACGATTTAGTAATTACTCAACCGCTCAGTTTTATTGCAACGTGTAATGCTATAAGCTATATAAACGCAAGGCCTCTTTTTATTGATGTTGATAAAAATACTTTATCACTTTCTGCAGAAAAGCTGAAATTTTTTTTAGAAGAAAAAGCGTTTCTAAGCAATAAAGAATGTTTTCATAAAGAAACAGGAGAACGAATAAAAGCTTGTGTGCCGATGCATACTTTCGGACAGGCTGCAGAAATTGATACAATCGCAGAACTTTGCAATAAATACAATATAGCTTTAATAGAAGATGCCGCAGAATCCTTGGGTACAATTTACAAGGGAAAGCATACAGGAACATTTGGATTGTGCGGAACTTATAGTTTTAATGGAAATAAAACTATTACCTGTGGCGGGGGGGGGATGATAGTTACTGATGATGAGAAAATTGCTAAAACAGCAAAGCATTTAAGTACCCAGGCTAAGGTTGCACATCGCTGGAATTTTGAACATGATTCGATTGCTTATAATTACAGGTTGCCGAATATTAATGCAGCATTAGCATGTGCACAAATGGAGCAGTTGGAAACTTTTATTACAGCAAAAAGAAAGTTGGCAGAAGCATATAAAGAGTTCTTTTCAAATACATCATACACTTTTATAAGCGAGCAAAAAAATGTAAGATCGAATTATTGGTTAAATGCAGTTTTATTGAATGATGAAAGTGAGCGCGATGCTTTTCTTGCTTATACCAACGATAATAATGTAATGACCAGGCCATGTTGGATGCTGATGAATAAATTACCAATGTTTAAGGACTGTCCTTCTTATGACCTGAGCAATGCTGAATGGATTGAGCGAAGACTTGTAAATATTCCAAGTAGCCCTATTTTAAATGATCTAAAAGACCAAATGTTTTAATAACGTTTAATGCGTATGCAACAGATTTTTATTTTAGGATCAGGGGGTTTTGCAAAAGAAGTTTTTGCTTTAATAAAGCAAATTGGCAGTTATGAATTTTCGGGTTTCATTGATATTGACAAAAAACCGGATATTATAATTGGTGGTAAGAATTACAAAGTTTACGCTGAGAATTATTTGGAAAATGTTGATAAAGATATTCGTTTGGTAATTGGAGTTGGAGATCCAAAATTGATAGAAAAACTTGCAAATAAGTTCAGGAATAAATTTAAATTTCCAAACTTAATTCACCCAAGTGTTATAGGCAATTTTGATGATATATCGAAGGGTAACGGCAACGTTATTACTCAAAATTGCGTTTTTACAACCTCCATTAAAATTGGTTCTTTCAACATTTTTAATCTGAGCACAACAGTAGGGCATGACGTAATCATTGGTAATTACAATGTTATAAATCCTGCAGTGAACATATCAGGCGGCGTTATAATAGGCAATTCAAATTTAATTGGCGTTAATGCTACAATACTTCAATATAAAAGCGTTGGCAATTATTCAACTGTTGGCGCATCAAGCCTTGTAACAAAAGACGTTGAAGACAATACTATAGTTACCGGTATTCCGGCTAAAAAATTTATTAAGTCATAAATTTTGTAAATCATCAATGCCCAGAGTTCTTATTATAGCAGAAGCAGGTGTAAATCATAACGGAAACATTGAAACTGCAAAAAAACTAATTGATGCAGCAGCAGATGCGAAGGCTGATTATGTGAAATTTCAAACATTCAAAGCCGAAAAGAATATTACAAGAGAGGCACCGAAAGCAACTTACCAGATTAAGAATGATTCATCAAGTGACAGCCAACTTGAAATGGTAAAAAAATTGGAGCTTTCAGAAAATGATCATGAATTATTAATAGAGTATTCGGCAAAAAAGAATATTCGATTTCTATCAACACCATTTGACTTTGAAAGTATTACTTTATTAAAAAAGTTTGGCATAAACATAGGAAAAATCCCTTCGGGAGAAATTACAAATCTCCCATACTTGCGCAAAATGGCGTCATCATTTAATAAGCTAATTCTTTCTACGGGAATGGCAACTATTGAAGAAATAGCTGATGCTTTGAAGATCATATTTCAAACAGGATTTAATAAAAATAATGTAACGATACTTCATTGCAATACCGAGTATCCAACACCGATGAATGATGTAAATCTTCTCGCGATGCTTGATATAAAAAAGAAATTTAAAACAAAAATTGGTTATTCAGATCATACTTTGGGCATCGAAGTTCCAATAGCTGCAACGGCACTGGGCGCAACCATAATTGAAAAGCATTTTACATTGGATAGAAATATGCCCGGCCCTGATCATGCGGCTTCTCTGGAACCAGACGAATTAAAAGCAATGATTACAGGCATAAGAAATATAGAAGAAGCTCTAGGTAAAAGACATAAAAAACCATCTTCATCGGAATTAAAGAATATTGCTATTGCCCGTAAAAGTATAGTGGCATCAAAGAGAATACATAAGAATGAAATATTTACAGAAGATAATATAACTGTAAAAAGACCAGGAACCGGTATCTCTCCAATGCAATGGGATAATGTGCTTGGTAAAAGAGCCATTAAAGATTTTGAAGAAGATGAATTGATAATAACCAGATGAAAAAAATATGTGTTGTAACAGGTAGTCGTGCTGAATATGGGCTTTTAAAGCCTTTAATTGAAGCTATTCTAAACGAAAAGAAATGGAAGCTTCAATTGGTTGTTACAGGTATGCATTTATCGCCTGAATTCGGTTTAACTTATAATAAAGTAAAACAGGATTTTCGCATTGATAAAAAAGTTGAAATGTTGTTATCATCTGATACAACTGAGGGCGTAGTAAAGTCAATGGGAATTGGTTTAATTGGATTTGCAGATGCACTGAAAGAATTGCATCCTGACCTTATAGTTATTTTAGGAGACAGGTTTGAAATTCTTGCCGTATCCCAAACAGCACTGATCTACAAAATTCCTGTAGCACACATTAATGGAGGAGAAATTACAGAAGGGGCTTATGATGATTCTATTCGCAATGCTATCACAAAAATGAGTCACCTGCATTTTGCTTCTACTGAAATTTACAGGGCCAGAATAATTCAAATGGGTGAAAATCCAAAACATGTTTTTAATGTTGGCGCTTTAAGTATAGACAACATTAAAAACCTGCATTTGCTATCAAAATCAGAAGTTGAGAAAAGACTCCAAATAAAATTCAAAAAATATAATTATCTGGTAACGTATCATCCTGTTACTTTAAACGATGTGAATACACTTCAGGAATTTAAGCAGTTAATTGCTGTTATAGATATTCAGGAAGATAGCTTTTTTATTTTCACTAAATCGAATGCAGATAATGGCGGAAGAGAAATTAATAATCTTATTGATGAATATGTGTTAACCCATCCGCATAAAAGTTGTGTTTTTGCATCTTTAGGAGAATTGATGTACCTGTCAACAATGCAATATATGTCTGGTGTAGTAGGTAATAGTTCAAGCGGTATCGTTGAAGCTCCTGCATTACTAATTCCAACTATTAATATTGGTGACAGACAAAAAGGAAGAATACAATCAAAGAGCATAATTAATTGTACTACTGATAAAGAAGCAATTGAAAATGCTTTTAAAAAAATAAAAAGCGATTCATTCAGGCATATACTCAAAAAAAACAAAAACCCTTATGGTTCAGGTAATACTGCGATAAACATAGTCAAAAAATTAAAGGCAATAGATTGGAATGATTTGATACCCAAGAAATTTTATGATATAAATTTTCATAAATGAATTATTTAAAAGATCATCTGATATCTATAAATACAACGATTAAAGATGCCCTGAAAATATTAGACAATCAAGGTTTAATTGCTAATGTCTTATTTGCTATTGATGATAATAATAATTTAAGAGGTTCTCTTACAGATGGTGATATAAGAAGAGGTTTAATAAAAGGAATTAATATCAGTGATTCAGTAGAAAAGATAATTAATAAACAATGTAAATATATAAGAGACTCTTTTATTGAAAACGAGATAATAAGTACATACAGAAAATCCAATATTTTTTTCATTCCCGTTGTAGATAATGATATGAAAGTTGTTTCAATATTAGATCTACGTGAATTAAAGAACATTATACCTGTCGATGCTTTGATTATGGCTGGTGGAAAAGGAAAAAGGTTATTGCCGCTTACACTTAACACCCCCAAACCTTTATTAAAAATTGGAGACAAACCTGTAATTGAATATAATATTGACAGGATAAAAAGTTTTGGTGTAAAAAACATTTTTATAAGTATAAATTATTTGGGGGAACAGTTAATCGAGTACTTTGGAGATGGGGCCTCAAAAAATATTGCAATAAAATTTATAAAAGAAGAAAGGCCTCTGGGGACAATAGGTGCTATTAAACTTATTGAAAGTGCATTAAGCCATGATACTATCTTAATAATGAATTCAGATTTGCTTACTACTATTGATCTGAATGGGTTTTATAATGAATTTATTAGCGCCGATGCTGATATGGCTGTGGCTTCAACAATTTATAATGTTGATATTCCTTATGCTGTTATGGAGATTAATAATAATAACGTTGTAAGTTCTTTAAAGGAAAAGCCCAAATACACTTATTATTCAAACGCAGGAATTTATTTGATAAAGAAAGAAGTTCTAAAACATATACCGAATGATTTTTTTGACAGTACTGATCTTATGGAATGCCTGATTAATGAAGGGAAAAAGATTGTTACTTTTCCTATTCTCGGTTATTGGCTCGATATTGGAAACTTTGACGATTATAAAAAAGCCCAGGAAGATATTAAGCACATAAACATTTCGCTATAAACTTCTAAGGAAAATAATGAATGCAATAATAATAGTTGCAAGACTTGAATCCGAGAGATTACCTCAAAAACATCTACAAATTGTTGAGGAATTGCCTTTAATAAAATGGCTTACAAAACGTATACAAGTAAATTTCAAAAATGAAATAGAACAAGGGTTGCAAATTGTTATTGCTTCGCCGGACACGGTTTTAAATAAGCAGTTTGAAGATCTATATAAAAATGAAGAAATAAGTATTTTCAGAGGTACTGAAAATAATGTACCACTACGGGTAATGGAATGTTCTGACAGGTTCAACTTTAAAAAAGTTGTAATAGCAGACGGCGATAATTTCTTATTATCTATGGAAGCGATAAAAGCTGTTTTTGAAAATTTAATTGCTGGATCACTGATGGTAAAAACAGAAGGTTTACCCTTAGGTATGAATGTTATGGGTTGGGATACAGGTTATCTAAAGAATATTTTGCTCAACAATAGTTATCAACTTCTTGAAACGGGTTGGGGAAGAATTTTTAAAGATGAAGAAATTAAGAAATTAAAGTTTAATTATTCTGTTATACCGCATTTTAGTGAACTCCGTTTTACAACTGACTATCCTGAAGATTTGCAATTCATGAAAGAAATGTTTCATCATCTTGGGCAAAAAGCATTAACAGCCTCTTCAGAAGAAATAATTGCTACATGCATTTCAAATAATTCTTTTAGATTAAATGGCTACTTATCTAAAATTTATTTCGAAAATTTTTATAAAAAGATGGCGGACGAAAGATATTTAAACCATGAAAAATAACTGCTCTATTAATTTCTCAAACCTTAAATATATAAACACGATTCGTGCCTAACATAACAAATATTGTTTATGTTACTTATCAATCACTGACTGCAAAATTTAAGCAAGACTTTTACATTGATTCTGTTAAAGAAAAAGGCTTTGATGTTGAATATTGGAACTTATCAGATATTTATCATCAGAATCTTATTATTAATTCAGCTTTAAATGAAAGTATTGTAAAAAATTTTTCTTCGCTTAAACAGGTTGAGGAAGAAATATTAAGAGTTAAGTATAAAACACTGTTTATTTTTAATATAAATTATTATGGAGAAGTGTATACTTTATTTAGACTTTTTTCTAAGCACAAGTGTATAACAGCTTTTTTTGCCAGAGGAGCAATTCCTTTTCCTTTCTTAAACGAGTCGCTGCTTAAAAAGACTTTCTCAAAAATCAACGCATTCAGCGACCTTAAATTTTTAAAAAAAGCATTTTCTAATCAATTGGCAGCATTGGCAAGAAGATTAAAATTAATTCATCCTTTTACATATGTTTTTTATGCAGGGAAAAGAGGATTATCAACCATTGGATATGGCGGTGAAAACAATTTAGATAAGTCAATCTTAATTCCTGTAAATTCTTTTGACTTTGATAAATCGATTACTATAAAACATACTGACGAGAATCTTATTGACCAGCGATATTGTGTTTTTCTCGATGCTTATTTGCCTTTCCATCCGGATTTTGATCTGGTTCATATGCCTAAAGTAAATGCTGAAACCTATTATAACTCTTTAAATAATTTTTTTGATTACATAGAACGAGTAATAAATCTGAAAGTTGTGATAGCTGCTCATCCAAGATCAGATTATGAAAAAAAAAGATTTTATAAAAACCGTAGAATTATAAAATATAAAACCGGTGAGCTGATCAAACATTCTGAATTTGTCTTAACGCATGCCAGTACTTCGGTTTCGTTTGCCATTATTTTTAAAAAGCCTGTTGTTTTTATTTATGGCAATGATATAAAAAAGACATATCCTCACGGTATGTATCTTCAAATTTTGCACTTTGCAAATGTGTTAAATACTACTTGTGTTAATATAGATGAATCAGAACATGAACTCAAAATACCTGATGTAGATGAAAAAGCATACAGGAATTATAAGTATAATTTTTTAGCAAGTTCCGAAAGCGAACATGAGCTAACTGAAAATATATTTAAAAACTTTTTGACAGCCCTATAATATAGAACCTGTGAGTAATATAATGCAGTCATACACAAAAAATTATTTTAAGATATATGCTACACAACTCTTATCAATATTTATAAATGTTTTATCACTTGTTATTGTAATACCATACTTATCTAATGATTCTAAAATTTATGGTATTTATACATTGTGCATTTCTTTTAATATTTTTTTGTCTTATTCAGATATAGGTTTTTTAAATGCGGGTTATAAATACGCAAGTGAGTACTACGCAAAAAATAAAAAAAATGAAGAGATTAAAATAATAGGTTTTTTAACCTTCATACTTTTAATTTTTACACTGCTTTTTGCAGTAGTAATTATTATATTTTCTTTCTATCCTTCGTGGCTAATTAAAGATATTTCAACTGCAAAAGATATTTCAGTAGCTAAAAATCTTCTGCTTTTACTCGCTTTGTTTTCTCCAAACATGCTAATCCAGCGAATACTTCAAATTATATATGGAGTACGTGTTCAGGATTATATTTTGCAAACAATTCTGGTAGTAGTAAATGCATTAAAAATTGCGTCTGTTTATTTCTTTATAAAAAATGGTCAATGCAACATCATAGGTTATTTTTTGTTTTGTCAAATTACTGCACTTATTGGTTTATTAGTTGGCGTGTTCCTTGCAAAGAGAAAATTCTCCGTTTCATTTAAATCAATAATCGCCAATACTCGTTTTTCAAGAGAAACATATAGATCAATTAAGGGATTAGCTTTAAGTTCTCTCTATATAACAATTGCATGGATCTTATTTTACGAGTTTGATCCGTACGCAATTGCAAAATTATCCGGCGCAGAGGCAGTGGCATATTATTCAGTTGGCCTAACCTGCCTTGCATTTTTCCGATCGATATTTGGCGCATTATTTAATCCTTTTAATGCAAGGTTTAATCATTTTGTAGCCTTGAAAAATTTTGAAGGACTCGCTAATTTTAGTAAAACAGTAATCTGTATTTTATTACCGGCTATTATGTTTCCAACATTAGCGCTTTCATTATTAAGTAAACAATTCGTTTATACCTGGATTGGAGATAAATACCAGCAAAGTGTACAAATTGTTGCTTTACTATCGCTTTGCAATCTTTTTGCGTTTATTAATTACCCTGCAGGCATTTTGTCTATTGCAACTAAAAAAACGAAGTTCATTTATATCATATCAACCGTTCAAATTATTGTTTATTGGGGAGGGATTATTTTATTTTTTCATAAGTATGGATATATTGTTTTTGCTTACTTTGAGCTTGCATGTTTTTCAATAACCAGCATTTTTTATACATTCTTTCTATGCGATTTTTTGCAAAAAAATATTTTTATATTTTTAAAAGAACTTATAGTTCCTGCAATTTTACCTGTTGGGTTGCTTATTTTTAGCCTGCTGTTTTTACGTAACTATCTTCCTCTCGAAAAAAATAAATTGTATTTGCTGGAAGTTGTGATTACTGCTATCGTTAGTTCTGGTGCATCAATGTTATTGTACTATTTTACTTCGCCTATTTTCAAAAATTATATAAACAATATATTTATTAGAATAAAGCAATCTGTAACAAATTTTGGCGGAAGAAAAATAAAATTGTTATAGCTGGCTCTATAAGTAAAGACAAGGTTTACTGCTTGAAAAAAGTTTTTATATCCATATTGTTATTTTATTTGATCGTTCATTTTATTGTACCAGGTATATATTTTTCATTTGTTGGAAGCTATAATACCTACACAAACATTGATGATAAACAAGCCGTTTTGCAAGGATTTATACTAAATGCAGTAACTATTTTGGGAACTATAGTAGTAGTTTATTTTTTACCGACAAAAAAAGAAAAAAAATTAATCTTTCCTAAGTTTTATAATCTTACACCATTATATTATTTCTCAATTTTTTTATTTATTGTATTCTTTTTTCTAGGTGGTGGTTTTGAAGGAAAAATCACCGGTAATTCACTTGGCTCTTTGTTTAATTATATTGCTTTTTTTTTCAACCCGTTTATAATTTTATTATGCATATTGTTTTATCAGCGTAAACCTTTTAATATAATTTTTTTATGCCTTATCTATCTTATCTATGCAACAGTTACGGGTAGCAGAAGCGGGTTTATTTCTTTGTTTATAATCTTTTTAATGTATCCTGCATTTAGTAATTATCAGGTGTATAAAAAGAGTATTAAAAAGCTATTAATCTTTTTGTTATTTTTTACTCCTTTTTTATTTCTGGCAGCAACTATTTTTATACGAAAATCAAACATTCAACTTGATTCCAGCTTTATTGCCAAGATGATTATGGGAAGATTGTCGTTCCTTGAAACATCTATGTTGCCTATTCATTATAAAAATCTTGATGATCCACTATATATATTTTATGATAAATATGGATTAATAAATCAAATTAAACTTATTATCGATTCATTATTTCCAGGTAACTTTTTTGGGAATGATGTAATGCCTAATCAATATTACAGAGCAGCATTTATGGGGTACCCGGTTCCATTTGTAATTAGTGTTTACACTTCTATAAATATTACGCTACCTGTTTATTTATATATGTATTTTGGGGGAATAGTTTCTTGTTTGATAGGGATAGGTATTCTTGTTTTGTATTATAAGTTAATAGTAAAATCTGTTAACAATATTTATTTGCTACTTCCACTTCTTGCAAGTCTATATCATCTGTTATATTTCTTTGATTGGGTAATGTGGTTCATTCAATTTTTTACTTTTTTGCTTACATCACTTGCAGTATATGCATTTGCCATTACACGAAAATCTCTTGTTGAAATAATAAAGCAAGATCCTGTTCAGTTACAAAAAGAGAATTAACTCAATTGAAAAAAAACCTTTATAACAAAACTGTTTTATTTATTGCACCTGTATTTTATAACTATGAAAAAGCTATTATCCGGCAAATAGAAAGTGAAGGTGCGTCTGTTTTGTTTTATCCCGAAAGAGAAGATGGTTTGCTATACAAATTCGTGAGTAATTTTACAAAAGGGAAACTTGTAAATTTTCAGCATAAGTATTATTTCGAAATTTTTGAAAAAATAAAAAAAGAGAAGATCGATTATCTCTTTGTTATACGCGGATTTTTAATGCCTCTTAATTTCATTGAAAGAATACGTATACAATTCCCTGATATCGTTTTGATAATGCATCAATGGGATTCAATGTGCAATAATAACTATGAAAGATACCTTGATAAGTTCGACAAATTTTTCTCTTTCGATCCGGAAGATTGCAATAAATATCCTGTCTTAAAGTATCTGCCAAATTTTTATCTGCCTGAATATATAAACCTAATAAATCATGAACCTGTTTATGATATGTCGTTCATAGGGTGGGCTTATTCATCACGTATAAATTTTATAAAAAAAATTGCTGAACAGTTACCTGGGTTTAATTTCTTTAATTATTTATATATGCCTTTTTCAGCTTATGTAAAGAATATAATCAGAGGAATTTTTTTGAAGCCTGTGAAATTTAAAATATTGTCTAAAGAGAAAGTTGTTTCAATCGTTAATCAATCCAAATCAATTTTAGATATACCAGATGACAAGCAGTCTGGCTATACATTTCGCACAATTGATGCGATGATTACTCGAAAAAAATTAGTTACTACTAACACATTTATAAAGAAAGAAAAATTTTATAATGAAAACAACATTTTAATAATAGATAAATTTAAACCTGAAATTGATAAACAGTTTTTTAATAAACCATTTGTAGTATTAAATCTTGATGAATACAGTTTACCCAGTTGGGTAAAAACTATTTTCTCAAACAATGATCTTAATCCCATTAATGCCTGATATAAGTTTAATTATACCTACTTATGGCAGATTTGATGATCTTGACAGATTTCTTGATAGTATAACGAAGCAAACGCATTCTTTAAACGGCATAGAAGTGTTGATAATGGATCAGAATGATGTAATTGATTTGTCACCTATCGTATTAAAATACTCAACGGCATTAAATATCATACATACAAAATTGGATGTAAAAGGAAGCGCAAACGCAAAAAATGTTGGCATTAAGTCTTCAAAAGCTAATCTCATAACTTTCCCTGACGATGATTGTGTCTTTTATGAGGATACAATTGAATCTGCCATCAGTTTTTTCAAAGAAAACCCTTCAGTAGATGTAGTGTATGGAAGGGTATATAATAGGTCAGCAAAGAAAAATGTAATGAGAGAATGGCCGGATAAAACCGTTGATTTAAATATTTACAATTTTCACCTGAACTACTCAGCCATTACATGTTTTAGCAGCGTTAAGGATGTTTATTACGAGGTTAATTTCGGAACAGGTGCTTACTATCCTTCGGGAGATGAATTAGGATATATAATTGATGCAGTAAAAAAGTATAAAGTCGTCTATACAAATACTATTGATGTTTGGCATGCTGAGCTTAATGTATCTGTTATGCCTGAAAAGAAAATTTATAATTATGCCTTTGGCTATGGCGCTATTTTAAAGAAAAAAGCAAGCGCTGCCATTTCGTTTTTATTTTTTAAGTCAGTAATAAACCAATTATTGTTATTAATAAAAAATAGTGTTGTATTTAATAAGAGTAGAATAAGAAAGCACTATGCAGCTCTTAAAGGTAGGGTTGATGGTTTTTTTGGGTACAATAAAGAGCTTTAATTTTTACAACTAGTATTTAAGCGCAAAGGCATAGTTATTGATATTACTGTTGTAATTCAAATCAGTATTCAACTAAATTTTGAAATAATCTCTAACAAAAATTAAGAAAAGATTCCTGTTAAACTTTATTTACAACTTAAAATCAAATAGGTTTAAATAATATCTATGAAACAGATAGCTATTTTGTTTTTAGTAACCTTTTTATTTAATGCTGCATTTAGCCAATGGAAACAAAATGAATTTGTAATTGGAACATTTGCAGATCCAAGAATTTCCGTTAATAATGACATCGCGAAAGATTCATTATCATATGTTAAAGCCCGCAACGCTTACATCAATTTTCTTACAGGTCCGCAATATTATATGGGATCAAGAGACTTTAGTATGATGGACAGAACACTAAAGCTGGCGCAAAAATTTAATATGCAGTTACTTGTAATAGATAGCAGAATGCGCATTGCTGATTCTTCGTTTAATGCTGATACAGCTATGAAGATTATATCTCATTTTAAATCGCTTAATAGTAAGGCTTTCGCAGGATATTATCTTATTGGTGAAGTCCCTCAAAAATATGTGTCACAGGTAAATCAATGGACGGCTTTTTTTAAGAAAAATGATCCGGGAAAACTAGCTTACTATTATTTGCTTCCGTACTATGCATTTAATTCAAAAAGCAGTTACGAAGTTTATGTAAACAGTCTTACTTCAAACCCGCAAACATCAAGTGATGTTGTTTCATTTGATTATTATCCTTTCACAAAAAACGGCTCTGTACGTAATTCTTTTTTTTATAGTCTTAATTATCTTAGTAACGCAGCTGGCTCCCGTCCTTTTTGGTCTTACATACTTTCTACTTCTAATTCAAACCTGCCTGATCCAACTCAATACCAGTTAAATTTTAGTGTTTTTTGTTCATTAGCATATGGCGCAAAGGGAATTATATATTTTACATATGAACCAATACCATCTAAAAATGGTGGAAATTTTGGAGATGCTATTCTCGATGCTAACGGCAACCCAACAAAAAAATATACTTATATAAAAGCAATAAACGAATATGTAACAAAGGTCTTGGGCCCGGTTATCATGAATAGTACAAGAATTGGTACTTATCACGTGTCTGCAAATTCAAATAATGAAACCATTGATAAAACACAGTTGTTGTCATCAAGTTCAAAAGGCATCGAAACTGCCAATATGAATATATTGATTGGGGTGTTTAAATCGAAAAATTCTGCAGCTACATATTTACTATTGGTTAATAAAGATAGCAATAGCCTTAATAATGTAAGTTTTACTGTTCCCGAAAATATTGCCGGAACTTTGAAAGTTTATCCGAGAATGGGTCAGTTATCAAGTTCTGTTGGGCCAAACATTTTAGCAGGAAAGTTTAATAGCGGAAAGACTACTTTCACAATAGATAATTTTTCTCCCGGGGAAGCTATTTTAGTTACATATTAATATGCTTAAGTGTAATAAATGGGATTGATTAGAAAATATGGTTTTGGGGGAAGCCTGCGCATGTTTGTCTGCCTTATTTATACCAAGCTTAATTACCCACAGGCAAAAATTATTCGTTTGCCTTTCGATATGCGGAATAAACGAAATGTGAGAATAGGTAAAAATTTTATTGCAGGAAGAAGCTGCAGAATTGAAGCCTATCCTATACATGATGACAAAAGCATTTGCATAAGTATTGGCAATAACGTTCAAATCAACGATTTTGTTCATATCGCTTCATCAGAATCAATTACTATAAAAGATAACGTATTAATAGCCGGCAAGGTTTTTATAACCGATCTTAATCATGGCAATTATTCAAGGCATAGTGCTGAACAAGACCCCCCTGAATCAATACCTTCGGAAAGGAAGTTGATAACGAAACCGGTATTTATAGATGAAAAAGTTTGGATAGGTGAGAGTGCCTCTATCTTGCCCGGTGCAAAAATTGGCAGATGTTCAATAATTGGTGCCATGTCTTTAGTCAATAGCGAAATACCACCTTATTCAATAGCAATAGGTTGTCCGGCACGGGTTGTTAAAACATATGATTTTAATGAAAAAAAATGGCTTCCTGTGTCAAATGCCAACTGATCATTTAATTTTTTATTTATGTATTACTTGGCTTAATTGCTTTATAGAAGAATAATTAAAGCGAAATAATTAAAGCAATTTATTCAGAAATATAAAAAATAAGGATAAAAGAAAAATTAATCCAAAACTCATATCATAGTTGAATAATTATTAATGATTGATCTTTCTATATCTATAGTTCTATATAAAAATCCACCGCAACAGATACAAAATTTATTGAACTGCATTTATGCAAACCATCTTTCTTGTAAAATTTATTTGATTGATAATTCACCAATTGATGATCTAAAAACCCTTGTTGATAATAATAACGTTGAATACATCTTCAATAATAAAAACATAGGATTTGGAAAAGCGCATAATATCGCTTTGGAAAGATCCGTAGATCGCTCTTTGTATCATCTTGTTTTAAATCCTGACATTGAATTTGAAGAAGGTGTACTTGACAGGATCTTTGATTTTATGCAGTTGCACAAAGATGTAGGTCAATTGTTGCCAAAGGTTTTTTATAAAAATGGTGAATTGCAAAAGCTTTGTCATTTATTACCGCAGCCAGTGAATCTTATAAGCAGACGTTTTTTTGAGAAAGCCAAATGGGCAAAAAGATTAAACGATGAATACGAATTAAATGGATTTGCATACGACAGGTGTCTGAATATTCCCAATCTTTCGGGTTGTTTTATGTTTTTGTGTTGCAGTGTTTTAAAACAATCGGGTTTATTTGATGAGAGATACTTCATGTACATGGAAGATATTGATCTTTGCCGTAGGATACATGCAATATCAAAAACTGTCTTTTACCCTGATGTAAGTATCATTCACGGGTTTGAAAAGGAATCTTACACAAACAATATTGTTTTGAAATATCACATTAATTCTGCAATAAAATATTTTAATAAATGGGGTTGGATTAATGATAAAAAGCGAAAGCTTTTTAATAAACAGGTGTTAGAAAGACTCGATGCTACGTTACATGAAACAGTTTAGAAATATAAATTAATTATTATAAGAGCTTACTTGTCATGCAAAATCATCTTTAGCAAGTAATTTTAATAACTATTCTTTTTATTAATGAGCAGAAATATTCTCATAACAGGCGGCGCAGGTTTTATTGGTTCACATGTGGTGCGCTTATTTGTAAATAAGTATCCTGATTACAAAATTGTAAATCTTGATGCACTAACATATGCAGGCAATCTTGAAAATTTAAAAGATGTAGAGCGCGCATCTAATTATGTTTTTGAACATGCAAACGTTTTAGAGCCCGGTATGTTGCAGGAAATTTTTGAGCAACATAACATAACCGATGTTATTCATCTTGCTGCAGAAAGCCATGTAGACCGCTCTATACTTTCACCGATGGATTTTATTTATACAAATATTATCGGCACAGTAAATCTTTTAGCAATTGCAAAAAATTACTGGAAAGAAAATTTTGATGTTCATCGCTTTCATCATGTTTCAACAGATGAAGTGTATGGCACTTTAGGAGACGAAGGTTTTTTTACTGAACAAACTGGTTACGCGCCTAATTCTCCGTATTCAGCAAGTAAGGCTTCCTCCGATCATTTTGTGCGTGCATACGGCGAAACATTTCATATTCCGTATGTCATCACCAACTGTTCTAATAATTATGGGCCCAATCATTTTCCTGAAAAATTAATCCCGCTTTTCATCAATAATATCATTCAGAAAAAACCATTGCCTGTTTATGGCAAAGGAGAAAATACGAGAGACTGGTTATATGTGATCGATCACGCAAGAGCAATTGATCTTGTTTTTCACGAAGGAAAAACCGGCGAGCATTATAATGTTGGTGGTTTTAATGAATGGAAAAATATTGATCTTGTAAAATTGCTTTGCAAGCTGATGGATAAAAAATTAAATCGTGCACCAGGTGAAAGTGAAGCATTGATCACTTATGTGAAAGACAGGCCGGGCCACGATCTGCGCTATGCTATTGATGCAACAAAAATCAACAAAGAACTTGGCTGGAAGCCTTCCCTGACTTTTGAAGAAGGGTTAAGTGTAACCATTGATTGGTATTTGCAAAATGAAGATTGGTTAAAGCATGTAACCAGCGGAAAATATCAAAACTATTACACAGAACAGTATAGCAACAGGTAATGAAGATCGAAGAAACTACGCTTAAAGATTGTTACATTATTCACGACACTGTTTTCGAAGACAGTCGAGGTTATTTTTTCGAAAGCTTCAATTCAAAAAAATTTCAGGAATTAACAGGTGCTGATGCACATTTTGTACAGGATAACCAGTCTTCTTCAACGCGTGGTGTGCTGCGTGGATTGCATATGCAAACAGGAGAATATGCACAGGCAAAACTGGTGCGTGTGTTAGAAGGCAGTGTGTTGGATGTTGCTGTTGATCTTCGTAAATATTCGCCCACCTTCGGTAATTATTTCACAGTCGAACTTACAGCGCAGAATCATAAACAATTTTATATTCCAAAAGGCTTTGCACATGGCTTTGTTGTGTTGAGTGATAAAGCTGTTTTCTTTTATAAGTGTGATAATTTTTATAATAAAGAATCAGAGCTTGGATTAATGTATGATGATCCTGAATTAAACATTAACTGGCAATTGCCGAAAGAGGAATTGATACTTTCAGAAAAGGATCAGAAAAATTTTTATCTCACAGATATTTTGAATCGTTTATAATTAAGTATATGAAAGGAATTATTCTTGCAGGCGGCTCGGGCACACGCTTATATCCTATAACAAAAGGTATAAGCAAACAAATTATGCCTGTGTATGATAAACCCATGATCTATTATCCGCTATCTGTTTTAATGCTTGCAGGTATTAAAGATGTATTGATCATAACAACGCCTGATGATTCGGCACAATTCAAACGCTTACTGGGAACCGGTGAAGAATTAGGTTGTAATTTTTCTTATGCTATACAGGAAAAGCCAAATGGCCTTGCACAGGCATTTGTAATTGGTGAGGATTTTATCGGCGACGATAAAGTTGCATTGATTTTAGGTGATAATATTTTTTATGGTTCAGGTTTCAGCAAGCTTGTTCAATCTTTTAATAATATTGATGGTGCTGCAATTTTTGCTTATGAAGTGAACGATCCTGAAAGGTATGGTGTAGTTGAGTTTGATGAAAATTTCAAAGCTTTATCAATTGAAGAAAAACCATCAGCGCCAAAATCAAATTACGCTGTTCCGGGTTTATATTTTTATGATAATGAAGTTGTGCAGATCGCAAAAAATATACAACCATCTCTGCGTGGCGAATATGAAATAACTGATGTAAACAGAGTATACCTGCAAAACGAAAAATTAAATGTTGGTGTAATGAATCGTGGTGTTGCATGGCTTGATACCGGAACATTTGATTCATTAAGTGATGCTTGTGAATTTGTAAGAGTGATCGAAAAACGTCAATCGCAAAAAATTGGGTGTATAGAAGAAGTGGCTCACAGAATGGGTTTTATTGATCATGCACAGTTAATGAAACTGGCAGACTATTATTCAAAAAGCGGTTATGGAGAATATCTGAAGAAAATAAAGTTGTAAAAATATTTTAAAGTAAATTATGCGCCGGTTATGCCGGCGTTTTTTGTTTATGGCAATAAACATTCCGGTGTAAATACTGTTTTAAACGTATGCAGCAATTCACAATAAAAGATATTGAGCATTTAACAGGTATTAAAGCACACACGATTCGTATTTGGGAAAAGCGATATGCTTTTTTTAATCCTTCGCGTAGTGATACTAATATTCGTTTTTACTCAACTGAAGAAGTAATCCTTTTATTGAATGTTGGCTTGTTAAACAAGTATGGATTTAAGATATCTCAAATAGCAGAAATGCCGCCGCCGCAAAGAGAACAGAATATTGAACAGCTGGATTTCAATGCCCGCAATGAAAATCTCGTTAACAAACTTATCATGCAAATGATAATGCTTGATATGGATGCATATGAGCAATTGTTGTCTGCATATATTTTACAGAATGGAACAGATGACGGTATTAACAATATCATTCTTCCTTTCCTCCAAAAAATAAGCCTGCTTCGAAATGAACATCATGTGCATAATGCGCAGGAGCACCTGATGTTTTCCGTACTTCGCAAAAAAATAATCGCCGGTATTTTACTTCTTGATAATCCGGGCACGCACACAAAAACTGTTCTCATGTTTCTTCATGAAGATAATCATGATGATATTGATCTGCTGCTTATGCAATACTTTATAAAGCAGCGAGGCATGCATGTTATTTATCTTGGCACAAATGTTCCTGTGAAAGATGTCTTACAGATAGCGTCAAACAAAAAGCCTGATTATATTTATACAATGCTGAATAAAGAATTCACAAGTTTGAAAGCGGATAAATACCTTGAAAAGTTTTCATTACTTTTTAATGAGTATAGAGTTATTATTACAGGTGAATTGTTTCAGCGTTACGAAAAAAATATACCGGCAAATATTCAGCTCAGCACTTCAGCAAGTGAAGCAATGAAATCTTTCTTATAAAAAAAACCCCCTTGTTACAAGGGGGGTTTTTAGTATCATGATTCGGTTCCCGGAGTATCTCCTGGTGCCGGTGTTGGTGCTTCAGATGGTGGAAGTGCTGTGTTTTCAAGAGCAGCATTTTTCACAATATTTTTGAGAACAGCTCTTCTTACTGCCTTCTTAACTATAGCTCTTTTTACTGCTTTTTTTACAATAGCTCTTTTTATTACTTTTTTAGCTATTGCTTTTTTTACTACTTTTTTTGCAATAGCTTTTTTAGCAGCCTTTTTAACTACAGCTTTTTTTATTGCTTTTTTTACAATAGCCTTCTTTATTACTTTTTTAGCTACTGCTTTCTTTACGACTGCTTTTTTTACAGCCTTCTTTATTACTCTTTTAGCTACTGCTTTCTTTACTGCAGCTTTTTTAATTGCTTTTGCCATGATGAAAGATTTTCTGTTTATAGAAATGAATCGTTAAGATAAAACTGTTTTACAAATATTAATCATAAGGCAAAGAAAAATTTTACAGTTGTATACATTTTTTCAACGCGCTTAAAAAAAATTGCTTTTACAAGTTGGATTTTTATGATCTGCAAAATGTTTTTTCCTTTATTAAAACCGGAATTTTTATTGGTTATTGTTGCGATAATGTGCCGGCAAAAAATGTATCTACTTTTTTATTGAATTCATCTTTATGTTCTATCAAAGTTGGATGGCCTGAGTTTGGAACGATCCACAAAACTGCATTTGGAATATTGTGTGCTATGAGTGTTGTATGAGGCACTGGAATAAGATCATGATCACCGCCAATAATTAAGGCAGGGCAATGAATAGTATGCAGATTACTTAAAGGAATATGCGGCTGCGTATAATCTAGCATGAACATTTTCCAGTCGTTTTTCTCTTTAGCCGTCGTGAATTTTTTATTATAAGATGTATCATAAGTCGCTACCATTTCTTTCCACAATGAAGGAATAAGCGCCGTTGAATCGGGCCATAAGTTTGCGCCTGTTGAAGCCAGTTTTATTACTTTATCAGGATGACGAATAGCAAGCAGCAACGCATTAATACCACCATCACTCCATCCTAAAACATAAGCTGCTTTTATATGCAATGTATCAAGCAACGCACTGAAATCATCCGCCATCATTTCAAAACTTAAAGAGTCATTTGGATCTGTCGATTTTCCCTGGCTGCGGCTGTCAACAGCAATTACTTTATACTTCTCTGAAAAGTAAGGAATATTATTACTGAAAGCACTCATGCTTCCGCCGTTGCCATGAATCATCAGCAAAGGTTTTCCTTCGCCATATATCTCACAATACATTTTTATACCGCGTATGTTGTAATATTTTCCGGCGGCTGCATTATCGCCGTATTTAATAGCTATTTGCTGGCTGTAACATGCTGCTATTGGCAACACGCAAATCAAAAGACAATAAATAATTTTTTGCATCATGCAATTTATACCTAATGTAAACAGCTTGTAGTTTAAAATATATCGCCATTTTTGTATTGAAGAATACTATTTATGCAGGTTCATAAAAAATCATCGGATGTAGATATTGTTAACGAAGTGCTGGAAGCATGCATCATGGCTTATCCTGTTTCATCATTCGTAATCAGTATTTACCAGCAATATCAAAAACGTGGCAGCCTGAGTAAAAAACAACTGCAGGGCCTGTTAGGCAAAGCATCACAGATTGAAAATTTTTCACAATCAAAATTGGCAACGCTTGAAGCTGTAATTAAAAAAATGCCGAACAGGTTTAAATCGGAATTACCTGAAACAAAACCATTGTACGAAAAGGATAAAGTGGCAGGCGAACTGATTAATATAATCCTCGCAAAATATCCCCAACACAAAAGAGTTTTATTCCTGCAATCAAAGTATGAAACCAATCAACCGCTTTCTTTAATGGAAGTAGATGAACTCAAAAAATTTAAGCAACTGCTCAAGTTGTAACAAGCTTATATATGAAACCAGGAAACATGTTTTTTTAAACCGACGGTTTATTAATTTGCACCATGCCTTTACATATTGCATCAATAAATTCCGGGAGCAACGGTAATTGTTATTATATAGGAAATGAAAATGAAGCTGTTTTAATTGATGCAGGCATTTCATGCAGGGAAACAGAAAAAAGAATGCGAAGGCTCGGGCTTTCTATGAAAAAAGTAAAAGCTGTTTTTATTTCACACGAACACAGCGATCATATTTCCGGGCTCGAATCAATTGCAGGCAAATACAAAACCCCGGTTTACATAACTGAAAAAACATTGTTCAACTGCACTTTGCAAATAGCAAAAGATCAGGTGTTTCATTTTTCTTCCGGCGAAAGAATAAGAATAGGAAACCTTACTATAAAATCTTTTTTAAAGTTGCATGACGCAAGTGATCCGCACAGTTTTATTGTGCAGGATAATGAAGGTGTTTGCATTGGTGTGTTCACCGATATTGGCAAAGCCTGTGAACAGGTTGTTTATCACTTTAAACAATGCAATGCAATTTTTCTTGAATCTAATTATGATGAAGCAATGCTTGCTACAGGCAACTATCCGTATTTTTTAAAGCGCCGCATTACGGGTGATAATGGCCATCTTTCCAATACTGATGCGCTCAAACTTTTTTGTACACACAAAACAGAAAAGCTTACACACTTAATTCTTTCTCATCTTTCCAAAAACAATAATTCACCCGAAGTAGTTGAGCATACATTTATGCCACATGCAGGCGCAACAAAAATTGTTGTTGCAAGTCGCTTTTGCGAAACTGAGTTGTATACAATTCGTCGTTATGCAATTACTGAAACGATAACAACAACGTTCAGTACAAGCGTTACGCAGTTAAGCATGTTTTAATCTCCACACCGTCTGTATAAATAAAATCGGTATTAAACTTAATAATCAATAATATCGCATTACACCTGCTGCAGATATTTTAAACTCAAGCTCCTGTTATGAAAAATGTACAAACAAGCCTTATGAGAAAAGGCATCAAACATTTAGTATTATGTATGGCTGCATTTGCCATTATGTATTCCGCAAACGCGCGCGAACACATTAATCACCCCGAACAAACCGTTACAGGAAAAGTAACAGACTCTGCAACCGGCCAGGCGCTTTCGCTGGTAAGCATTAAAGTGCAGGGGAAAAAAATTGCAACCACTACAGATCAGCAAGGTTCGTTTTCCATTGAAGCCACTGACAACGATGTGTTGGTTTTTTCTTACGTGGGATACAATAGCGTGTCTGTAAAAGTAGGTTCGCAAACAACTATTAATGTTGTAATGTCTACTACATCAAGTACGCTGCACGATGTAGTGGTTACGGCATTGGGCATTAGCAAAGCAAAGCGCAGTTTAGGTTATTCTGTAACTGAAGTAAAAGGAAATACTTTAACCGAGGCGCGCGACAACAATTTTGTAAACAGTCTTGAAGGAAGAGTTGCCGGCGTTAATGTAAGCGGCGTTGGAGCAGGGCCCAATAGTCCTGCCAATGTTATTATTCGCGGCATTACTTCAATGACGGGCAGTAACCAGCCTTTATATGTGATGGATGGAATTCCGCTGATAAATAATAATTATGCAACAACAGATGTTCAATCAGGTTATGGCGGTAAAGATGGAGGCGATGGTATTGGCGATATCAATCCCGATGATATAGAAACAGTATCTGTATTGAAAGGTGCAGCAGCAACTGCTTTGTATGGTTATCGTGGTGCAAACGGGGTTGTGCTCATCACTACAAAAAAAGGAAAGAGCGGGCAAGGCATTGGCATTGAGCTTAACTCAAATTATGTATTGGAAAATGTTATAGATGAAACGGACTTTCAGCAAGTGTTCGGGCAAGGTTATAATGGTGCAAAACCAATAAGCCCGGAAGATGCTTTGGGTTCGATGGAATCAAGCTGGGGCGCTGCGCTTGATGGATCGCTCACACCACAATTCGATGGCGTGAGCCGTCCATATTCAGCAGTAGCAAAAGGTAATCTCAGCCGTTTTTATCAAACAGGTCAAACAGCAACCAATACCATTTCTTTCAATAAAAGTTTTGGCGATGCAGGTGCAACACGCATTTCTTTCAGCCATTTGAATAATGAAAGTTATGTTCCTAATGCAGGCCTTTTCCGTGCTACTTTCGGTCAAACAACGCAACTGAATTTTACAAAACATCTTGCGTTGGATATGTCGTCTCAATATATTACAGAATATACAAGGAATGCACCCAATGTCGCAGATGCAGTAGGTAATCTTAACTGGGGACCGATGTTCGTTCCTGTTAACATAAACATTACTACATTGGCAGGCCCGAATGGTGATGGAACTGATGCAAAAGGAAATGAATTAAATCCTTTTTCAGATGTATATACAACCAATCCTTATTTCGCTGCCTATAAATTCCAGGGCGCTATTCATCGTAACCGGTTTATTGGCTCTGCAAATTTGAAATATACCTTTGATAACGGCATTTTCATTGGCGGACAAATAGCTTATGACTATGTAAATGACCGCAACACAAATGTTGACCCAATTGGCACAGGTTATTTGGTTGACCAGGGAATTAACGGTGATATGTCAGAACAAAATGTAAAGCAAACAGAACTGAATGTTGATATAACTGCAGGCAAGGGCTTTAAGCTCAGCTCAGACTTTGCATTGAATGTTATGATTGGCGGCAACTTCAGAAAATCCCAACAGGAATATGTTACTGCTTCAGGACAAAACTTTGCCATACCTTTTTTATATAACATAGGCAATCTTGAAGATAAAAATTTAGGCTACGGATTATATAACTCCGAATATCAATCATTGTATGGAAGCGCAGACTTGTCATACAAAAAATATTTATATCTAACGTTGACAGGCCGCAACGATTGGTACTCAACACTGGCGCCGGGGAAAATAAATTATCTCTATCCATCTGCTGATCTTTCATTTGTTTTCTCAGACCTGTTGCATATTCCAAACATGGATTTTGGAAAATTAAGATTGAGTTATGCTGATTTCGGCGGCGAAGCGGATGGTCCTTATCAAACATTACAAACCTATAGTATACAAGGCACGCTTGAAGTTCCAAATGGTACGTTCCCGGTTGGTGTTGCGGGAGGTACACAGGTACCAAACAGCGATTTAAAGCCATCATCAAAAAAAGAAATTGAAGCAGGTACCGAAATGGATTTTTTCAAGAACAGGCTAAAACTTGATCTTGCAGTGTATCAGAAAAAAGTTACTGATGATATTGTGCCGGTAACTATTGATTATACTTCCGGTTATTATACTGCGATACTCAATGTAGGCGATTTAAGGTATAACGGTATTGAACTGGCTTTGGGCGGAACACCTGTGCGCAACCGGAACTTTAGCTGGGATGTAGATTTCAACGGAACATATACCAATGGAAAAGTTTTATCGTTAGGCGATCTTTCTTACATACAATTAGGAACAGCAACACCCGATTGGGGTTCTGTTGCAGGCATTCAGCAAATAGTAGGCGAAGCACCTTTACGCATAGTTGCATTAACACCCGAAACAGATGATAAAGGCCATATTGTTATAAATCCTGATTATGGAGCGCCTGATCCTGCCAATGCTGTACCGAAAGATTTTGGTTCAGCCCTCAGCCCGTGGGCTGCAGGCATTACCAATAGTTTCAAATACAAAAATTTTACGCTGTCATTTTTAATTGATGGCAAGTTTGGCGGCAAAGTATTTTCCAACACAAACTTTGTTGCATATGTGCAAGGGCTTTCAAAAGAAACGGTACCAGGCCGGGATAAAACTTACGGCGATGACGGGCTTGCTCCTTCCGATTATTATGGCGATTGGGCCAATGCAAACCAGGGCATGTTTGTGTACGATGCAAGCTTTATAAAATTCAGGCAATTAATTTTCGGATACGATTTTCCTACAAAATGGTTTCATAATAAAATACAAGGATTGCGGTTAAGTTTTGTATCGCGCAATGTATTTACTATTGTGAAGCACACACCGAACATTGATCCTGAATCAAGTTATTCTGCTTCTATATTATCAACAGGGCTTGAATCTGCGCAGGTGCCTTATTCACGCACAACAGGCTTTAATCTTAATATCAAATTCTAATATTCATTTTGATAAACTTATTCATATGAAATCTAAATTGATATCTGTAATAGTTGTTACTGCTGTAATTTGTTTTACAGCCTGTAAAAAAGAACTTACCGATGTAAATAAAAATCCAACGGCTATTACTGCCGATCAGTACGATCCAAATTTGTTGCTTACTACTGTGCAGTTAATGTACACAGGCAGCACAGATTTTGGAGCAGAGAACTGGTATGTAAAATGGGGACAGGTTGCTGGTTTTATTCAGCATGTTGCTTCTACCAATACAGGGTTTTATTCAGGCGATAAATACCTGAACAGTGTGGGAAGCTTTGGCGTTTACTTCGATCATTCATACATATACCAGGTGCAGCCCATGATTGAATTGTATGAATTAACATTGAATAAACCGCAATATCAGAACCTGCACCAGATGGCGCGTATAATGAAGGCGCTTGTGTTTGAACGCATAACAGATCTGTATGGTGATATACCTTATTCGCAGGCTGGGCTTGGATATTATCAGCGCATCTACACGCCTGTATATGATAAGCAGCAGGATATTTATACAGATCTTTTAAAAGAAGTTTCACAGGCAACAGACAGCCTGGATGAAAATGCTGATAAGCCAACAGGTGATGTTTTTTATGCTGCTGCAGATGACCAGATCGCACAATGGAAAAAATTCGGCAACACACTTTTGTTACGCATGGCAATGCGGTTAACAAAAGTTGATCCGGCAACAGCGCAGCAATATGTAAAACAGGTGCAGAACCAAACTATGCAAAGCAATGACGACAATGCAATAGTGCAACATCAGGATGGTAATAATGTAACACAAAACCGCGATGCATGGAGCATTTACGGGCAGGATAGCGCAGACCTTAAACTATGCAGCACTTATATTGATTTTCTGAAAAACAATAACGATCCGCGCCTGCCGGTTGTATCGTGGATATTTGCAACCGACGATAGAGATACTGCCAGCCAGCAAGGTTTACCACCCGGTTATATTGTTGGTGGCAACAGGCCGCAATATGATATAAGAACCAGGCCTGACTATCCAGCAATGGGCATGCAGGGATATTCAAGATTGAGCGATATTATTTTAAACAATGAAGCGCCTGATCTGATATTAACGTATGCTGAATCTGAATTTTTGCTGGCTGATGCAGCAAAGCGTTGGGGCATTGGTAATGCAGAAGAACATTATAATAATGGTGTGCTGGCTGCTATTACAGAATGGGATGCATATGGCGATGCAGCTTTTATAAGTGATGATGATGCACAGGCGTACCTTGATGCACATCCTTATGATGATGCCGACGGATTAAATCAGATCAATACACAATTTTGGGGAGCAACATTGATGAATGAATATGAATCGTGGTGCAACTGGCGCAGAACAGGTTATCCTGAATTAACGCCAACCAATTATCCAGGTAATGTAACCGGCGGCACAATTCCAAGAAGGCTGCAATATCCGCCAAGCCAGAAAATTACTAATCCAGATAATTATAATAAAGCTGTTGCCAATTTAGCCGGCGGTGATAAATTAACCAGCAGAATGTGGATAGATCCTCAATAGGAATTAAGATATAAGAAACAATAATCAATGCTCAATATTCAACACGTTTCATTAATTGAGAATTGTTTGTTGAATATTGATTATTGAATGTTTTTATTGATGTTACATTAACTATTCAATATAGGATTTCATAAAAATTACATGAGCAACACAGAACTGCTGCAACAAAAGAAACGATTGCTTTCACTTGATTTTTTTCGCGGCTTAACAGTTGCTGCAATGATCCTCGTGAACAATCCCGGCGATTGGGATCATATATATGCACCGCTTGAGCATTCAAAATGGAATGGCTGTACGCCAACTGATCTTATCTTCCCTTTCTTTATGTTCATGGTGGGCGTTTCAATTGTGTATGCAATCAGTTCTAAAAAAGATGACAAAACCCAACACAAAAACATCATCTTAAAAGCATTAAAGCGGTCGGTAATTATTTATATAATATTTGCGGCTACCCATTTTTTATTCGCTTTTAGTTTCAGTCAATTTAGAATATTAGGCGTGTTGCCCCGCATTGCTATTGTATATTTTATTAGTGTGATCATTTATATCAAAACAAACTTTAAGCAAAGGCTATGGATATTTTCCATCATACTTATTCTGTATTGTTTTTTGATGACAGTTGTACCTGTTCCTGGTTATGGATATGCTATTCTTGAACCTGGTAAAAATCTTGCTGCATGGCTGGATAATATTGTGCTCACACCTGCTCATATGTGGAGCGGAACAAAAACCTGGGATCCTGAAGGCGTTTTAAGTACGCTCCCTGCTATTGCAACCTGTCTATATGGAATAATGGTTGGCACAACTTTAAAGCGTACTAATTTAAACGAAGCAGAAAAAGTTGCATGGCTGTTAACCTTTGCGTGCCTCTCAATTATTATTGCATTGATATGGAATAACTGGTTTCCCATCAACAAAGCATTATGGACAAGCTCTTTCGTTTTATATACGGGCGGACTTGCCACTGCAGGCCTTTCCATTTCTTACTGGCTGATTGATGTACAACAGCGCAAAAAATATATAAGGCCGTTTGTTGCGTATGGCGCAAATGCCATCACTGCTTATGTTGCGGCAGATGTTGTGCTCGCTGTATTAAGCTGGATTCACCTGGATCTTCATGGCAAAACAGTTAACCTGCAGGAATATTTATATCAAACCATATTCGTTCCCAATTTTTCTCCTATTAATGCATCGCTGGCAGGCGCCATAACCTATGTTTTAATATTAATGGTGCCGATGCTGATATTGTACAGGAAGAAGATTTTTATTAAAGTATAAAAGGTTAAAACAGCCCTGTTAGCCGGCCTAAGTTTAACTATGTAATTTTTTTAGAATGTATTTAGTAGTTTTACTAAACATCAATTAACCCGTTTATAATTGTTGCTAACTTTTCTTATATGAAGATAAGCCAGGTGCCGGAAGCACTAAATCAGTATAGAAAAAAATTAGAATCATACGCAGAAGTATCTCCTGAAGATTTTGAACAACTAGCTAACGTGATGCATGAAAAACGGTTTAGCAAAGGAGAAGTAATACTAAAGGAAGGCGACATTTGCAAGTCATTCAATTTTATTTACAAAGGCCTTGTCCGCAGCTTTGGTTTGGAGGATGGAAAAGAAGTAAATGTGAATTTTTATTTTGAA
>Ga0206973_1050_pt1 | contig 34440 bp, 33 predicted proteins | sample Alteio_BWOrgHeat_83_FD_152927 | JGI IMG/M metagenome (GOLD analysis project Ga0206973, IMG submission 152927) | Enriched cells from forest soil in Barre Woods Harvard Forest LTER site, Petersham, Massachusetts, United States -... | ecosystem: Environmental > Terrestrial > Soil > Temperate forest >...
GTCTTTTGATGGCTTTTGAGCATAAACAGATGTGCTTATAAATACCAGGTAAGTAGCTATAAATAGTATTATTTTATTCTTCATGCAATGTTTTAATTAAATAAGTTTAACTGCTAAGCCTTGTTACTATTTTGCAGAATTAGTTTTCTTCATTTGTTTATGCCCCGGTGGCAAATTGTACATGCATTGGATCTGGTTTTTTAAAATGCCTTCCATCGCTCCATCCGTTCCGGTTCCATATATCATACCACCAATCGGGAAGTGTTTTGGTCAAAGGCTTTTTATGCGGATTATGTAAGGGATCCCAGTCAATCGCAATGCCAAAAGAATGCAGTGATAATTTACTTGTATCTCCTGTACTCATTCTGAAATTAAATCCTCCGCCAGTTTGGTCTAAGCGGTTTTGATGAAGCCAGGCGCGTACTTCATCGTCTGAAGCAGTAGCAGAAACCAGTTGTTTTGCATGATCCCAAATTTCCTGCATTACGGTTATGAAAGAACCCGCAAGCAAATGGTGCATTCTTATACCGCTTATGGGTATTAATGTAATTGCATCACTTTGATAAAATAATCTCCATTGGGATGGTGGGGGCACTTTAATAATATTTGCATCTTCCCAGGCGTGATTAAGGCTTCCATCAGCATTAGCCGGATTGCCAAACATTTGTATTATTTCAGTGTAACCATTAGGTGTATTCATAACACATTTTTCTGTTATTCTAATTCCCTTTTCAGCTTTCGGGCGCTTACTCTTTTAATAAAGGATTTTCAGCATTGCTCCTTTGCAACAACACATCAAACTTACATTGCATGCATACCAGGCATCAACGGGAAAAACCCCACCTCATCACCGTATTTTACGCGCAGGAATTAAAACAATAACAAAAAGGAAAAAAGCAGTCTTTGCAAAGGATAGTTAGTGTTGGGATGATATTTCGGGTTCACAGAATCAATTATAATCCCACAACGATATTAATTATAAGAATTACTCCGGGATGGATACCTGTGCAGCTATTACATGCCATACTAAACAATACCCTGATATAGTATTCACCGCCTGAATGCCGCTATTTAATCGGTATTTCTTCGGTCCTATGGAGCGAACAACTACCGACCAAGTACCGAAGAAGTACCGACCAACTACCGAACAAATGAGCTTGCTGGTATGACTTGTCTTATACGCAATAGCTTTGCAAAATCGAAGAAGATTGCGGGATAAACTTTACAGGTAACCAAACTTTTTCCATCAATATCTCAACTTCTTTTAACTTGTGCCACTATCATTGCTTATACTTTCTACATGAAACGCAACTACTACATCGTGGCATTAATAATGCTTACTTTTTTTGTTATCTCTTTTCTTACAAATGTTATCGGGCCGCTGTCTCCTGATTTTATCCAGGACTTCAAACTAAGTGACCTGCTTGCAGGCTTGCTGCCTTTTGCATTTTTTATTGCATATGGAGTAATGTCAATTCCATCAAGCATGCTGGTGCAGAAGTATAATGAGAAATCAATTATGATCGCTGCATTTGTTGTTGCATTCGCAGGTTCATTGCTGCTCGCTATTCAACCAAATTATCTCACTGCTGTTTTATCATTATTCCTTATTGGTTGCGGTATGGCAATGCTGCAGGTCGTCATCAATCCATTATTACGAACAGCAGGCGGCGAAGAGAATTACGCATTTACATCCGTATTGGCGCAATTGATTTTTGGTGCTGCATCTTTCATAAGCCCGTTGGTGTATTCATACATGGTTACAAACATCAGCACAACAGATTCAGGCATATTTAATTTATTAAAAGCACACATTCCTGCAGACATGCCCTGGATCTCTTTGTATTGGTTATTTGCTGTTATTTGTTTGTGCATGTTCCTGATCATATTCGCATCAAAATTTCCAAAGGTTGAGTTGAAGAGTGATGAAAAAGCCGGCCCGCTAAAAACACATTTATTATTGTTGAAAAAACCTGTTGTTATTGCTTATTTCATTGCATTGTTTTGTTATGTTGGAACAGAGCAAGGCGTTTCCTATTGGATGTCGCAATTCTTATTTGAATATCACAAATTCGATCCGCAGACAACAGGCGCACATGCAGTAGCGTACTTCTGGGGGTTAATGACAGCCGGTGGCGTATTAGGATTATTTCTTTTAAAATTGATGGACAGCCGTAAGCTGTTGATCACCTTTACAATACCTGCATTGATATTTTTAACGCTCGGGCTTTTCGGAAGCGCCAACGTTTCATTGTATTCATTTTCTATTGTTGGATTTTTTATGTCGGTAATGTATCCTGTAATTTTTTCACTGGCATTAAGTTCTGTTTCAGAAGATCACGGATCATTTGCAGGCATTCTTGTTACAGGTATTATCGGTGGCGCCGTTGTGCAATTGCTTATTGGCGGACTTGGAAATTTATTCGGATTAAAAGCTGCCATGTGTTTTATTTATATCACAATGGGTTACATGTTAAGCATTGGTTTTTGGGCAAAGCCCCTTGTTACAAACAAAACAATTTTTGATAAAAAAGAAATTTCATAAAACGGTCAGACGATTCAAAATCGCCTTACCGATATTAAACTTTCCATATAAAATTCATGAAAGAAAAAGTTATTGGTATTGATTTAGGTGCCACCAACATTCGCGGTGCAATAGTGCAGGAAGAAGACGTTTCAGGTATCATCACGCAACGCATACACAGCAAAGGAAGTGAAGAAGAAGTATTGAATGATGTATTTGCTGTTGCTGATCAGTTGATCAATAAAGATATAAAAGCTATTGGCATCGGCGTTCCAAGTGTTGTTGATGTGGAAGAAGGCATCGTGTATGATGTGCAATATATTCCTTCGTGGAAAGAAGTGCAGCTGAAAAAATATATGGAAGACCGTTATCACATTCCTGTGTTTGTAAACAACGATGCAAATTGTTTTGCGTTAGGCGAATATTATTTTGGTAAAGGGAAAGACAGCACTTCAATGATCGGGCTTACTGTTGGAACCGGTGTTGGCGCAGGCATTATCATTAATAAAAAGCTATATGCAGGCCGTAATTGCGGCGCCGGTGAATTTGGAACTGTTGATTATCTTGATAAGATATATGAATACTATTGCAGTGGTTCTTTTTTTGAAAATGTTTATGGACTGAATGGTGAATTTGTTTTTGAAAAAGCGAAACAAGGCGATGCGCAAATGTTGAAGTTGTATGACGAACTCGGCGGGCATTTGGGCAATTGTATAAAGATGATAATGTACACATACGATCCTGAGTTGATTGTGTTGGGTGGCTCTGTGCGATTGGCATATGATTTTTTTGAAGAAGCTATGTGGAAACGCATACGTACATGCGTATTCTCCAAATCTGCTGAACGGTTGACCGTTGAAATATCTTCTCTTAAAAACAGTGGTATTTTGGGTGCGGCTGCTTTGTATTTTGATGCAATTGTCTGAACCCCCGCTTTGCGGGGCAGGCAGGATTTGTTGGATTAAAAGATTTAAGTATTATGTGTTGTATTATTAGGAGCAAATGGATTTTAAACTTGAAAATATAGTCATACTGATTGAAATTAAGCATCAAGGTTCAGTTGCTGAAAAATCAGCAGTGCAAAAGCCTAATCAAGGCGTAAGGAAAAATGTGCTGAATATCATTTTTCCTTGATTTTTCTTTGGTTACTTTCTTTGCATCAAGGCAAAGAAAGTAACATAAATCTTTAAGAGAATTTAGTTATCAAAAGCACAATGTGCTAAAGAGTAATGTTTGCATCTTTAATAATTTAAACTAGTCATTAACAGCATATGAAAAAAATATTTGCGATTGCTCTTCTTTCAATTTTCTTCCAGGCTGCTTTCAGTCAAACGCGCGTAGAAAACTTCAGTATGTTATTGCATGATGGCTGGCGCATGCAATCGTCTGTAACAGATCCAACAAAAGGAGATAAAATTTCAGGCACAGGTTTTACAGCGAAGAGTTGGTATCCGATCACAGTTCCTTCAACAATCATTGCCGGTTTGTTAGTGAATCATGTGTATGATTTTGACCCTTTCTATGCAAAAAATTTTGAAAAGCTTGCTGATAAAAGATTAGATTCAACGTGGTGGTTCAGGAAAGAATTTGTGTTGCCTGCATCAGAAAAAGATAAGAATGTTGTATTGAAATTGCACGGCATTAATTACAAAGCAAATATTTGGCTAAACGGAAAACTGATCGCTGATTCAGCGCAGATAAAAGGGCCGTTCCGCTTCTTCAATCTTGATGTTACGAACAATATTAAGTACACCGGTGCAAATGTTTTAGCCATTGAAATTCTTCGTCCATTCAATCCAAATAAGGAAGATGGTGATCTTGCAATTGACTATGCCGACTGGATCCATTACCCACCCGATTATAACGGTGGCATTGTAAACAATGTTGAAATAAAAACATACAAAAAAGTTGGCGTTGATTACCCGCTGGTGACAACACATTTTGATTTGCCTTCATTAAATATTGCGCATCTCACTGTTGATGCATTGGTAACAAATTATACGGATGAACCGCAGGATGCAATTGTAAAAGGAAAAATAAACAGCAACATCAGCTTTAATCAAATGGTGCATTTGCAACCGCATGAAAAGAAAGATGTTAGTTTTAATGCGAATGATTATAAACAACTAAATATCGAACATCCCAAGATCTGGTGGCCCTGGCAATACGGCAATCCCGATTTAAACCGCATAGAAATTTCATGCGATGTAAATAATGAAGCAAGTAATTCAATTGCAGAAAATTTTGGCATTCGTGAGATCACATCAGCATTTATCAATGATCAGTCACGAGTTTTTATAGTGAATGGAAAACGTATCATGTTGCGTGGCGCCGCATGGTCGCCTGATATTTTTCAGCGTCATTCATTATTGCGTGATGAACAGGAATTAAAACTGGTGCGCGATATGAACATGAACATTGTGCGCAGTGAAGGCAAATTCGAAGACGATAATTTTTATGATGTATGTGATAAAGAAGGTTTGTTGGTGATGACAGGCTGGATGTGTTGCGGTGCATGGCAATATCCTGAAAACTGGGATCCGGCAGAGCGTGCTGTTGCTATGTCATCAGACAGCAGTATGGTCTATTGGTTACGCAACAAAGCCTGCGTAATGGTTTGGCTGAACGGCAGCGATATGCCACCGCGTGATACCAGTGTTGAGAGAAATTATTTAACGATAGAAGATTATTTAAAATGGCCCAATCCAACTATTGGTACAGCTGATGCCAGCGAATCGAAAGTGTCTGGTTTTAGTGGGGTGAAAATGAATGGTCCTTATGATTGGGTGCCGCCTGTTTATTGGGAGACTGATCCAAATAAATATGGCGGTGCATGGAGTTTTGCTACTGAAATTTCTCCAGGCCCTTCTATTCCGCCGTATGAAAGTCTGATAAAATTTATTCCGAAAGATTCTATCAACAATACAAATTCAGATTGGCTTTACCACTGCGGAACGATGCAGTTTGGGAATACAAAAATATTTGACTCGGCATTATATAACCGTTATGGCCGGCCAAAAGATATGCATGATTATTTAGCAAAAGCGCAGTTGCAGAATTATGAAGGCCACCGTGCTATGATGGAAGGGTTCGGACTAAAAAAATATAATACAGCAACAGGTGTGGTGCAATGGATGCTGGCGAATCCATGGCCCAGTTTGATATGGCATACGTATGATTATTATCTCTATCCTGCGGGCACTTATTTTGGTATGAAGAAATCGATGGAGCCTTTGCATGTGATGTATTCGTATGCATCACACAGTGTGAATATCATTAATTCATTTCCCAAAAATTTTGATGGTTTAAGTGTGAAAGCAGATGTGTATGATTTGAATGGAAATAATAAATTTTCAAAAGCCATTACAACAAATGTTGGTGCAGACAGTACGCAAAACTGTTTTGAAATTCCTTCAATGAATGATGTTTCTGATGTATATTTTTTAAGGCTTGAATTGAAAGATGCTGCAAGACAAACAAAAAGCATTAACTGGTATTGGTTATCTAAAAAAGATGATGCATTGAACTGGAATAAATCGCAATGGTATTATACACCACAATCTGCTTATGCAGATTTTTCAGCGTTGCAAAACATGCCTGCAACAACTATTGATGTTTCATCTTCATCCATAAAAAACGAAAATGAAACTGTACATACAATCATTATAAAAAACACAGGAAAAACAGTTGCTTTCTTTGTGCATGTAAGATGTTTGAAGCAAAAGAATGGTAATGATATTTTACCGGTAATCTTTTCTGACAATTACATTTCACTGGCACCCGGCGAAAGCAGAACGATTGAATGCAGTTATGAAAACAAATATGCAGACAATGCAATGTCTTTTATTTCAGTAAGCGGTTGGAATATTGATGCTGCAAAAAGTAAGGCAGGTAAAGATGTGGGAGTTGAGTAAATGCTATTACAGTAGATTTAGTTGTTCATATATCTAAATCATTTTTAGAACGTCCTTTCGACGATAGGAGAAATCTCTGCTTTATCTGCCTGGTTCAATTTATAGAGATGTCTCGTACCTCGACATGACGTTCAGAAATTGATTCTTTTTATTTACCTCTTGAATATGTAGAATCCTGCAGTGCTTCATTTATAACAACCTCGCAGCAGCCTTATCTGCATACACATAAAAGTTCGGATGATCTCTTATCAACGTTGCAGGAATATTTTCTGTTGGTTCGTATTGCAATGCTTCTTTTAAAATAGCAGCTTTCTTCTCTCCGCTTACAATTAAGCATAAATGTTTTGCTTCCATTAAAGTGGCAAGGCCAAGTGTAATTCCTTTTGTAAGTGTTTGTGGTTTGGAAAAATATTTTTGCCCGACTGTTTTTGTTGTTTCAGCAATATCAGACACATGCGAACGAAGCAAAGCTGAAGTACCGGGTTCATTTAATCCAATGTGTCCATTCATACCGAGTCCAAGAATAGCCACATCAATTCCGTTTTGCTGTTGAATAAAGTTTTCAATGCGGTTGCACTCTTTTGGTGTATCATTTGTTTTGCCATCGAAGCAACAAATCATTTCTTTTTTTACATGCAATGGATGAAATAGATCTTTGTTCAGCATATAACGGCAACTGCCTTCATTGTTGGCATCAAGTCCAAGCCATTCATCCAACCCTAAAAAATACCAGTTGGAAATATCAATTAATGATGCATTGTTTTGATCTGCAAGTTCTTTGTATAAACCTTTTGGCGAATCGCCGGAAGCCGCACAGAATAATGGTTTCGAAGCATTGCTCATAATATTGATCACATCATTTGCAACACGCTTTGACAGGGCTTCATACGTATCATCAATAAAGATTTTCATAGCTCAGTTTTATTCTGCAGTACAAGGGAGTGATGCCGCACGTGCGGCACTCAATTGAAATACTGTAGCTGATAACAAAATAATTTTACAACTTCAACTCACCCCAGCCTTGCCTGTATTCTCTTTTTACAAATTGATTGGCTGCTTCAAAATTGGTAATACGCATATTCTCGCCATCCCATTTATATGTGATGTAACGGCCCGGTGTTGTGTAATCATCCACCTCGCCATACACAGGATCTTTTCTTTTTATTTTTTGACGAAGATTAAAACTGCGCAATAACAAATTTCCCATCAATACAGTTTCGGTTAACGGGCCCGCATAACCTTCAAACGGCGAATCAACTTCCATATTACCATAACCCGCAATACACGCATCGATCCATTGCCACCAATGCCCATCCATATCACCTTCAACACGCGGATATTTTTTTGGAATGTTTGCGGCATCCTGGCTCAAAGACTTTGGTAATAATCTTGGATGGCTGCCGCCCCAACCGCAAGACACTTTTCCCTTAGTGCCGATGAATAAGCTACCGCCTTCAAAATCATTTTCCTGAGGAATATCTGCCAGCGCTTCATTCATGTTTTCATCAGGATCCAATTCATCAGGACGATCGGGAACGATACCACCATCCATCCAATACAACAGCAAATCTTTGCCATTTTTTAATTTGAATTTATATCGAAGTGAGCTTGAAGGTGGAATGCTTTCAGGGTAATCAGCTTCTTTAAAAATGCCTGAATAGACCGTTGTGGCGCTGCCGGTGATTTCTGTCGGATAACCCAACTGCAATAACTTGAACGCAGGACCAATAATATGACAAGCCATATCACCCAACGCGCCTGTTCCAAAACGCCACCAGCCACGCCAGTTGAACGGCACAAGGTTATCAATATAGTTTGTTGTTTGTGCTGTACCCAACCATAGATCCCAATCCAGTTCTTTTGGAATTACAGCAGCTTGTGTTGGCCATGGAATGCCTTGCGGCCATACAGGCCTGTTCGTCCAGTTATATACTTTTTCAATGTCACCGATCAATCCTGCTTCAAACCATTCACGCATCGTTCTGATGCCTTCACACGATGCGCCCTGGTCGCCCATTTGTGTAACCACTTTATATTTTGCCGCAGCCTGTGTAAGAATGCGCGCTTCATAAATATCATGCGTTAATGGTTTTTGCAAATACAAATGCTTGTTCAATTGCATGGCGCTTAAACCAACGATAGCATGATTATGATCGGGAATAGCAACAGTAACCGCATCAAAGTTTTTGCTCTCTTTATGAAATAGCTCCCGCCAGTCTTTGTAGAAACCTGCTTTAGGAAACTGCTTGCGTCGCGGCGCTCCTGTGCGATCATCCACGTCGCATAAAAAAGCTATCTCTGCATTTTTCTTTGGCGCCGTTGCAAAATGATTGATATCATTTTCTGCTTCACCACCACAACCAACAGCAGCGATGTATAACTTATCACTTGGTGCTACAAAGCCTTTGCCTAATACATGTCTTGGCACGATATAAAAACTGCCTGCAGCAAGCGCAGTGTTCTTTATAAAATCTTTTCTCGTGATGTTTTTTTCCGGTGATGTATTGTTATTGTTTTCCATGATGGCGCGTGTTATTGTGAATGGTGAATTGTGAGTGGTGAGTTATAAAACATTCATTTATTCAAACATTTTTATTGTTCAGTCTTTTCTTTTTTTGTTGACCAGCAGCAAAGCTTTCGGCATCGCCTGTTGTGTCACTCACTTGTGCAGTTGGAATATTAATCAGCAATAATTATAGTTGCTTAATCTTTATATTACGAAACCAGATCTTTCCATTCTCTGTTCCCTGGAATGCAATGTGGCCTTTGCGGAACGTTCCGAAGTTGGGCATGTCTTTAAACTTAACTGCATTAATTAATTCCTGCCAGTGATCATTCCACATGGTTGCGTCTACTACTTTATTTCCATCTTCAAAAAGTTGCAGGTGGCCATGATCTGCTTTTATTTCGTATTGATACCAATGTCCGGACGGGCCAACATATTCTGAGTCCACAGGATAGAGATCATACAACGTTCCCATCCTGTTCATTTTTGATAAATGATCGGGGCCACATACTACATCATCTATCTGCATTTCAGGGCCGGTCTCCCAACTGTTTTTATATTCAGGTGATTCATGCACGTAAAACATTACACCGCTGTTGGCGCAGGTATCTGTTTTAAATTCAAGTTTCAGATCAAAGTTTTCAAACTCGTCATCTGAGGTAAGGTCAGCAAAATCTTCGTACACACTTTTATCATTTTTGTTGAGATAAATTGCTCCGTCTTCAACCTGCCAGGCTTTGCCCGGTTGCTTTTGTAAATAAGAGTGCCAGCCGGTCAGATCTTTTCCATTGAACAATATTTTCCATCCATCTTTTTCTTCCTGCGATGTAAGTGTGTTTGGTTGTTGCACATTGTTATTGCATGAAATAAGAAGCATAACAACAGCAATGGTTGGGTAAAATTTTTTGATGAACATATAGATTATTTAAAGAGAGGAATAAGCTTTCGTCAGAGAAACGAATTTAAAAGAAATTTAGATGAGGTATGGATGTTTTCTGGCGGATATAGAAACAACTTACTTCAGCAGAGCACCATCTTTTTTTGCTGACAATTATTTCATAACACTTATTGCGTTTCTTCTTTTTAAAAACAACGACTAAAACAAATCAATAAGTTTTTAAAATTTAAAATCATTTTCCTATGACAAGTATTAGTTCAAGAATTCAGTTTCTTATACAATTTGTAAAAATCCCTCCTGAAATGTGGGACTTTATTGTTCCGCAAGGTCCCGTATTTAAATCTCATGCAATCAAAGAATATATGATGGCAGGTGTAGTGAGAGATATTTCATTACAGGTAGCCGATAAAGAAGTTGCTCACCAGCTAAGATTTATTGGTGCGGAAATGGTAAAGTTTGCTTCCGCAAATCTTATCAATGGATGGGAAGATGGCGATGATATTTGCCCGCGTTGGCCTCATTATCCAATCCCGCACACACCCGGTTATGGTCCGCAGCCGGATCCATGGTTTCAAACTGATTATGCAGCTTTAAACCCGCAGCCACTGCCTCCCAGATCAATACATTCAGCATTAAAAGTATTGGCTGATCTTACAAGTTTGCCTGCTGTTGCTCAACAACTAAAAGAAATAAGCACAAAGCTGGATTATGCCAGGATGTAATATCATTTCTATAATTATTCTATTGTAAAAGATCAATAAAACAGGAATGAGCGAAGCAAATAATGTAATGAGTTGTTGCGCTTCGCTCATTGCTTTAAAAAGCATTCTGACTTTGATCTACTGATGGAATAATGTTTCTTTGCTCCATGTGCTTTTTATCGCAGCAACATTGAAATAAAATTTTCCTCAAATTGGGTCAGCCTGTTACATTTTATGGTATCTTTTTCACTATATTGTTATATTCCAAACCATCGGATCTTTTACATCATTCCTCATCATAAATACAGTAATCTTACAGAGACCTTATAGGGACCTTACAGAGACCTTATAGAGATCCTTCTTGCTGTCAAAGCCATGGAAACCCGCACTTAACTGGCAGCTAAAGCGCACTTGATACTTACCTTAGGGTTAACTTAAACCGGTGCAGTTAATATAGATGGTTTATTTGCTTTCAGAAACACTGTTCTAAAGATCTTACTTCTTCTTCAGCCTCACTAAAAATCCTCCATCTTTTGCGAGATGAATTGGTAAACTATTATTTGCGGTTAATGTCTTTTCTTCTATTGAATAATCTACTGCATTCCTGTCTGCATTGATGCCATCTTTACAAATAGTAGCATTATAATTTCCTTCACTTAAGAATGAGAGATCAATCGTTATATCTCTTGCAGATGAATCTGTCATTCCTGCAATAAACCAGTCATTATTTTTTCTCCTTGCGGTGATGATGTATTCACCAACTTTTGCATCGAGGATAATTGTTGTGTCCCAACCTGCAGGAATGCTGCCTAACAATTCCATGAACTTTGGTTCAAGATAACCTTGTGATGGATTGCCTGAAAATATCGGCAACGGATCATCATATACAACAAACATGGCGAGTTGTTGGCAGCGTGTTGTCTGGCTCATAACTTTACCCCAGATCGGTTTGAATTGTTGCGGTGTTGCATTGTCCAATAAACCGGGTTCATAATCCAACGGGCCGGCGAGCATTCTTGTAAACGGAATGATGCAATCATGTGATGCAGTTACCTTATCACTCCATGCATTGTATTCACTGCCCAACACACCTTCGCGTGTTATGTTGTTTGGATATGTTCTGTTGAAACCTTTCGGCGGATATGCACCATGAAACATGATCATCAAATGTGCTTTTGCACAGGCTTCGGCAATGCGTTTATAAAAGTTTACAACAGGTTGATCATCGCGATCAATAAAATCAGTCATGATAAAATCTACTCCCCATTTTTGAAATTGCTTCAATGCTGAATCGAGTTGTTTATTCAGCGTCATCGAAAGTGTCCACATGCTTAGTTTAATGCCTTGCTGTTTTGCATATGCAGCGATCGTATCCATATTGATGTTTGGATTGATATCAAACAGGTCTTTTGTGTTGCTCCACCCTGCATCCATCATGATCCTGTCGAAGCCGAAACGTTTTGCGAAATCAATGTAGTATTTATACGATGCCGTGTTCACGCCGCTTTTAAAAGGCACATTGAATAAGTTCACATCAATGATCCATTCATCCGTGCATTTACCCGGATGTATCCACGATGCATCTTCAATTTTTGTTGGCGATGCCAGGCGATACACTATATCATTTGTTGGCAAATCTTTATCATACCGTGCAATCAGTAAACACCTCCAGGGAAATTGTCGCGTGCCATTTGTTTTCGCAAAATAATCTGCACGTTTGCTCACCACCATTTCAGGATAATCACCATCGATCATTTTTTCTTCTGCGGGATAAGGTGCAAATGCTGCTTGCAAACTGTTGGATGAATTTCCTTTTAGAAACATGCCCGGATAATCATCAAGGTCAGATTCTGTGATGGCAACTTTAATGTTTTGCGTATTTACTAAAACAGGATTGAACATGTAATCATTGTTGGATAAACTATCCAATGATTTGTATTGATATAATTCTTCAAAGCTGGTATGATAAATATCAACGCCATCGCGCTTTTGAATAACCGGCGCCCATGCGTGCGCATCATCTGTGAAATTGAATTGTACAATTTCATTGTTGATGATAATAGAATCTTTAAATGATGTTGCTATTCGGTAAGCAACACCATCGTTGTATGCGCGAAAGATAATAGCGAAATTGTTTTCGAAATTTATTGCAAGCTCATTGTACACATCGGGGATATTTTTTCTGCTTATCGGTATTTGTGCAACGATTGTTTCATTAAGGCTTTTTGTTTTCTTTGATTTTATTTTTAAATCTTTTGATAATGCATTGCCATTAGATAACTGCATGTCAATTAAAGATGCATTAATAATTTTTTTGTCATCAACCAATACTGAATAGGTTAGTTGATTGTTGGTTTGAATATCAACTCTTATTGTTTTATCCGGAGAAAATAATTGTAGTGATTGCTGCGCAAAACTTCTTGTTGCTGCAATGATGAAGATTATTAATAATATCTTTTTCATGGTATGCATCCTGAAATAACCTTTTGGTTATTGAAGATAAGCTTCATTGTTTTTGTTTTTCAAAATGGAATATTGTTTATAATATTTGATGCTTTCAATCAATTGTGATTGTTACTTTCTTTGCCTTGATGCGCTCCGCGCGTTTTGTCTGGCCAGCGCCTCCCTCTGTGTTGCTTAATGATTAATTGTTTACAGTATCACGCTTAAGGGTTCTTCAAGGATTTTTATCATGAGGGTCCTACTGCCGAAAAATCAACATTACACAAGCTTAATCAAGGCGTGTGCAGGATGTGTTGTAATATCATCCGTGCTTGGATTTCTTTGGTTACGCCTTTCTTTTTCAAGAAAAGAAAGTAACAGATCATGTTTAAACGAGATTAACTATTTTCCCTTTTTAAATCATAAATAATGATTGCTACAGGAAAGAAAATTTCACCAATTACAATAATAATATGCATGCTTTTATCAGGCTTAGCCTGGTATATTTCTGATGGACTAAACGGCGATTATTGGTGGCTGTTATGGATAGCGCCGACACCTATATTATTCATAACATTTCAATCTTCATGGAAACAAGCTTTCATTATTTCTTTTATTGCTTATTTAACAGGAAGGTTAAGCTGGTTTAGTTATTTGATAAATGTTGCTACACTTGTTCCTGCGATCATTTCAATACTCGTATTATGCCTGGTGTTTGCGTTAATAACAAACGGCAGCAGATATGTATTCCTGAAAAACAGATCATGGCCTTCCGTATTTGCCTACCCTGTTTTCTTTACAGTTTTTGAATACCTGCTGATATCATTTTCAAAAGATGGTTCTGCTGCAAGCATCGCATATTCACAATCAGATTTTTTACCCTTAGTGCAACTCGCTTCCGTTACAGGAATATTAGGTATCACATTTTTTGTAAGCTTTATTCCTTCAGCAATCACCCTTTTGTTGTTGTATCATAAAGAACAAAAACAATTCAAACCTTTACTCATCACTTCAATATTGCTTATTGTAATTGTAATATCATTTGGTGTTGTGCGATTGAATAGTTCAACAGATAATATCACTGTAAAAGTTGGAATGGTTGCATTAGATGAAAGCATGCATGATATGTCTGCGCATCCTGATTTTTCAAAATCTATGCTTGCTGCAAAATATTATGCGCAGGAAATTACAATGCTTGCAATGCATGGCTCTAAACTGGTTGTGTTGCCGGAACGTGCACTGAACATGGATACTGCAGAAGCGGGCTTTATTAAAAATATTATGCAAAGCATAGCAAAGCAAACGCATGTTTACATTGTTGCCGGTTATACAAACATGAAGAATAAAGATCAGCGCAATAGTTCGTTGGTTGTTGATACTTCAGGCATTGTGTTGAAAGATTATAACAAAGTCCATTTGGTTACAGGATTTGAGAATCGTTTTACACCGGGCGATTCAATTGGATTGTTTTCATTCGAAAATATCCAGGCGGGAACAGCGATTTGCAAAGACCTTGACTTTCCGCGTTATATACAACAATATGGCAAAAGCAATGTGCAGTTTCTTTGTGTGCCTGCATGGGATTTTGTTACAGATGACTGGCTGCATTCGCGCATGGCAATTTTGCGTGGTGTTGAAAATGGTTTTGCTGAAGTAAGAGCTGCGCGTCAAGGAAGATTAACTATCAGTGATGCATATGGAAGAGTGAGCGCCGAAGCGAATACTTCTACCGGAAAAAGAACAACATTGGAAGGAAATGTTTCAACAGAAAAACTTAATACTGTTTATAGCAAGTGGGGAGAATGGTTTGGTATATTAAATGTAATTGCTGCTATTGCGCTTTTGCTTTTTGTAACAAGAAATAAGGATTGATCGTTGGTTAAGCTTCGTTTTCGTGTTCAAACAACGTTTATAATAGTTGTCTTGTTAGCTTTTCAAGTAGTTCATTTGCCCCAGATGATAGCTTTGATGTGCAGTGCGGTTTAAAAGAACATTCAGCTTATTGCGATAAGGTTCTTTTGCAAAATCTTCTGCTGATACTACTGTATGTTTTTCAAACCATTTCTGTGGTTGCATGGCATTGAATTTCTTTGTAAGTGCAGCGTTGATCTCTTTCCAATAATTTTTTAACTCATCAATAGACGGCATTGTTTGTCCTGATTTATCAGGTGCGTTTAAAAACACAGCATCTAATTCAGGATGCAATCTTTCTCCCAAACCAAACATTTTAAATAAGCTATCATTCACGGCGGCAAGATGCCCTAATAAATAAATGCCACGGTTTCTTCCTGGTGCAGTTTCGTTCATTAATTGTTCGTCTGATAATTTATTCAGTAAGTCATCAAGTCTTGCATTCTGTGTTTGCCAGGACATTAATGCCATTTGCACAAACAATGATTCAGGTGTATTCATTTTATTAAATTAAGATCGATAAAAGTATATAAATCATACCAGCTTTTTAAGCACTGATGTATGTACTGATAAAAAATACTTCTTTAATTCTTGTATTCATTTTTCAAGTCAAGTTACCTGAAATAGGATAAATCCTTATTATGTTGTCAAGCTGTCTAACCATGCCCGGAATTACTGTCTGGTCAAAGTTTATGTCAAAGACAAGTTTGTTTCCGGTTCCAGCAAAGTCCATTACTGAACAGTTCGCTTCAAAATGTCCAATACCATCACCCCGTATCTCGATTTTCACTTGTCCTTCAAGTGTATTAAATAAAGCTGTCCCATCGAGCGTATTATAAATCCGAGAAAGTTCTTGTTTGAATCTTTCAAAGTCAGTTGTCATTAAATAACATTCAAATTTTCCTGAAAAGCCACCTGCTTCAACGGCCACTTTTGATCTGATCCAATTTCTGTCCCAGTCGAGTTCAGCCTTCGGATATGTAAGGCCGGTCAGTTCAATCCTAATGAAATCTCCATCTCCTCTAAGTTCAAAAAATATTGTGTCGCTGTCTGTCATTTTGCATTGCTGCTAACTCTCAAATATACACAAGTCAATCGCACGACTATAACAACGGCTATAATTGTATTTAGGCTGTTCTAAACTTAAACTTGCTGCATATATACCTACTTAAAACACATTATGCGCAGGTTTTTTTATACTTACATTTGAGCAAGCAATGCAATGAAAAAGCTATGGCGATATTATTTTTTCTTTCTAGCCTTCTGTTTGCCCATACTGATATTACAAAATACAGGTTGTGTAAAAGAGTATAGCTTTGAGGGAGCGCCACAGGATACCATACATGCAGATACTATACCGGCAGATACTATACCGGTTGATACCATACGAACTGATACATCAGATACCACAGTAATTCCACCAGCCATAATATTTCCGCAATGTACTTTTTGTAAAGAATTGAACCAGGTTGACCTGGGCCACTGGAGTTTTAAAATCGGGGATGCTTATTTATGCGGTTCATTTTCAAATTCAGGTTTTTTTAGCGGGTTATCAAAAACTGCTTTTACTTTTTTTGGCCCTTCTGCCTGTTCTGATGATACCGGGATTGTAGTTTCTGTTTACCTGCCTGTTCCATTAGACCGGGATCGTTATGGCCTGACCACCGATGAAACTGCCTTTTATTATTATGACCATAATTCACCCACTGATATTTTAGACAGCCGTCACACAGCTATTTTTACTGTAGTGGTTCAAAGTTTTATTTATGCCACAGGAATTGCAACCGGCACATTCGGCGGTGATGTATATACTGTGAATGGTGATATTGTACACATTACTGACGGACAGTTTAAAGCCTCGCTGTATTAAAAAACAAAACCTTACTCTTCCATAATGGTATAGCATACATGAGTGTTCGAAACCTGAGCATCAAACGGGTAAGCCATCTAATGCACTATGATAGGCAACATAGACCTTGCCATACTTTTCCCTGCCTTTAACCGGCGCTTTGCCTGCGCTTTACCGGCAAGTAAGGTCTCTATAAGGTCTCTGTAATGTCTCTATAATGTCTCTATAATGTCTCTATATGGTCTCTGTAAGGTGTGATAAAAATGAAAGAAAATTTTAATTGCCAGGCGGCTGAATGACGCAATTAGCAGTGATCGAAAGATACATGAATTTATCCTTCTTGTTGGTTTTCCAGGAGCTTTTTTATAAGCGTTGATATTTCATCCGCATTTTCTATTATCATTAAATGGCCGCCATCTTTAATAGTATAATCAGCTTTCACAAATTTGTATGGCAACAATTTATCGTTAGTACCATGAATATGTATGATGCCAGAAGGAATGATCTTATTATCCCATTTCATAATTGCGCCTATTGCCCATTTATAAAAATCAGTGTCAGCATTTTTAAGTGCAAAACGAATATAGCTTCTTGCTGTTTTAGATCGGGCACCTAAAAAATATCGCTGAATGCGCAACGATTTTTTTATAAAAGCATCAGGCAAAATTTTATAAAGTGGAATAAACCGCAACATGAGCATGCGGGACGGGAGTTCATTTTTTGATTTGGCGCCTGATATAATTATTGCCTTTGCGCCTGGTGTATCTTTTACAATTTCTGTTGCAATCATTCCACCCAATGATAAACCAATTATAACGGGATTTTCTCCAGCGATAAATTGCTTTTTCAAACGCAAAGCATAATCGCGAAGCGTTTCATTTTTCAACGTAGTTATCCAGTGTATAAAAACAGGATGTACAAAAGAAAGATCAAGGAACTTAAACACTTTTTCATCCGCACCAAGTCCTGATATGCAATAAACCGTTTGCATCAGATTATCTTGATCAAATAATAATTTTTCTTGCCTTTTTGAACAAGTAAATATTTACTGTGTAGTAAAATTGAACTATCAACAATGAACTGTAAACTCTCAACTTTTTTCCTGTTGATACTCACGCCGCCGTTCTGTAACATCTTTCTTGCTTCCCCTTTACTTGGAAAAATATTTGTTTCTGCAAGAAATGAAATTGCATCAACACCAAGCTTTGAAGATTCATAATCGATCTTAACCACACCTTCCATACTTTCCAGGTCTTCTTCGCTTAAACTTTCTGCAGGGGCTGATTGATTGGCAAATAATTTTTCTGTTGTTTCCAATGCCTGTTTCAATCCATCTTCATCATGTACAAACAATGTAATTTCTTTCGCTAATGTTTTTTGTAATAAACGTGCGGCTGCATTTTCATCATGTTGTTTTATCAACTCATCAATATTTTCTTTAGATAAGAAAGTAAATATTTTGATCCACTTTTTTGCATCATCATCTGCAGCATTCAACCAGAATTGGTAGAATTGATAAGGTGAAGTTTTTTCCGCATCCAGCCACACATTTCCTTTTTCGGTTTTACCAAATTTGCCGCCATCAGATTTTGTCAGCAAAGGGCAGGTAAATGCAAATGCTTCACCGCCTGCTTTGCGGCGGATCAATTCTGTGCCGGTTGTAATGTTTCCCCACTGATCACTACCACCCATTTGCAGTTTACAGTTATGATGTTTGTATAGCCAGTAAAAATCATAACCCTGAATTAGTTGATAAGTGAACTCGGTAAAACTGATTCCCGTTTCACCTTCAATTCTTTTCTTCACACTGTCTTTCGCCATCATATAATTTACAGTGATGTGCTTGCCAACATCGCGAATGAATTCAAGAAAATACATTTCTTTAAACCAGTCGTAATTGTTCACCATCACCGCAGCATTTGGTTTGGAAGTATCAAAATCCAAAAACTTTTCCAGTTGCTTTTTTACACCTGCCTGGTTGCGTTGAAGCACCTCTTCACTTAATAAATTACGCTCTTCACTTTTACCGCTGGGGTCGCCCACCATGCCTGTTGCACCGCCAATTAATGCATAAGGTTTATGACCTGCTTTTTGCAAATGCACCAATAATAAAATGGGAACAAGGCTACCGATGTGCAAGCTGTCGGCAGTTGGATCAAAACCAATATAGGCTGATGTAGATTCTTTGTTTAACTGTTCTTCTGTGCCCGGCATTATATCCTGCAACATTCCGCGCCAGCGCAATTCTTCAATCAGGTTCATTCAAGAAAATTTGTGCAAAAGTGTCAAGTAAAAAATCAAAAGTCAAAATTAAAAATTAAAAACCGCCGGTTCGCATATTCAATCAGTGATTTGCAATCATCGATAATTCATCAAAAGTATTTTTCAACCTTTCATATAAGCTGCTATAAATCTTAAAATATTTTTTATAGATGATATGATTTGATTTGTTTGGCCTGAATGTTTTTACGTTTTTCAGAAACATTTTTGCTTCAGTTATTTTCTTTACTGATCCAATTGCTTTCATGCCGATGAATGCAGCACCCAATGCCGATGCATCAGCGCTTTCATTTATCAGTATTTCTTTGCCTGAAACATCAGCAAGTATTTGTACCCACTGTTCAGATTTTATAATACCGCCACTTAGATAAATATTTTTAATGTTGCCGCTTGTTTCTTCAAGTGCAAGCATTACATCAACTATGGAATAGCACACGCCTTCCAAAACAGCTTTGATAATATGCGCTTTGGTATGCGAAGCAGTTAAACCGACAAAAGAACCTTTTGCATTTTCATCCCAGACAGGAGAACGTTCGCCTAATATGTAAGGAAGAAATATAAGCCCGTTAGCGCCTGCATTAATTTTTGATGATTGATTGAATAAAGCTTTTAATTTTTTTTCGTTCTTAAAATCATCCTCTAAAACGTTTTCGACAAGCCATTGTAAAGCAATGCCGCCATTATTTGTGGCGCCACCTGTTATGTAAAAGCCATCTGTTATGTAATAACAAAAGAGTCTTTGCTTTTCATCAATAAGATATTTGTCTGACGTTATACGCACTGCACCGCTTGTTCCAACAGTTACGGCTGCATTTGTTTTGTTGATGATACCGCTTCCGAGATTTGCGAGCGCACCATCGCTTGCACCTAAAACAAAAGGGATTTCATTTTTAAGTTTCAGTTTTTTCTTTATTGCAGGCAACAAAGCTTTTTCAGAATGTTCAACAGGAGCTAATGCAGAAAGATGATCTGTTGTTATGCCTGCAAGCTTTAAAGCTTCATCATACCAGCATATATTTTTTTCATCAAACAAACCTGTTGCTGCTGCAATGGAATGATCAACTATATACTTTCCAAACAATTTCAAAAAAATAAACTCTTTTATCGAAATGAATTTGTGTGCTTTTGTAAAAATATTTTTTGCTTCATGTTTTAACCAAATGAGTTTACACAAAGGTGACATAGCGTGAATGGGAACGCCTGTTGTTTCGTATAAATTTTTTGCTATTGGTTTTTGTTCCAATTCATGTGCGTAATGTGCGCTGCGCAAATCAGCCCATGTCATCATGTTCATTAAAGGCTTGCCATCTTTATCAACTGCAAGTAAACTATGCATTGCCGCACTGAAAGAAATACAGGCAATATTTTCTTCTTTGCAAAAAGCAATTGATTGTTGCAGTAATTTAATTACTGCATTGAAAACTGTGTCCGGATTTTGTTCATTCCATCCTGGTTTGGGCTGAATGGGTTTTGTTGGTACATGAAATGTTTTTAAAACTTTTGCTTTTTCAGTTACAATAACGGCCTTGCAATTAGTAGTGCCCAGATCAATCGCGATGATATTCTTCATGTGCAGGTGATTTGCTAAACGGGATTTGCTTCTTGTTTAATTCTTTCATATAAATTCTGTACGTTTAATTCGTGTGCCCAGGTTTCCAGGTAATCTTTATCAAGCAAACTGTATTGTAATTCATAAACACGCAATGCATCTTTAAATTGTTTTTCACTTCCTCCTGAAAGCTTTGCCCATTTCAATTTTGATAATATTGTATCTTCTGCAGCAGATACTTTCATTTTAAATCCAAAAGCATCTTCTTCATATTTTCTTGCAAAGCGTGATGTATCAAAAGCATCATTAGTTAAAAGCCAAAAATCAACTTTATCGCCTTCGGTTGTATCAAGTAAATTAAACATGCTTTTTCGATTTATAGCATCACGCACAGATTCTTCTGATAAATAATATTGTGGTAAAGGAAATGCTTTTATTAAAGAAGCAACTGATGATTGTTGTATCAAAACAACAATATCGATATCGTGTGTTGAACGCGGCTCACCTTGCAAGCTTGAAACTGTTGAGCCGGTAATCATATAATCAATTTGATTATTTTCCAAAACCTGTATTACCTTTTCTAATAATTGCTGTTGTGGCATTGTGCTATTCTTTCCAGGTAAATTGTTTTTATTTCTACCTCATTTTTTTCTGGGAATCTTTTTTTCAACCCGCGCAGAAATAATTTTTTTGTGATTGCCGAAAGTTCGAAGGCTTTTTTTAAGCGTTGTTCGGGTGTCATGCTTTTTAAAGTTTGCATGTATATGTTATGATTGGGATATTTTTTTATCATCATAAGTTGAGCAAATCTAATTCATTTAAAAGCTGAGATAATATTCCATCAATATTCATTAACAAAAACTGCTTCTTTTCATCTTCTATTCCTTACTTTAGCCTTTATTCTAACGAAAACCAAGATTAAGAATGGGCACGCTACAAATAAAAAAGAATCCAAAAAAGTATGATGCAATTATTATCGGTTCAGGAGCCGGCGGGGGAATGGCAACATATGTGTTGGCAAAGGCAGGTTTAAAAGTTTGTTTGATAGAGGCCGGGCCGATGTTTGATCCCGCTAAAGATTCGAACCAGTTACAGCCACCATGGGCTTCTCCGCGCAGGGGCAGAAGTACCAAGTTCAGGCCTTTTGGAGATTTTGATGGTTGCTATTGGGGTTGGGAAATTGACGGCGAGCCTTACACGCATGTTGGTGATACCAAATGGGAATGGTGGCGCGCAAGAATGTTGGGTGGAAGAACCAATCACTGGGGCAGAATCACATTGCGTTTTGGCCCGAAAGATTTCAAGAAAAGAGATATTGATGGTTTAGGTGATAACTGGCCGATAAGTTATGATGATGTAAAACCGTATTACGATAAAGTGGAAACACTGATCGGTGTGTTCGGAACCAACGAAGGTTTGCCGAATGATCCGGATGGCATCTTCCTTCCGCCGCCGAAGCCGCGCTTGCATGAAATGCTGATAAAGAAAGCAGGTACTTCTATTAACATACCGGTTATCCCTTCACGTTTATCGATCCTTACCAAAAAAATAAATGATACCCGGGGCGCTTGTTTTTTCTGTGCGCAATGCGGAAGGAGCTGTAAAGTGTATGGCGATTTTTCGTCATCATCTGTATTAGTAATTCCTGCTTTAAAAACCGGCAATGTTGATCTGCTTACCAATAGTATGGCGCGCGAAGTGCTTACTGATAAAGAAGGATTGGCAACGGGTGTATCGTACATCAATAAAGATGACATGCAGGAATATGTGGTTGAAGGTAAAACAGTTATTCTTGGGGCAAGCGCATGCGAGAGTGCAAGGTTACTGATGAATTCTAAATCTTCAGTGCATCAAAACGGGCTGGCAAATTCGAGCAATGCTGTTGGAAAATATTTGCATGATTCTACCGGCGCTGATATGGGCGGCTATTTGCCTGATCTGTTTGACCGTAAGCGATACAATGAAGATGGCGTTGGCGGTATGCATGTGTATACTCCCTGGTGGCTGGATAATAAAAAGCTGGATTTTCCCCGTGGATACCATATTGAATATGGTGGTGGCATGGATCAACCGGCTTATGGTTTTGGCTGGGATATTCAAACCATTAACGGTAAACAGGTTGCTACAAGAAAAAGAAAGGAGGCCGGTGGTTATGGTAAATCTTTAAAGGAAGATTACCGGTTCTTTTATGGTGCATCGGTAGGTATGGCAGGAAGAGGCGAGGCTGTTGCGCTGGAAAGCAATTACTGCGATATAGATCCGAACACAGTTGATAAATACGGAATTCCTGTGCTTCGCTTTAATACAAAATATACCGATTATGAGATAAAGCAGGCAAAGCACATGAAGGAAACTTTTAAAGAAATTCTTACAACAATGGGCGCAGTAATTACTTACGGCGATGATGGCCCTGAATCAGATTACGGATTGCATGCGCCGGGCAATATTATTCATGAAGCAGGTACTGTAAGAATGGGTAGTGACTCAAAGAGTTCTGCATTAAATGCCTGGTGCCAGGCACATGATGCAAAAAATGTGTTTTGTGTTGATGGTGGCCCGTTTGTATCACAGGGTGATAAAAATATTACACATACAATTTTGGCTTTATCATGGAGAACGAGTGATTACATTGTTGACCAGCTGAAGAAGCAAAACATTTAAACCATTAATCAAACAATCAATTAAGCATAAATCCCGGATATGGACAGACGTAAATATTTAAAAACAATTGGCATAACAGCAGCAAGCGCCGGTATTATTGCCCAGGCTTGTAAAACAGAAACAAAAAAAACTGATGCTACTGCTGCGAGCACAGAAAGCCAGAGCACAATAAACAGGATGCCGGTAGAAAAAGCAGCAGATGATGCGGTAAGAAATGCACCTAAATTTTTTACTCCGGAAGAATTTTCAACTATAACTATCCTGGCCGATATTATTATTCCGAAGGATGAAAAAAGCGGAAGCGCCAGCGATGCAAAAGTTGCAGACTTTATTGAATTCATTGTAAAAGATGAGCCGGATTATCAAACGCCTTTAAAAGGTGGTTTAAGATGGCTTGATATACATTGTTTGAATGCTTATCAAAAAGCTTTTAAGGACTGTTCTGCTGATCAGCAAATTGAAGTAGTAGACGAGATCGCTTATCCTGAAAAGGCAAAACCCGAAATGAGTTATGGCGTTTCATTCTTTAATATAATGCGCAACCTGACCGCCACCGGCTTTTATTCAACACAAATCGGCTGGGATGATATCGGTTATGTTGGTAACAGGCCAAACCAATGGAATGGCGTTCCCGAAGATGTACAAAAGCAGTACAACATTGCCTATACAGAAAAAGAGTTGAAAGAATGTATCAGTTTCTCTTAAGCTTGTTTGTTATCCGCTTTTGAATGAAGCGCTTTAAGTTTATTCTCTTTCCTGATTCTCTTTTTGGTATAGAGCATCGCAGAAAAAGCTGCTGTAATTGCAATAACTATTGTTTTTAAATTACCTGTTCCCATAATGTACGTTTGACGCAGTTCTTTTAACATGTATACGAAAGAAATTGTTAAAAGGTTTTATTCAAGAGAAGGAAATTTAAAAATTCGCTGCATTGACAAAATCATTGCTACCATATTCTTGCTCTTGCACTATCCGGCAAATACATTTTATTTCCTTGTTTTACATTAAAAGCTTCATAAAAAGCGTCAACATTTACCAAAGGACCGTTTACACGGAATTTTTCAGGTGAATGAACATCGGTTAAAACCTGTGTACGTAAAGATTGAGGGCGTTCATTTTCCAGCCAGCTCAATGCATAACCAAGAAAGAATCTTTGAGTTGGTGTATATCCTCCGATCTTTTCACCTTTTTTGTACTCATCGGTTTGTTTAAATGCATCAAAACCTAATAATACACCACCAAGATCTGCTATATTTTCTCCAAGCGTAGCTTTCCCGTTTATTTTAAAAGTATCAATTGCCACATAGCTGCTAAACTGGTTTGAAAGCACATTTGCTCTTTGTGTAAATTTTGCTGAGTCTTCAGGGGTCCACCAGCCTTTTAAATTTCCCTGGGCATCATATTGTCTTCCTTCATCGTCGAACCCGTGCGTAAGTTCGTGACCAATAGTTGAAGCTGCCATGTAACCGTAAACAACTGCATCATCCAGTTCATTATCATTATAACCGGGAATAATAAATGCTGCTGCCGGTAAAACTATTTCGTTGTTGGATGGGTCATAATAAGCGTTATATGTCTGAGGATACATACCCCATTCTGTTTTGTCAACCGGTTTTCCCAGCTTATTGATATTGTAATTATGCCAGAAAATATCAGCATTTACAAGGTTTTGAAAATAGCTGTCACCCGTAATTTTCAGCGCAGAAAAGTCTTTCCATTTATCAGGATAACCCACTTTTTTATTTACCTGTGCAAGTTTGGAGAGTGCTTTTTGTTTGGTACTGTCACTCATCCAATCCAGGTTTTGTATCCTGTTCTTTAAAGCAGTTCTGATATTTTCTACAAGTGTTGAATATCTTGCTTTGGCGCTATCATTAAAGTATTCTTTAACGTATATCTGGCCCAGCAATTCTCCCATTACATTTTGTTCATTGCTGATTATTCTTTTCCAACGTGGTTTTCTTTCAGTAGCTCCGGAAAAAAGTTTATTGAATTCGAAATTTGCCTTGCCAAAAGTATCAGGTAAAGCGGCTACAAATTCATTTGTAAGCCTGTAGCGTAAATAGTCTTTCCATGTATCGAGAGAATAAGAATTCAGTGCAATACCTGTTTCTTTATAATATTCAGGCTGACCAATTATTACAGAATCTGTACTCTTTACACCAATGATATTCATATAATTCACCCAATTAATTTTAGGTGAAACTTTATTCAAATCGGTTACTGCATATTTATAATAATTAGCATATGGATCACGAAGGTCTTCGAGCTTTCTGCTTGCTTTGGCTAAATCGGTTTCCAGGGCGAGTATATTTACTGCTGATGCACGCGATTTAGAAGCATCAGCCCCCAGCAGCGTTAATATTTGAGTGATGTTTTTTACATAAGCATTACGGATAGCAACTGAAGTGCTGTCCATTTTAAAATAAAATTCACGTTCCGGCAGCCCTAATCCTGTTTGCCATAATTGCAGCGTTTCAAGTGCACTGTTTTTTGCGTCCTGGGCAACAAAAAAGCCAATAGCGCTGCCAACACCCATTGCATCAAGCTGTGCCATTGTATTTTGAAGAGATGCAACATCATTAATTGCGGTTATTTTGGCGAGATAAGGTTGTAAAGGTTCGATACCTGCTTTTTCAATCCCGGTAGAATCGCTGGCGGCTTTCCAAAAATCTCCAATCTTTTGTTCAGAACTTCCATCCGAATGAGAACTTTTTGCAACTTCTTCGTTTATGCTGCGCAATCTTTGCAAGGTTTCGTTGGGAATTATCTGAAACAGCCCCCAGGCACTTTCATCCGCCGGAATTGGATTATTTTTTATCCAGTAACCATTGGCATAATCAAAAAAATCGTCGGCCGGATTTACTGTAGAATCTATATTTTTTGCAAGTACATCAGGTTTGGCTGATTTTTTATCCTGGTTGCAGGATGCAGCAATGATCACTGTTATAAAAAGAATAAAATTCAGATTGCGCATAAATATTATTTGCGGCAATTTAATTAACCCTAATAGACTTATTTAAATTTTTTGATGAGCAATTGAACTAAATATTAAATACTGAGACAATTATTGTTAAACTTAGTATACTAACAGCAGTTATGAATAGCTTTACAGCTTTGTTCATAAGCATTTTTCAGTTACCTTTGCCACCCAAATTTTCAGGCCATGAATTTCAGAAGAGATTATGAAATAGCGTTTGTTGGCCTAAAACCGGGAGTTCATTATTTTGAATACCAGGTAGACAATGAGTTCTTTGCACATTATAAACCGCAGGATTTTTCTAATTGTAAAGCCAATATAAAGCTTGAACTGGATAAGAAAAGTGCGTTCATGCTTTTAAAATTCGACGTGGATGGGACTGTTGATGTAAGTTGCGACAGGTGTGGGAATCCACTCACTTTACAATTATGGGAAGAATTTAAAGTGATGGTAAAGCTGGTTGACAATCCCGAGGAGATGAACAACCAGGAAGAAGACCCCGATGTTTATTATATAAGCAGGGGCGAAAGCCATCTGCATCTTGCGGATTTGATATATGAATTTATTTACCTGAGTATTCCTATGCAGAAAATGTGTGCACCGGATGAAATGGGAGGCACTCAATGTAATAAAGAAGTACTTGCTAAATTAACACACGTGGAAAGCGATATTAAAGAAGCAAATCCAATGTGGCAGGCACTTAATAAATTTAAAGATTTTAATTAATATAAATTTTAAACTATGCCAAATCCGAAACGCAGGCATTCGCAGCAACGCAGCGCAAAGAGGAGAACACATTACAAAGCTGAAGAAATTACTTTAAGTAAAGACAGCACTACCGGCGAAATGCATGTACGCCACCGCGCACATGTTAGTGAAGGTAAACTGTTTTACAAAGGAAAAGTTGTTTCTGAAAAAGCTCCTCTAAAAGCCTAAACAATAATTGCTTTAATGAATCTCGCTCTTGATATGATGGGCGGTGATTTTGCACCGCTGGAAGCTGTGAAAGGCCTGTTGCTTTATTTACAGCAGCAAGGTAAAGGAACCGTTTATTGCATTGGTGATGAAAACCAGGTACAGGCATTGCTTAATGAGCATGCTGTGCCAAAAGAAAGAGTAGTACTCGTTCACACCACTGAAGTAATCGGTTACCACGAGCATCCAACAAAGGCTTTAAAAGACAAGCCCGGCTCTTCTATTGGTAAAGGGTTTCAGTTGCTTGCTTCAGGCAAAGCAGATGCATTTATCAGCGCCGGGAATACGGGCGCTATGCTTGTTGCATCAATGTTTTTCTTAAAACCGCTTGAAGGTGTATTAAGGCCTACTATTGCAACTGTTGTCCCTAAAATAGGTGGTACAACCGGCATTCTGCTGGATGTTGGTTTGAATGTTGATTGCAAGCCGCAGCACCTTGACCAATTTGGTTTATTGGGCAGTTTATATGCACAAACTATTTTAGGAATTAATAATCCGAGTGTAGGGTTATTGAATGTTGGTGAAGAAGAAGGCAAAGGCAATATTTTATGCAAGGAAACCTATCCTTTATTAAAGGAAAATTCCCGCCTGAATTTTATTGGTAATGTTGAAGGAAGGGATATTTTCAGCAATGGTGGCGCCGATGTTACTGTTTGCGATGGATTTACCGGCAATGTTGTACTTAAATTAGGTGAATCAATTTATGATGTTGTAAAAAGCCGTAATATCCATAATGATGAATTCATGCATCGTTTTGCATATGAAAATTATGGTGGCACTCCTGTTTTAGGTGTTTCAAAACCGGTTGTAATCGGTCACGGCATCAGCAATGATATTGCGTTTTGCAATATGCTTTCGCTCGCAGAAAAAATGGTTGAGACTGACCTCTGCGGAAAAATCCGTGTTGCTTTTCAGAGCACAGCAAGTCCGGCTTAAATCAATTCTCTAAAAAATAACGCAACTCTTCTTTTAGATCCAAATAAGGATGGATCGCGGCAATACGCCTGGTTTTTTCAGCCTGTTGTTCCAAAAACTTTTTATGCAATGATGATTGCGGATTGAATGGCTTATGTTTTTTAGCAATTACTATCTTTTTAATTTCTTCGAGCAACTCTCTTGCTGACTGATCAAAACAAGTTTCAGAAAATTTTTCCAACACAAATTGTGTAGCAGCATAATTGGGATGTGCTAAATCAACATCGTAAAAGCGGTAATCTCTCAAAACATCTATCACTAATTCATAAGCAGGAAAATAATACAACTTATCAAACTTGTTCACTAAATGATGTACAGCTTCAATCAATCTAGCTTTGCTGCGATTGTTATCAACTACACCATCTCTTAAATGCCTTACCGGACTGATGGTAAAAATTATTTTCAGCTTATTATTAAAATGAAACAATTGATGTATCACGCTGTCAAAAGCAGTGATGATTTCTTCAATTGTGTTCAGGTGTTTATTAAAGTTTTGTGCAGGCGCTTTATGGCAATTCGCGACCTCACCCCCGGCCCCTCTCCGCAGGGTGGAGAAGGGAGATTGCTGTACAACTTTATAAGTGAATGCAGAGCCGAGTGTAATAATAAGCCAATCTGCATCTTTTAAAAAATCGTGCGCTCGTTGCTGGCTTTGGTTTATACCGTTTAAGCAATCCTGTTTATTTATGGCAGAAAAGCGGCTGTGATGTTGCCAACTATTCCATGTTTCATTCAAATAAAATAAATCATCTTCTATATATTTTTTGTTTTGAATGTAGGATAACAGGCTTGAAGAAACGCTTATTGGATCAAACAAAATACCATTCGGGTTTTGTAAAACACTGAACTTGTTTTCCTGTAAAAAGTTTCCAATGTGTTCGGTAAAACACGAACCCGTTAATAGAATTTTATCCCTGTAAGTAATAGATGGTTCTAATGGTTTTATATTGATGTTAGCAAAGAACTGCATGGTTAAATAAAAATTTCGTTTGCAATATTTATGCTTTCCAATAAAGCTTCTTTATTTAAACCGCTTAATAATTTTTTCTCTTTAAAATAATCAGCCATAAAAATTGTATCCATATTTCCGACAAGTTCATTTTGCGCCATTGGACAACCTCCGATCCCTTTCAATGCTCCGTCAAATCTTAAGCAACCTGCATTAAATGCAGCATCTAATTTTTCTTTCCTGTTTTGCAATGTTGAATGTAAATGCACACCAATTTCAGTTGAAGGAAAATTATGAATGAATTTTTTGCATGCAACAGCAATTTGTTCCGGAGTTGCAACACCCACCGTATCTGCAAGCGAAATAATAGTGATGTTTCTTTTTATTAATTCTTCTGCCCAATGCAGTAAAATTTCTTCGTTATAAACATCGCCATAAGGGTTACCAAATGCCATGCTTAAATACACAACCAGCGTTTTTTTGTGTTGCATGCAAAGCAGTTGAATGTCTTCCACGCGCTGCAGACTTTCTTCAATGCTGCTGTTCGTATTGCGTTGCTGAAATGTTTCTGAAATAGAAAATGGAAAGCCGAGATAACTTATCTCATCAAATGCAACAGCTTCGTTGGCACCACGCTCATTAGCAATTATTGCAAGTAACCTGGTTTTGCTCTTCACTAATTCCAAATTACCAATTACCTGTTTTGTATCTGCCATCTGCGGAATAGCTTTGGGAGAAACAAAACTGCCAAAATCAATCGTATCAAAACCAACCTGCAGCAAGCTGTTTATATACCGGATCTTTTTTTCTGTAGAAATAAAACTGTGCCATCCCTGCATGGCGTCTCTCGGGCACTCAATAAGCTTTAGCGCTTTATTCATACAACAAAAATACTTTGTGTTTTGCACTTGCAATGAAGACAACTTCAATCATGCAATATTGAACATTGCTTCATAAAAAAAGCATCACACAATTGTGCGATGCTTTTATCAATACAAACCAAAACTATTTATAAAATCTTAATTGCTACGCCAACCTGTATTGCCTGGCTTTTCCATTTGTCTGAGTTGCTGATATCGCTGACATTGCTTAAACCAATATTATAGCGGCCGTAAACTTTTAGTAAACCAAAATTTAATTGCGCACCTAAAACAGCCGCAAAATCACCACTCTTAAAAGCTGACTCTCCATTTTCTACCAGTGACTGATTATTATTCATCAGTATACTAAATTGAGGTCCGACCTGAAAGGTGAGCAATTTGCTTGCGTTTATATTCAGCAGTATAGGAATGTTCAAATAATTCAAATGAACATCTTTAGGTTTTACCAATCCATAACCGGAATCAACAGTTGTGTTTGTCTGGCTAAAAAGTACTTCCGGTTGTATGCCGATAACTTTATTAATTCCCAGGTCAACATAACCACCCAGCACATAACCAAAGTTGTATCCATCTTTAAAAGACTGGCCATCTATTTTTCCAAGATTAGCGCCCACTTTTGCGCCGAGCTGAAACGATTGCGCCGAAGCTGCAGCTGAAATCATCACTAAAAAGCATAGAGAAAGAATTGTTTTTTGCATAGTATTTTTTTTAGAGTCTGCTGTGGATTTTATTCTGTTATTAAACCTGATAAAAACGATGTGGTTTAATAACTATTGTTTAATAAAAGCCTAAATGATGCCAATGTTATTGATGCATCTTATACATTACTGATCTCTGGCGCTGTGCATAAGCGCTTACCGAATCAAACAAAATTTTATTCAGCGATGGGTCGGATTGATAATATTTAAAGCTTTTAAAAAAATCATCCTGGCTGATGTGATATATTTTTAATACTTCGCCCATATACATTGTATTCAGGCGTTTGATTGATGTGTCTTTGTCTTTAAGATAAGTTGCATAATTGCCTGCCTGCGTAAGATCCCAGATAATCAGTTTCATCTTATCAACAGGTAAAATATCTTTCGGCATTTTATCTCCTGATGAACAAGCGATAGATGTACTAATGATCAAAATAAATATCAGGCATCTTTTCATTTCATCTGGTCTTTATAAACGCCGGCATTGGAAATATCTATTTTAGAAAGTATCTGGCTTGCCTGTGTGCGGCTTTGCGGATCACCATTTTTAAATATGCCTATATATTCCTGCGATTTTCCCTGTACAAGAAATTGTACAACCATAGTGTTAGGATTTTGCTGGTTGAAATTCTGCAATATGGATAATGCAGAAAGAACGCTCGTGCGTGCTGTCTGCATGTCTGCATACATATTGTCAAGCCCGTTCCTGTAATACGTATAAATATAATCGTGAATGGTATTGTACTTATTGTTCATCATATTTTCTGCAAGCCAATAACGGTTTCTTGTTCCATCAAATGGTTTCCACCCGGTTATTTCTTTTGCTTCGGGTGCATTGGTAACAATGTTCTGTGCTTTTGAAAAATAATCCTGCCCGCTTTTAGCTGCAAACGAATCATAATCAAAACCAAGAATCATATAAACATAATAGGCAAAAATTGCTGTAAGGTTGGCGCTTAATGCATCAGTTCCCTGTACGCGGTTATCATTAAAATTAAGCTGCTGGAATTGTACATATTTAAACTGTACATCGCCATCCTGCCCGTTTATTAATGCTGTTTGATAGCTGGAATTATAAACAGGCCTTGCAGATTGAACAGCAAGTGTAGCCTGGTAAAGATTATCAGCGTCAACACTTTTTACAGTCAGGATAAAATTGCATTTGATCTTTTCCTGTGTTTGATAAACATCACTTGTCCATTTACGACTATTCAAAAATTGTGTAAGTTGGTTTTGCAAAGTGGTGAATACAGATTTGTCAACGCTTGTACCCACCTGTTGTGCAAATACTGTAACAGATGCCTGCAATTCCTGCGCCTGCAGTTTTGTAGCTGCAGCAAGTAACATTATTATGTACAGCGAAATTTTACGCATGCGTTCTTTGTATGATAAGTTCAACAATTTTATTTGCCACTTCTTTTTTTGATGCAAGTTGTATTTCAACAGCACTTTCATCAGTAAAGAAAACTGATACTTTATTCGTATCGTATCCAAAACCTGCGTTTGTATCTTTAAGAGAATTCAGAATGATCATATCTGCATTCTTTCTTTTCAGTTTTTCAAGCGCATTGGCTCTTTCATTTTCTGTTTCCAAAGCAAATCCAACCAAAAATTGTCCGTTCGTTTTTTCCGAGCCAAATGTTGCAAGAATATCTTTTGTTTTTGTAAGGTTAAGCTGAAATTCTGCTTTATTTTTCTTGATCTTTTCTGAAGCAATTTCAGCAGGTTTATAATCTGCAACTGCTGCTGCCATTATTTCAATATCCATAGATGGATGCAGGTTAATGCAAGCATTATACATTTCTTCTGCAGTATTAACCTTAATTATTCTTATGCCTTTATATTTTTTTGTTTGCTGAACCGGTCCTGCAACAACTGTTACGTCTGCGCCTTGTTCGTATAAAGCTTCTGCCAATGCAAAACCCATTTTGCCTGATGAATGATTGCCTACAAAACGAACCGGGTCTAAGGGTTCGTATGTTGGCCCGGCAGTTACCAATGCTTTTTTATTTTTCAATGCAGTCTGCCTGAAAAAAAATTCTTCAATAAAAGCTACAATTGTTTCAGGTTCTGCCATGCGTCCTTCACCATGCAAACCACTGGCAAGTTCTCCGGTTTCAACATCAATCAACGTATTGCCATAATCTTTTAATGTGCTGATATTTTTTTGCGTTGATGGATGTTTCCACATGTCTTCATCCATTGCCGGCGCAATTACTACCGGGCATGTTGCCGATAAATAAGCTGCCAGCAAAAGATTATCGCACTGTCCGTGAGCCATTTTTGCAAGTGTATTACAGCTTAATGGAGCAATGAGCAAAACATCGGCCCAACGGCCAAGCATTACATGATTAGACCAGCTTTCCTGCTCCGAAAGTTCAATAAGTACTTTATTATTGGTTAAGGTTGACAGAACAAGCGGCGACACAAAATCGCGTGCAGCAGGCGTCATTATAACTTTAACTTCAGCACCTGCTTTTACCAGCAGCCTTGCAATGAGTATAGATTTATATGCCGCAATGCTTGCGGTAATGCCCAATAATATTTTTTTTCCTGTAAACATTTGCAGATAAAAAATCCCGCATGTGCGGGATTAAAAGTACGATTTACAATATTCTAACGGAAAAGGTCATCATCGTTTTTCCTGTGGTAGATCTTTTCTTCCAAAAATTCCTGGGTTGCAAGAATAGCAGGATTAGGCATTTTTTCGTAAGCCTTTGAAATTTCAATCTGCTCTTTGTTCTCGTGAATTTCTTCAAGACTGTCTGTATGACTTGCAAATTCTTCAAGCTTGTTATGCAACTCTTCTTTAATAACAATATTTATCTGGTTTGCTCTTTTGCTGATGATAGCAATAGATTCATACAGATTGCCTGTTCTTGACTTTATATCAAGAAGGCTTTTAGTTTCAACAGTATTCAGCGTATTAGCGCTGAGTTGTCGCCTTAGTTTGCTCATTATTTTGTGTTTGAAGTTTTTTTAAACTGGTTTCTGCTTTTGTTTTATAACCAATGGCATCCTCAAGAAGTTTACTTGAAGGAAAACGTTGCTCAAAATCGTTTACGTCGTTTATTACTTTTTGAAATCTTTCTTCTTCTTTATCCACGATACTCATTTCTGCATAACGATAATACGACTTTATCGAATTCAATGCATACATATCACTGCTTTCAGAATCAGGAAAGTCATCAATCAATACAGAAAATGCTACACCCGCTGCTTTAAAATAACCCAGATCGAAATAAAGCTGGGCATTATTAAATTCTTTCAATTCAAGTTTTCTTCTGCAGGTATCTATTATTCCATCTGCACGTGCAACTTCTTTTGAATCCGGATGTGTATTGATGAACGCCTGTAATAAAGCAATGGTTTTTACTGTATTTGTTTGATCAAGATCTACTTTAGGCGATTGCTTGTAATAAGCCATGCAACGCATAAATTCCATCTCTTCTACCTTAGGACTGTTTGGAAAATTTTCACCATAGGTTTTGAAAAGATTTTCTGCGTTCTCATAATCTTCCTGGTAATATGCAGTGAATGCATATTTGTAATAGATATCCTCAAACCTCGGATCACCTTTATACAACGGTAACAGATCTGTATACAATTGCTGGGCTTTATCATACTCTTGTTTAGCATAATATTGCTCAGCCATTTTTAACTTGTATTCTTTATCCTTGCTTTTAAGTACTTTTTCAAACTTAGAAGAACAGGATGTCAACATCAACAAACTCAGTAAAATACCAA
>Ga0206973_1051_pt1 | contig 33762 bp, 26 predicted proteins | sample Alteio_BWOrgHeat_83_FD_152927 | JGI IMG/M metagenome (GOLD analysis project Ga0206973, IMG submission 152927) | Enriched cells from forest soil in Barre Woods Harvard Forest LTER site, Petersham, Massachusetts, United States -... | ecosystem: Environmental > Terrestrial > Soil > Temperate forest >...
ATAACTTTTACAGCAGTAAGTGTTGATGCAAGCACAATAAAGCCACTGCCTGTAACGCCTGCTGCACCTTTTGATGTAATCAATAACACACCAATTATTATGAATACCTGGTGCATTGAAAGATCAATGCTATACACCTGCGCCAAAAACATTACCGACATAGAAAGATAAATAGTTGTTCCATCAAGATTGAAAGAATAACCCGCAGGAACAACCAATCCGGTTACAGATTTTGAACAGCCTATGCGTTCCAGCTTTTCAATCAATGAAGGCAACGCCGCTTCTGATGAAGAAGTGCCTAAAACAATCAACAATTCTTCGCGTATGTATTTGAGGAATTTAAAAATGCTGATATGATAATAACGCAGCAATAAACCAAGCACAATAAAAATAAAACTGATGCATGTTATATAAACACACAACATTAATCTGCCAAGCGGCAACAATGTATGCAAACCAAATTTACCAATGGTATATGCCATGCCCCCGAAAGCAGCAAGTGGTGCAAGCATCATTACAAAATGCAATGCTTTAAACACATATTTTGATGCAATAGTTAGTGGCTGAATAATGCGTTGTTTATTCTTGTATCTGCTTAACCAAATGCCAAACGCAATAGCCACTATTAATATTTGCAGGGTTGGATTCTCTTTTAAAAAATGCCACCAGCTGAATTCCTTTGATTGCTTCACATAACCGGAAATATCACCGCCTTTCATTTCAGAAATATTTACACCATGGCCAGGTTGTATTAAATGCGAAACAAGTATTCCGGTCAGCAAAGCAAATGTTGTAACCACTTCAAAATATAAAACAGCTTTGCCACCAACGCGGCCTGTTTTTTTCAGATCACCCATATTGCTTATGCCAAGCGATATGGTTAAAAAGATGATCGGGTAAATAAAGTATTTAATAATAGTGATGAACGTATCACCAAGCACTTTCATCTTTACTGCTGTATCAGGATAAAAATTCCCCAGCAGCGCCCCTGTAGTTATTGCTACTAAAACCCAGAAAGTAAGATTGGTAAAAAGTTTTTTCATTGCAAACAATCGTATAACATTATATATTTTGACATAACGGATCTTTTAACGCCGCATTAAAATCATCCCATATCTCTTGTACAATTTCAGCTGCAGGTTTTATATCTTTTATCAACGCACTTACTTCACCTATTTCCAACTCACCTTCCACAAGATCCCCTTCAAGCATTCCTTTTTTTGCACGGCCGTGCCCTAACATATTTTTCAATGCTTCTTTTGATGCACCACTCGCTTCAGCATTGCTTATTACTTCATAAAAATTGTTTTTAAGCAGGCGCACAGGAACAACTTTTTTCATACTAAGCATAGTATCGCCTTCTTTGCTGTTTACAATTGCTTCTTTAAAATTTATATGATTAGACGCTTCATTGCTGCAGACAAAACGGCTTCCAACCTGCACACCTTCTGCACCTAAAATCATTGCCGCAAGCATTTGTTTGCCCGTTGCAATTCCGCCTGCAGCAAGAACCGGAATGTTGATTACATCTTTTACTGCAGGAATTAAAACCATGGTTGTTGTTTCTTCACGCCCATTATGCCCGCCGGCTTCAAAGCCTTCAGCAACCACAGCATCACATCCTGCATCTTCTGCCTTCTTCGCAAAAGTGCTGCTGCTTACAACATGCACAACAGTAATTCCATGTTGCTTCAAAGTTGATGTCCACGTTTTAGGATTGCCGGCACTTGTAAAAACAATTTTTATTTCTTCATCAATTACAGTTTGAATATGCTTTTCAATATCAGGATATAACAAAGGAATGTTTACACCAAAAGGCTTCGACGTTGCTGCTTTACATTTTTGAATATGCAGTTTTAAAACATCAGGATACATACTGCCGCTGCCAATCAAACCCAACGCTCCTGCATTACTTACAGCGCTTGCAAGCTTCCATCCGCTTGTCCAAACCATACCGGCCTGAACAATCGGGTAGTCAACATTAAAAAGCTTTGTTATTCGGTTACTGAATATCGACATGAGTTACCAAAATAAAACAAAGCGCTGCAATAAATAAAACGGATTGCGTAAACTGGAAATAACAATTGCGCCAAGATCAATACATCAAAGGCTTCACATCGTAGTAAGATATAAATCTCCGCTTAATGGAATTCTGTTTGGCTTTCTCAACCTGCGCGTTGGAACCGCCGGTATTTATGGGTTGTGATTGCTCAGCTTTTACCTGCTTATCAGAAATAAGAATTATCACTGTTATTATCAATAAAACAGAAGTGGTGAGGATTAGTATGTTTTTCAGATAGCGGATGGAAAATGGTTTTCGCTACGAATATACTCGTAAACACATTGCGCGTATATTTTTTTGTGTTAAAGAATTTAAAACAAATTACAGGCAAGGGCATGCAATAAGATTGTATTACGTTTGTGCAATAATAACTTTCACTATGAATGAGCCGTTTGTTCAGCGTATATTTTCTGAACTCCAGGAAATTGAATCTGCAGGATTATTAAAAAAAGAGCGCATCATTACAAGTCCGCAGGGAGCAGAAATTGTTGTTAACGATAAAACAGTTTTAAACTTCTGCGCTAATAATTACCTTGGTTTATCATCTCATCCCAAAGTAATAGAAGCTGCACACAAAGCCGTTGAAACACATGGCTACGGTTTAAGCAGCGTGCGTTTTATCTGCGGCACGCAGGATATTCATAAAGAGCTTGAACAAAAGATAGCCACATTTTTAGGAACAGAAGATACCATTTTGTATTGCGCTGCTTTTGATGCAAACGGCGGTGTGTTTGAACCATTGTTTAATGAACAGGATGCTATTATAAGCGACGCATTGAATCATGCTTCGGTAATTGACGGTGTGCGTTTATGTAAGGCACAACGCTATCGTTATGAACACAACAACATGCAGGACCTTGAAGACAAACTGGTAGATGCAGCGCATTTACGCAGCCGCATTATTGTTACAGATGGTTCTTTTAGCATGGATGGAACGATTGCGCAGCTGGATATTATTTGTGAACTGGCAGAAAAATATGATGCTGTGGTAATGATCGATGATAGCCACTCAACAGGCTTTCTTGGTAAAACAGGGCGCGGCACACATGAGCATAAAAATGTAATGGGCAAGGTTGATATCATTACAGGAACATTAGGAAAAGCATTGGGTGGCGCGAATGGCGGGTTTACCAGCGGCAGGAAAGAGATCATTGAAATGTTGCGCCAGCGATCAAGGCCATATCTCTTCTCAAACACATTGGCGCCTGCAATTGTTGGTGCTTCTATTGCCGTGTTTGATATGCTTACCGAAACAACGGAACTGCGCGATAAGCTTGAACGCAACACAAAATATTTCAGGGAAAAAATTACAGCGGCAGGCTTTGATATAAAACCCGGCGAACATCCAATCGTTCCAATAATGTTATACGATGCAGTGGTTGCACAAAACTTTGCTTCCAAACTTTTGGATGAAGGCATTTATGTAATTGGATTCTTTTATCCTGTTGTTCCCAAAGGGCAGGCGCGTATCCGCGTTCAATTAAGTGCAGCGCATGAAATGGAACATATTAATAAAGCTATTGCGGCTTTCACCAAGATTGGGAAAGAGTTAGAAGTAATAAAATAAAGATCACACTAAACCTACGAGCTTTAAATAAGTTATCATTCCTGTTGTATCAATACAGTTTGTTTTTTCAAGCAGGTTTCTCCGGTGCGTATCAATAGTATGTGAACTGACCGACAATTCATTTGCTATCTCTTTACTGCTTTTCCCTTCAGCCAGCAAAGACAAAATTCTTTTCTCCTGTTTGGATAAAGGTTGCACAGGTTCAAGACAATTTTTATCAAAATTAAAATTCCACCATTTTGATTCATCAGGAGTAGTGATAATAAAATTAGCTGTCCGGTTTTTTTTCAAATAAGTTATATCATGCACGTAACTGAGAATAAGGAACGGATTTCCTGCGCTGTCCTTTTCAATACACACACTTTGTTGCAAAAGATGGAAATATTCTCCGGTAGATCTTTTATATAAAGCTTCAAGGCACATTACAAACTTTTCGGGTGTGTCTTTACTTTCTTCAACAAAATATCTTGTCCCTTCTTCTTGCATTGCCATTGTTGCCTGGACAAAATTTGGATGCATATTAGAATGTGTAAATTCAAACCAGTTTGCAGCTAAAAACTTTGAAGTATCATGACCAATCACTCCTTTTTTATCAACAACATAAATTATGCGGTTAATTATTATGTTCCAAACCATAATAAATACTGAATTCTGAGCAGAAATCTGTTCAAACAACGGTATAAGTTCCGGCCATTTTTCTTTATAAGATGCGGCTAGTTGAATACTGGAACGTAGTTTATCCCAGTCTTTATTAAAGAGGTCGTCAAAGGATCTGGAGGCCATTCACTTCATAAGTTTAGCAGGATAAAAATACTCAAATTGAGTATTGCTTTATATGTGTTTGAAAAATACCTTAGCAAATCAAGAAAATATAAACTTTTTCCCTGCAGCAACCATAACCTAAATTTAATTCGTACACCAACTTATATAAAATGCAGTAATTCATTTTTATCGATCTTTTAAAATACAATTGCATGCCTGCCGTTGTAATAATCTAACGCATCAACACCACATACGCTTATTGAATTATAAATAATTCAGCAACGTGCACTAATTATTTCACCTTAAATCTTTTTCATTCAATTCATCTTCTCTTAAATTATTAACCATGAAAAAAATTTACACCGCATTGTTTACAACAATCATTATGTTATCAACACAGTTAAATGCACAATTAAACTACATCTTCTCTACGGCAAACAAACCTTATGTGCCTGTTACCGGTGGCATTACTCCGCATCTTACAACAGATTATACCGGCTGGGCGCCGGAAGATGAGGGCTTTGCCAAAGTACCAATTGGGTTTAGATTTAATTACAATGGCACTAATTATGATTCTGCTAATGTTGATGTAAATGGCTTTATCACCTTTACAGATTCTTTAAACATTGGGTTTAATTATCAGTATTTTCAAAACAATTTAAGTACGCTTCCAAATTTTGGACAACGGCCAATTATTGCAGCACTCTGGGACGACCTGCTGCTTTTAGATACATCTTATCTTGTTTATAAAACAACCGGTTTTGCACCATCAAGGGTTTTTACGGTTGAATGGAAAAAAGTAAAATGGAGTTATGATGCACCGAATCCTGTTTTATCAATCGAATTGAAATTATATGAAACAACGAATATTATCGAGTTTCATTATAAAGACGAAGGCGGAATACCTTACCAGCAATTTGCATTTGCTTCTATTGGCATTACCGCGGCGGATGTTAACAGGGATTTTGTTTCGCTGCAAAGCACATCTGCCGATCCGCAAATCAGTTTGCTTAAATCAATAGATTCACTGGCACAAAAACCTGCAGATAACCAGGTATACAGGTTTATACCTGCTGCTGTTCCTGTTCCTGAAAAATTCAGAAGGTCATATAGCTATACCAACAACAAATTATTTCTGCAATTGCATTCAGGTGAATTAAACGGTTATGAATATGCTGTTACACATTCGCCCATACCACCCTCATCAGGCACCAAAACCACTTCCGGCAACATAGCAGTATTTTCATTGAATGCTGCAACAACATATTATACTTATGCCAGGTCTCTATTACCTGGTAACCTTTATAGCCAATGGGTATGTGATTCTTTCACCACTGCTGATAAACCAGTCCCTGTTCCTTACCATATTAGCGGAAGTAATCTGATAAATTATCTGCCTGCCGATATGCGTGAACAGGATTTTACTGATACAAGTCTTAGCTATTTTCCGGGGCAATCAGGATGGGAAGAAATAACAGATTTTCCTCATGTTGGTGATACATGCCTTGATGGAGGTAATACTTTTTATGATGCTGATGATTGGGCTTTTACGCCTGGAATAAAACTCAGCGCAGGCAAAACATACCAGTTAAAGTTTGGCTACTTGTCATATTATGAATATAATCCGGGAGATCCTTCCAAAGTGGAAATTAAATATGGAACTGCTGCAGGATTTGCAGGAATGAATTCAGGAACGCTGTTCAAAAAAACGATTCGCACTTATGCGCATTATGATGAAAACGGAGGCCTTCCTTTCAGAGATACTACTATTGAATTTACGCCTGCCACTACAGATGTTTATTATTTTGGAGTTCATAATTTAAGTATCAATAATTATTACTCGGAAGGTGGTTTCCCTATAATCGGAAACTTTTCAATATCGGAAAAAAATTCTTCACCGATAGCGCCATTATTCGCATTAAAAGGAAGCACAGATAATGTAAATAATATTCTAAGCTGGAATAACAATAACATAAACAATATTCAAATTCAGCGCAGCAATGATGGAATAAACTTTATCAATCTTGCAACTATAAAAAATCAAAACAATAACATTGTTAAGCCTCGCAATTTTACCCGGACTGATGTGCATGATGTAAATTATTGGAACCAGTTAAAAGGGAAGTCAAAAGTTGAATATGAGAAAATGTTGCCTTTATTATCTGTGAGTGCTCAATCAGAAAGTAGCAAATCTTCCCACTTGGCAAAAAATACATCACCTGATTATGTTGATAAAAATGTTCAGGGCACAAATTATTATCGCATGCAATATATTGATGCTAATGGAAGTACTGTTTATTCGAATATTATTGTGCTAAGAGATAATGCCGTGGCTGGCCAGTTAAGCGCCTATCCTAACCCGGCTAAAAACTTAATTACTGTAAAAGTTACTTTAACAGGTAATGAAAAAATGAGATTAAATATAACAGATAACTCGGGCAAAACAATGCTTACAAAAACAATCAGTATTGGCACGCGCGAAACGATAATTCAGGTTGATGTTTCTCATTTTTATGCCGGCACATATTTTATAAAATTAATTAGCGATGATGGAGATGAAAGAGCAATAGAGAAATTTATAAAGCAATAAACAGATTTTTCAATCCTAAACCTTACCTCATTATAAAAATTTTATCTTAACCCTTTTAATTATGAAAACATCAAATCATCTCCCGTTCTTACTTATGGCTTTTTTCGCATCGTTAATTTTATTGTCTCATCACCTGTTACGTTCACGGTATAGGCATTCAGTTTTATCAATAATAAATAATATAACATACACTTGCAAAACTTTCCACTGTAGGCAAGCATCGCATGAACTCCATCATATTGATAAAGCTATTGCTGCTTTCACTAAGATTGGAAAAGAGTTAGGCGTGATACAATAAAGATTATAACAACCCCACAAGCTTTAAATAGGTTATCATTCCTGTAGTATCACTGCAGTTTGTTTTTTCAAGCAGGTTTCTCCGGTGTGTGTCAATAGTGTGTGGGCTGACCGACAATTCATTTGCTATCTCTTTACTGCTTTTCCCTTCAGCCAGCAAAGACAGAATTCTTTTCTCCTGTTTGGATAAAGGCGACACGGGTTCAAGACAATTTTTATCGATCAACCAAATGCAGGTTATAAATATTGCTGAATTAAAAAGTCATTTAGGTTTTTAAGTTATCTTTTCTGCTTACATTTTACATTAATAAACAAAAAAGTAACTGACGATAAAACAATTACTCCTATTACACTAACCCATATCCAAAAATTTATAGAAGCAACACTATTTGAAAGCACAATTGGTTTTGCATTGCCTATCAAAATCATGTTTGCCCAATAATAAGGTAATTTACTTTCAGCATCACCATCACTGCTTATGAATTCCAGTTTAGCTTTTTGTAAGGCAATATCCTTGGATATTCCCGAAGCGATATATTCATTGAATTTTTCCGTGATGCTGTAAATAGATTCTTCATCCGCATTCCATAAAGTTGCTGCTACAGACGGAATTCCTGCAGCAGAAAACCCTCTTGCAAGACTGTAAATTCCTTCGCCTGTAGCATTTTTGCCAACATCAGTTTCACAGGCACTCAGTATAACAAGTTGTGTTGCCGAATTCTGCACTGGCAATGATTGTAATTCAGTAAGCGCAATAATTGAGTCGTGCATAAAGAGCCTTGGTTCATCATCTGAAGTATCTGCCATTGCATGCGAGAATATATTGGCTACTGTATAATCAGATATGTGACTTAAAAAATTATACTTGCTAGCTTTATTATTTATGAATAAAGTTGTCGTTTTATAGAAGGAAGCACATTTTTGTATTGATGAAACGGATTTCTGTAATTCAGTTACACCTGATATTACACTGAACGATGCTGGTGCAAAGCCAACAAAATTGCCCGATGCTTTTCCTTGATCGTAGTGCTTCATTAAAAATCGCGCGGAATAAGTATAACTAAAAGCATAATTATTTATAAGAAAATTTTTCCCGGCATTATCAGTACAAAGCGCTTCAAAAGGAATTACAAAATTGTCCGGGCAAATTATTGTTCTCCCTTTTGGAATATCTAAAAGCTTAAATAAAGCTTTATATAATTTATTTGATAGAGAATTAAACAAAGGGCGATTTCTAAAGTATTGCTCTTTGTCTGAACATAATTGAAGAAAAGTGGCAATGTCATTTGCGGTGATATCATTTGCGGAGCGTTTAATAAATGTAATCCTATTTTGCGTAATATCCAGTATATAACAAACGTTGCCATTAAAAAAATAGTCAACAAAGCTTTGTTTATTTAAACTTAGATAATTCTGAAAATCTTTTAAAGATGGAGTATAGTCGTCATATTTATATTGATAATAACTAGGATATTTTTGGTCTAATGTTGCTATGAAATGCTCAAAATCTCCTCTCGCATTTATAAGTTGTGATTCTACCTGTTGATATTTTATTGAAGTATCTGTAAGTGTCGAAAGCTGTTGCTGTAACTCAACAATCCTTATTTGATAAATTTCTTGCTTGGAAGCATCTGCTTTTGATAAACGATTAGAAGCATTCAATTCGTTTAATTTATCATTAAGTAAAACAGCCTTGCTTTTTTCCATGAAATAAAAAGCGTTCTTTGTGTCATTCATAGCAAAGCAGGCTTCGATTGCATCATTAAAAAAATCCCTTGTTTTATTTCGCCAATAAAGCTTGCTTTGCTCTCCTAACTGAGTATACCTAATTTGCGTTATAACGGTATCTGTTGTTAAAGCAGATTGTAAACAGGCACGCAAATAATCAAGTTTTTTTGTTCTTTTATAAACCGCCAACAATAGTTTCGTCTTGTCAATAATTATTGAAAGGATTGCATCTTTGAACCCTACAGCATTAAGTTGCTTTGCAGTTACTGATGACAAAGCGTTCGCATTACAGTTTACATTTAAATATAAAAGTGCTTGCGAAAAATTTTTACTTGCTTTTTCGTATTTATGTTGTTTAAATTCAGCTTCTCCAGCGTTGACAGAGACTTCTGAAAGCCGTAATGAATCTTTAGCCTTTTCAGCATATTCTATAGCTTTTAGAAAATATTTTTGGGCTTCTGCATAATTTTTTAAGCTATCGAGAAGTAGAATACCAAAATCGTTATAAACGCCTGAAATTTGTCCGAAATCTTTCGCCTTTAAACTTATTTTAATTGCCGATAAAAAAAAGGAATTAGCAAAAGAAAACTGTCTTTTTTTCCCATAATCAAGCGCTTTAATTTTGTATGCGTCCGATAAATATGATGTATTTGGAAAATGTCTTGATAATTCAATTATACTATTTACATCCTTAATACTTTCGTTTATTTGATCTTGATAGTAATAAGCCAAACTACGTAGGTCTAAAAAAAACATATGACTATCAGTATCAATATTGTTTATACTATTTTTAATGCCAAAAGTACTTTCTTCAACAACTTTTTCGTAATCACCTAACTCTCTATATGCATTAACTTTTTCTAGTCTTGCACTGATAAAATGATAGTATATGTTTGGTGACGGAGTTAGAGATTGAGCAAGTATAATAGTGCTGTCAAAGTATAATAGTGCTTTATTAAAATTTGTTAACTTAGAATAATAATAACCAAGTGCGTAATAATTTGAAATAGCAGAAATTTTTGAACTACCTTCTCTACCGGAAAGATTTAATCGAAGTGCTTCTGTTGTAAGTTCAATAGCGGTTTCATAATTTTTATTATTTAATTCACAAAGACCAGCTGTATAAACAACTTTTGCATATACTGAGTCTAAAGGGAGCTTACATTTTTCTGAAATATTTTTAAGATTATATAATAATCTTAATTTTTCCTGATTTTTAAGATCACTCTTTTCTATAGAAGTTAAACTATCCCAAACCATTTTACTTGTCAAGCATTGAGTAAAACATAAAGTGGGTAGAAAACATAGTAAAAAAAGCTTACTTTTTTTCAACACTACTTAAAATTTTAACAAAAGTTAGTAGCTCATTAAACAATCTTGAAAATATAGATCAAGGATATTATTTTTTCTTGGTCAACTTTTAATTGCTCAATAATCTTTATGGTAAATTTTATGTTTTTTTATTGGTTTACTTGTGTCTTTAATATTAGAATTAGGAGGTCTATTTGGGTGAGTTGAACTGTCGATGACTTCTTGTGGAAGGTAAATTGTATGATTGGGGGGAATTGAATCCATGTGACTAACAGCATATGCTTTATATAAATTACTTTCAGCAGTTGATTTTTCTATAATACATACATATACTAATAGAAAAAAGATAAAAGTTTTAAAAAGAATTTTCGTTTTCATAAATTGAGTTTTAAATGATTTGTGTTCAGATAATATACATGTTTAAAAAAAAATTTCCCATTCTTCCGCTTTCTCTGCACCATATAATTTTTGTTGTTTAACAACTTGTAGTAACTGCTTTGCTCTCTCTTTATCGCCTTCGTCATTTCGCTCCATTAATGTTATTGCTTTTAAAAATGAAGCGTGACTTGCATACAAACCCGGCATACTTCCCAATTCATCAAATTGCTGCAGAGCATCGTTATAACTTTTCTTCACTAGATAAGTAAGGCCAATATTCATTTTTGCTTCACTGTTATCAGGATGATTATCATAAACACCCTGAAATATTTTTATCGCCGAATCGTATTGTTGTTTGTTAAACAAATCTTTACCCTGATGCAGGCTATCGGTTATTCCTAATGTTTGATGTAATTGCATCAAATTTTCTTTTACATAATTATCTGCCAGTTTTTCTGGCGTTGTCCGAAAAAAAAGATAATAACTCCCGGCAATAATTATTATTGATGCTGCAACAGAAGTAATATAAATTCGCCATTTTTCAAACCGCACTGCGATGAGTGATTCTTCTTTTTGCTTATATAAATCTTTAAATCTTTCTGTCGTTTCTTCTTGCTGCAATTGCTTCGCAGCAATGATGGTACTCAGGTAAAACGCAACCTTTTCTGCAAATTCGGGGTCGGTACTTATATTTTCTTCAAATTGTTTTTTTTGCTCTTCATTAAGCGCATTCCTGTAATAATCTTCTACATACTGGTTAACATCTTTATATTGGTCGTTGTTCATTATACACAGGATTATTGACGTAATTTTTCGATGCACCTTCCTCGACTCGTTCTTACAACATCCGCTGAACTATAACCAAGTTTTTCCGCCGTCGTTTTATCGGGCGAATTATTGATGAAATATTCTAATAATTCCCGGCACTTATTTCCAAGATCCTGTAACTTCTTTTTTAAAGACTCAATATCTGTCCTCTCAATCAACACCTGGATTATAGATTTAGCCGGATCGGATAAATCAGCAAGTGTGTCTGTAAATTCTTCTGTGTTGTTAACCGCATATTTATTTGACGATTTCTTTCTCAACACATCAACACATTTATTATTAAATATTGTAAACAGGTATGTTTTTATTGAAGACCGGCCTTCAAAATCATCACTAATAATTTTTTCGATTATTTTTAAAACAGTATCTGAATAGGCGGTGAAGATTTCGTCATCATTTAATTTAAACTTTTTTTGAGACGTATTCATGAGGTAAGCATATTGCGAAAATAATTGATCTTCTGCTCTTCTTCTGAAGGTACCCGTTTGTTTAAGGCCTTCTACTATTTCTTTATCATTTAAAAACATGTGGTCTGTTTTTCAAAGGCATTTATCAAAAGTCCCTGCGGTTAGTTGTTTTTGGAAGAGTACCCATACTTCACTATTTAATATTACGGAATAATAATTACCCTTCAAATTTTATTAGGTAAAATTTTTTAAACCATGTTTCGGTGAAGTTTTGAAAACCGTCACATTAAAGTTAACTAAACAATTAAAAGCTTCGAAGCGTGTAAAGGAGTAAGCCGAAAATCCTTAATTAAAGAGTAGGTAAAAAACTAATTAAAATGAAAACAAAATTATTCTCAATTGTTGCAACTCTAATAGTTGCTTCGATCATTAGCGTTCAGAAAACCAATGCTCAAAACTGGTTACTCGGGGGTAATAATACAAGTCAGGATACAGCACTTGGTACTAAAAATCTGCATTCAGTGAAAATTATATCTAACAACATAGAAAGGATACATGTTGACAAAGGCGGGAATATCGGAATTGGTACCGGCACACCTGGATTTCCTTTAAATTTTGCCTCATCGTTAGGCGATAAGATTTCGCTGTATGGAAATACAGGAGCGCATTATGGTTTTGGTATTCTTAATCACCTTTTTCAGGTATATACAGATAATACTACATCAGACATAGCTTTTGGTTCTGGCTCAAGCTTGGCCTTTGGGGAAGTAATGCGCATAAAAGGAAATGGTAATGTAGGAATTGGAACAACTACACCAACCCTTGGCAAATTTGTTGTGGAAGGAGTTGTTGGAAATACTGTAGGAATTTTTCGGGGAGGCTCAACCAGCAAAGGAATTAGCTTGGTTGCAGACTGGCCGGGAGTTTATTTCAATTCTTATTTTAATGGAACACAAAGAGCTTTGGGAACTGGTTTTACAGGAATTTTAAATTTTGATCCTGCTACCGGCAACATTGATTTGGGTACAAGTCCCACCTCGGGCAATGCAGGAGATCCAGTGCCATCGCCTGCAAGGTTATTAATAGATAAAAATGGTAATGTAGGAATTGGCACTACAACCCCATCCAATAGATTAGTAGTAACCGATAATACACAACAAGGACCCTCTGCCGTTATTAATAATCTAAAAAACGCCCCTGTGTTTAATGATGGTTTATATATCACCGCTGGCAACAATGTTCAGGCAAATGGAACTGCTTATGATTCCTGGATGATTAATTTTCAGCGTCCCGATGGAACTCAAATTGGCAGAATCGCTCAGACTGGTCCGACATCGGTAGGGTATTTCACTGCTACTACCCCTGGCCAGCAATTAAAAACAAATATTCAAGATACCAAATATGGCTTGGCTACTCTTTTAAAAATTGGAGTGAAAGATTTTAAAGATGATAACTCGCAATTGATGACAGGTTTTATTGCACAGCAATTATATGACTTATATCCTTTTGCAGTAAGTAAAGGGGATGCAGCCGGAAGAAAGGCCTCTTGGATGGTGGACTATAGCCGGCTTACTCCGTTGCTGGTAAAATCAGTTCAGGAACTATCTTCTCAAAACGATTCATTAAAGCAAAGCAACCAGGCATTAAATGATAAATTAAACGCTTTATCAGATAAAATAAATCAGATTGAAAATGCAATGAGCCAGTGTTGTAACAGTTTTTCATCAAATATGCAATCTGCAAATCAATCAGATTCAAAAATTTCTGTTGCACCAAGATTAGATCAAAATGTTCCTAACCCATTTAACAGCAGTTCATCTATCAGCTATTATATTCCTTCTGGTTTTCATAATGCACAATTAATGATAACTGATGCATCAGGTAAAATTTTAAAAACTTACGCTATTACACAAACCGGTTCTGGTAAACAGATGATTTCCGGTGGTGAACTGGCAAACGGCATGTATCAATATTCCTTATTAGTTGACGGAAAAATAATAGATACAAAGAAAATGGTGATATCAAAATAAGCAGGCCCCGGTATACAATATTGAACGAAACCAGCAACAAACAACAAGGTGCACGGCAACATCAAACCTGCTCATTGCCCGTGCACCTTTTGATGGCACATTTCTTTCTTCCCTGGTGAATAATGAATAAGCCAAAAAAATAAATAGAATGAAAAAGATAATTCTTATACTTCTGGGTGCATCATTTTTTACTTGCGCTCATGCACAATGGAAGTTAACAGGTAACTTAAACACTAATCCCAAAAAAAATTGGGTAGGAACAAATGATGACCAGCCGCTTAACTTTCGTGTGAACAGTGAAGAGGCCGGAACAATAAATAAAGATAAAGGAAACACAGCCTTCGGTTATTTAGCCTTTAATAATGGTATATATAGCCAAAATCCAATCAATATTTCCAATACAGCATTTGGCGCATGGGCATTACAAAAAAATAATCAAAGTGATTACAATACAGCAATAGGTTCAAATGCTTTACGGAATAATATTAATGGGTACGGAAATGTGGCTGTTGGGTTTTCCGCATTAGGTACGGGAAGCAGCGGCTACGGCAATACTGCAATTGGTTATCACGCCCTTGACGCTGAGGCTTCGAATTACAACACGGCTATTGGTTTTGAAAGCATGTTGTACAACAAAAATGGATATGAAAATGTCGCGATTGGATTTTGGGCCCTGTTAGGAAGAACAACTAATGCAAAAGATAGTTTAAGAGAGGGAAACACTGGCTGCGGAGATAATGCTTTGCAAAATATAGACAATCAACGCGACAACGCAGCTTTCGGCCAGGATGCTATCAGGGGCGACACTACATACGGTACCGGCAACAACAATAGTTCATTGGGTACACTTTCTTTGATTAATAATTACGGAGATAACAATTCGGCCTTGGGATATAGCGCTGGATATAACAATACTTCCGGAACCGGAAATTTATTTCTTGGTGCAAATGCAGACATTGTATCCGGCAATAATATCTCCGGTGCAGCCGCAATTGGTGCCGGTGCAATAGTAAGCGCAAGCAATAAAATGCAATTGGGAAGTTCTGCCACTATTTTATCAACCACAGGCGGTTATACAATTGTAAGCGACAAAAGGTTTAAGCAAAACATTGAAGATAAAAAAGTTCCTGGCCTTAATTTTATTGATAACCTTCATCCTGTAACGTACACTTTCAATTATAAAAGCTTTGATGATTTCCTGAGAAAAAAGAATAAAATTACTGATGAGAACTATCAAAATCAATTACTTGAAAAAAGTAAAATACAACAAACAGGATTTATAGCACAGGAAGTGGATCAGTTAGTAAAGGATAGCGGATTTGTCTTTAACGGAGTTTATGAACCTCAGAATAACAATGATAATTATGCTTTGGATTATAGCAGATTTGTAGTGCCTCTCGTAAAAGCTGTACAGGAATTATCATCTCAAAACGATATCAAACAAGAGCAAATTGATTCGCTTAAGCAAAGCAACCAGGCATTAAATGATAAACTGAATACTTTATCAGATAAAATAAATCAGGTTGAAAATGCAATGAGCCAATGCTGCAACAGCTTTTCATCAAGCATGCAATCTTATGATAATAGCCAGGCACAATCAATAACTATTAATGCCGCAGCAAGTTTGAATCAAAATGTTCCTAATCCATTTAACAGCAGTTCATCTATCAGCTATTATATTCCTTCAGGTTCTCACAATGCAGAATTAATGATAACAGATGCATCAGGTAAAACCTTGAAGACTTATTCTATCACACAAAGCGGTTCAGGTAAACAAATTATTACAGGCAGAGAACTAACAAGTGGTATGTATCAATATTCTTTATTAGTTGACGGAAAAATAATAGATACAAAGAAAATGATACTCTCAAAATAACCAGTTTTCAACTCTAACCCTTATTATAATTAGTAAAAACATTTTTGACCTTTAGGTTTATAAAACTCTGTAAAATTTCCTTCATAAATCTCACCACATGCCATGCGGGCGGATATGAACATTCTTTCACTGCAATGTGATGGCTGCTTCAGTAAAATTTATAAACAATTAAATATTTATTTATGAAACGTAAAGATCTTATCAAAGGGTTGGGCTTTACTGCTTTAGGAAGCTTGGGTTTTATCAATAAAGCATTCAGTACTCCAAATCCGCAGCAATTCTATGCCAGTTGGACTCATGGTAATAATCTTACTGTGGAGTCACCTGAAAATTTAGATAGCGTTGGACATTATGGTTGGGGTGGTGATATGTTAATTAAACCAGGAAAATCTAGCTGGTTTCATATTCCAATTCCCACACCTGTTATTGTAAATGGCAATAGAAGCCTGCTTCAAAGAGTTTTCATCATGTTTCAATGTACCCAGTGCAGCATTAGAAACCTCCATGTTTATGATGGCTCATCAAAAGTTCAAGAATTTAATAATTTAATGTACGATGGTGAGCATAGAACTAGCTTGGACACTCAAAATACATACAATTTGTCTAATCAGCACATTGTGATTTGGGGTATTGGAATTACTTTTTTTTGTGTGGCGGATATTGGTTTCGATAGTAAGATTCCACCTCCTCGCTTGATATTGGGTGCAGCTGGTGGAGATTTCATGGCGTAAACAAAATGTTGAATAGAATCTGGGCAGCAAACCGAAAAATACAACATCAACTTTAAATCGCCGAATACCAATAGTTTCATCAATATAGCCTTTATCCTCCCGTTTCCTTCGCTGCAATGTCTCATCACCATGCCATGCATGCGTATAGACATTGCAGCTTATCAATGCAAATAATATGAATACACTTGCAACCCCTTTTTCACTTCACTTGCGCAGCCTGTACAATAGCCATCCCCCTGCTGGGAAATGTGTCGGTTACAATACCGTTTACACCGCTCTTCAAATGCATACACAATAAATAGTATTTTGTTTGAACAGGTTTTTGAAAACTAAATACCTGTTTGTTGATCTTATCTTTTTTATCCATCCATATCGTTTGATGTAATGCATGCTGTATGCAAACACCTTTACTGTTAAACAGCAAAACAATTAATTCATATTGATAACAGTTATCATTCTTGTTTAAATGCGGAGGCATGCCTGCTTTCATTTCAACTATCAATGCTTTCTTATTGTTTTCAACTATGAATTCTGGCAGGTTTATAAAACGTTCTAATGCATAGCGCCTGTTAAGTTCAAGGCCTTCCAGTGTATGTAACAGCGCTTCAAAATTTGTTTTCACTGCAGTACGCATACGGCTTAACATTGCCTGCCACAATTGCCCTTCCCTAAAGCCTTGGCTGTATAATTTCAGCACACCATATATTGCTTTGGCAGCGGTATTTATTGCTGCTGTTTTTTCAGCATTTGCAGCAAACGCATTGTTTAAGGTTGTAGTTGTTTTGCTTCCTCTTGCTGTACGTAAATGCCTGCCGTATGTGCGGCTGTTCACCTGCACAACATTCCTTGTACTATCCGGTAACTTTTTTTTATTACTAACTTTTTTTGCCATAGTCGGGTTTTGGTGTATTTTACAGTATAACAATTCTACTTTGATTGCCTGCATAAAATTATAGAAACCCGGCATAAAAAACTCAAATCCTCTCCTGACCTTATAGAGACCTTACAGAGACAATATAGAGACCTTATAGAGACGTTAATTGCTGCCAAAGCACTGGTAAAAGGCAGTATGATCCCACGGAGAGGCTACCATCATGCCGGGTTAGCAGTATAATAAGGTAAATACCATTTTGTAACTGCCGCGAAATAATTATGGATAGCATGCGTTGGAATGCGAAAGAAGGCAACTATTATTTGAAGTTTTATACCTCAGCATATCTAATCCTCACTATTTTCTCCGCAACTTTGCGCATACTTAAACAAAGCAAAATTTTAATGAATAAAATATATTCCCGCTTTTCATATTTACTGCTGCTTATTTACTTTTTCCTGTTGAACTCCTGCACTAACAACAACATTACGTCAGACGATAGCTTGAAAAAATATTTCGATCAGTATCATGTTACCGGAACATTCGGCCTGTATGACAATGGCCATGCACAATTCACTATTTATGATATTCACCGTTTTGCAGACAGCGCTTATTTGCCTGCCTCCACTTTTAAAATAGTGAACTCATTGATCGGTTTGCAAACTGGTGTCATCGCCAATGAAAAAATGGTCATTCCCTGGGATGGCGTTGTTCGTGCGGATACCAATTGGAATAAAGATCTTACAATGGAGCAGGCATTTAAACTTTCAGCGGTTCCCTATTACCAGGAAGTGGCAAGAAGGATTGGAAAAGATACCATGCAACATTGGCTTGACAGTATTGGTTATGCGGCAAAAAATGGGCGTGCTGTTATTCACGATGATCTTGATGCTTTCTGGCTTGATAACAATTTTAAGATCACTGCGGATGAGCAATTGGGACTTGTAGAAAAGTTGTATTTTGACCAATTACCTTTTCAAAAAAGAGTGCAGGACGTTGTAAAAAAAGTAATGTTGCAGGAAGATAATTCCAACTATAAATTAAGTTACAAAACAGGATGGGGATTTAAAGAAGATGGCACTTCAATTGGCTGGATCGTAGGTTGGGAAGAAGAGAACCTGCATCCTTATTTCTTTGTGTTGCAGATAGAAGGCCCGCATGATATGGATATGAAAAACATCCGCATTGATATTCTTAAAAATATTCTCACACAATACGGTTTTTTCAAGGGAATAAAATAACGCACTGAAATCTCTTCACTCAAACAATGTGTCACTGCCTGGTTTAATCAAAGCATAAATTTTTATTCGCTTCCGCTCAATTGGCGCAATGCTTGTAGATTGCAGCCAGCATTATGTTTTCGTTTGAACATACAGAATATTTATACGGTCTGTTTATTATTATTCCGTTGGCTTTGCTTTTTCTTTTTGTAGTGAGATGGAAAAGAAAAGTAAAGAAGGCGTTGGGTGATGAACAGTTGATTGATCAGCTTACAAAAAATTATTCTGCTGCCCGGTACAGGCTTAAATTCATCCTTATACTTTCAGCCATATTTGTTCTGATCATTGCTGCAGCCAATTTACGAAAACCGGTTGCCGGTGATAAAGAAAAGAAAGGCGGTATTGATGTAATGATTGCACTTGATCTTAGCAAAAGCATGTGGGCGCAGGATATAAAACCATCAAGGCTGGAAGCATCAAAACAGTTTATCAATTCTTTGTTCGACCAGCTAAGCAATGATCGTGTCGGGCTTGTTTTGTTCGCAGGCCGTGCGTTTTTACAGATGCCGCTTACTACAGATTTTTCTGTTGCTAAATTATATGTTTCAAATGCTTCACCGGATGCGGTACCAATGCAGGGAACGGTTATCGGCAATGCTTTGGAGCTTTGTGAGAATTCATTCAACACACAGGAAAAAAAGTATAAGAGTATTATCCTGGTTACTGATGGCGAAGATCATGATCCGCACGCAATAGAGTTATTACAGCAACTATCAGATAACGGAATTATTGTAAATACAGTTGGTGTTGGAAGTGCTGAAGGTTCTCCTATTATGGAGCCCGGCGCAAATACTTACAAAGTGGATGTGAATGGTGAAACGGTTATAAGTAAGCTGAATGAAAATGAACTAAAGCAAATTGCACAGAAGACCGGCGGCATTTATCAGCACCTTGATAATATTCCTGCAGCCATAAGCAATGTAGCTGCTGTTTTAAATAATATGGATAAGAAAGCAATTGAAGGCAGCGGCAATACAAAAGAGTATGCATCATTTTATCCATTGCTTGTGTTAATTGCATTGCTGGTATTGATTGCAGAAATATTTATTCCTGAAACAAAAAGAAATAAAAGCTGAAAATTATATCAACCATATTATTCCTTGTTTTTTCAACTGCTGCTTTCGCGCAGAGGGCAAACAATTATGTCGAAAAAGGTAATGAAGCATATCGCAAAAACGATTACGATGAAGCCATTAAAAATTACCAGATAGCATTAAAGAAGGATCCTTCAAATACAGCAGCACGTTTTAATCTTGCGAATGCTCAGCAAAAGCAGGATCATATAAATGAAGCCAATAAAAACTACGATAAGGTAGTTGAAACCGCTAACATCAATTCCTTAAAAGCTGAGTCTAATTACAATAAAGGCCTTGCATTTATTAAATTAAAAGATTTGTTGAGCGCTGTTGAAGCCTTTAAAGCATCTTTAAAAGAAAACCCTAATGATGATGAAGCGAGGGAGAACCTGCAAAAGGCATTGAATGAACTAAAACAGCAACAGAAGAATCAGCCACAAAGCAATAAACAGCAGCAGAATCCTAAACAACAAAAGCAACCACCAATGAGTAAGGAAATGATGCAGCAAAAATTCAATGAATTGCGCAACCAGGAAAATCAACTGCAACAAAAGCTGCAGAACAAAAACAATACAACACAACCCGAAAAAGACTGGTAATTAGTGCTTATTTCTTTTTATACACAGGTACAGTGCTACAAGGTTCGCCATACATAATGCTCTTCGCAAAAGGTTGAAGCATTGCCGTGATTGCCAAATAAGCGCTGTCAGGAATTTTTATATCACCACACCCTTTGACAACAACACGCTTATCAACATAATCTTCTGTGGTAATTGCGTTGATGTTGTTTAATAAAATCGTTGCAACTAAACTTTCTTTATCACCTAACACTATATTCTTTGCAACAGGCCGCAAATAAGTAGCGACAAGCATGTAAGCCCACACCGGAATGATAGCATCAGTTGAACATATAACTGCAACGTTGCAGTTATCAAACTCAGGCCAGTTTGTATTTTTTAATGCTTCGCGAAAATCTTTTTCTTTTATGATCAGCCCGCGAAACAAATAATCTTTCAGATCAAAAACCTTTATCGTTTCTTTTGGATAGAAGTCTTCAAGGTCCAGCGTAACCAATCCACTAGCCTCCACACGGTTCATTATCAAATCACTTGTTTGCATATTCATTTATTTGTACAAAATTACTAAACCTGTAAGCTTATAAAAAACAAAAGGCTGCCGTACGGCAGCCTTGCTTACTATCGTTTGAAATTACTAATAGAATTTGTAACGGTCATCTTCCACATCAGCAGCTTTGCGTAAAGCTGTGATGGCCTGTGATGCCTGCTGCTTAAGCATTTGCTCCAACTGCTGTTTTTGAATCTCTGCTGTTTGCCCAAGTGAAGGTCCGGCAAAAGCGCCTTCCGACTGAACTACAAACACACCGGCATTACCAGCAATAGGATTACTCATTTTATGTAATTGTTGTTTGTTGAACGCTGCACCAATAAACTTTGGTTCATTACCAATAGCCGGAACAATGTATGCACCAAAACTTAAGCTGTCAGCATTCTGCACTGTAGATTGAGCATTTTGCGCAACCTGTTGCAAACTGCTTCCTTTCATCTTTTTATCAATAATGATCTGTGCTTTCTTTTCGTTACGAACCAAAGGTTCAACGGTTGCCTGAACAGAGTTAGGTGAAGCAAGCCCTTTTGCACTTACAGAAGTAAGTATAGCAACAATGTAATTATCATTAAGGTTTGTTGGCGTAGAAACAGCACCAACTTTACTATCATAAGCCCACCTGATCAAATCCCTGCTTTCGCCTAAACCCGGAACAGTAAAATCGTTTTGTTTGAATTCCTGGGAAGATAAAACGGTAAGGTTTTGCTTTTTAGCATTGGCTTCAAAATCTTTCTGGTTCTGGCTTGAAGCAGCAAACTGAGATGCTGTATTGTTCACTGCATTATCTGTTTCAGTACTTGCGGCCAATGGCTTTGAAAGATAAGCGATCTTATAGCCTGTTTCATTTCCTTTCTGGCCAAGTATCTCAACGTAGTGATATCCGAAAACTGTTTGAACTGTTTTTGTTTCTCCTACATGGCCGGTAAAAGAAAAATCATTGAAGGCCGGATCCATTTGCCCTGAAGGGAAATAATCATATATACCGCCATTGTCTTTACTTCCCGGGTCATCTGAATATACTTTCGCAACTGAATCAAAAGATACTCCTGCTTTCAATAAAGCAATGGCACTATCCAGTCTCTTCATTGCTGCACTATCATCTCTCACTGGTATAAGTTGGCCGGAGCTTTGATCCTGCTGATGTGTTGCTACCAATATGTGGCGCACTTTTGCAGAATCGGGCATTGATTGTTTTGCAACCATTTTAGCCAGTACATAATCGGTACCGTTAATATAAGGACCATATACTTGCCCGGGAGAAAGCCTGAACAAAGTATCTTTAACAGCTTCTGTTATTTTACTGGTTGCAACAAAGCTGTTATAAAATTCTTTGTCGCTTGAGTTTGAATTCAAAAAAGATTTTTCATCTGTTGATGAAACAAATGTTGACTTTAATTGATCAAGGTTATTACGTAAAGCATCAGAATCAGCTTTGCTTGGCGCTCCGCTGAAAGACACATATGATATGGTGCGTGTTTCATCATCTCTTTTATATTGTGCAGCATGCTTTTTAATATATGCAGCCATATCATCACCATTAACAGTTACTGAACTATCTGAAACAGTTGTGTAAGGAACAAACACAAAAGATGCTTTTGCCATTGCATTGGCATCAGCATTCATTTTTTCAGACATCCATTTAGGAACATACACAGCGCCTGTTATTAACGACTGATATTTTTCAGCCTTTGTTTGCATAACTGTTGGGTCTACATAAGCCTCAGTAAAATTTCTTACCTGCGGATCATTTGCTTTGGTCTTTAAATTAGCAAATTGTCTCTTCGCAGTATTGGCATCGTACACACCTGTTTTAGGATCTGTAAAATATTGCTGCATGAACTGTGGAGGATTGCTTCCAAACAGGATATCTGAAAGCTCGTTTGAATTAACATCAATACCAAGCTTATCTATTTCCTGCCCAACAATAATCTGGTTAACCATAAAATCCCAAACCTGCGGAACCAATTGGCTACGCTGGTATTGGCCGTTATTCATCTGAAGATAAAAATCTACTTTATGTTCAAATGTATCGCGGCCTATGGTTTCGCCATTAACCTTGCCTATTGTTGTGCCGGTGCCCATGGATGCACGGCCTTTATTAAAAAAGTAATCCTGTAATATAAAAGCAAGCAGAGAAACGGCAATTGCGCCAAATACTATCCAGGCTGCTCTGTCCCGGATTTTCTGAATAAGTGACATATCAAATTTTAAAGGATGGCAAAAATAGGGGAATTGAGGGTTTGAACAAATTGTGGATAATAACCTTTATTGCTTTCCTATTCTTCAACTGATTTTAATATTCATTTTTATTGTGAAACACGAATTAACAGCAGGTTGTTGAAAGCATGATTTTTCTGTGGGAAACCAGGGCTTTTAATAATTTAAAGCTGAATAATTATAGAATAAAATCCAGTGTTTTGCAGGGGTGAGGCTACTCACCTGCATTTAAACACAATTTTTAATATTGATTATAACATGCATATCGTGTGAATTAGAATTTCACTTATTATTCTTTTATGATTTCAACATACTGTTAAAATCTATTCAAAATTTAAGCGGGCTGCGTTTCTTATGTGTGAATAGGCTGTGAATTCAAGCTTGATAAACTGTCTTAAATTAACTTTGCTCAATGTGGATAATAAAGTTTTAACCATATCCACACCCGTAATAGTAATAGATTCTTTTATAAAAATTACTTCTTTAATATAAATACTATGGCAGATATCAACATTGAAAAAGCAAAGGCAGAAATAAGCAGGCGAGGTTTTTTAGATGTGAGCGTTGATGCTTCTGTTGATTTGTTTCATGAAATTGAATTGCTGAAAAAAGAAAAGAATGCTATTGTACTGGCGCACTATTACCAGGAGCCAGATATACAGGATGTTGCCGACTATATTGGTGACAGCCTTGGATTAGCACAACAGGCAGAAAAAACAAATGCTGATATCATTGTTTTTGCCGGCGTTCATTTTATGGCAGAAACCGCAAAAATTCTCAATCCCAAAAAAAAGGTTGTATTGCCTGATCTTAAAGCCGGATGTTCTTTGGCCGACAGCGCGCCTGCGGATGCTTTTAAAGCCTTTAAAGAGAAGCATCCTGATCATATAGTCATCTCTTACATTAATTGCACTGCAGACATAAAAGCGATGAGCGATATTATTTGTACCAGCAGTAATGCTCAGAAGATTATTGAAAGTGTTCCAAAAGATCAGCCCATCATTTTTGCTCCTGATAAAAACCTTGGCGCTTATCTTATTAAAAAAACAGGCAGGGATATGTTGTTGTGGAACGGTGCCTGCATGGTGCATGAAATTTTCAGCCAGCAAAAAATACTGAAGCTAAAAGCGCAGCACCCGGATGCAAAAATTATTGCACATCCGGAATGTGAAGAAGCTGTTTTACAACATGCAGATTATATTGGAAGCACTACTCAATTGTTGAAATTTGCTGTTATTGATTCAGCAAATGAATTTATTGTTGCTACGGAAACAGGGATTCTGCACCAGATGCAAAAAGATGCGCCTTTAAAAACATTTATTCCTGCGCCGCCGGATAATATGTGTGCATGTAATGATTGCCCGCATATGAAACTGAATACGCTCGAGAAGTTATATCTCTGTATGAAATATGAGCAGCCTGAAATTTTAATGGATGAGCTAATCAGGGTTGCTTCACTAAAACCTATACAACGTATGCTTGAAATAAGTAAGGCTGCGGGTTTAGGCGGATAAACTATAAATATTTATCTCCTTTTTTCTTTTTTACTTCGGATAAAAATTCTTTTACCTGTTGTTCTTTTTCTTTTTTGCAGATGAGTAAAACATCTTTTGTGTCAACCACAATAAAATCATCAAGTCCTTGCAATACCAATAATTTTTCGTCAGGAGCAGAAATAAGAGAATTTATTGAATCGTAGATAATAACATTATCACCTGTAATAACGTTCCCGTTTTGATCTTTTGATAAGTTGCTGTAAGCGCTGTTCCAGGTACCAAGGTCACTCCATCCAAAATCAGCAGGAATAACATAAACATTATCTGCTTTTTCCATAATGGCATAATCAATGGATATGCTGATGCATAAAGGATAAATGCGATCTAATGCCGGTTTTTCTTCAGGTGTATTAAAGTTATTTTTCTCTGCAGCAAAAAGGTCAAACATTTCCGACTGGTATTGTTCAAACGCAGCAAGAATGGTTTTTACATCCCAGATAAAAATGCCAGAGTTCCACAAAAATTCTTCGCTTGCTAAAAATGTTTTGGCTAATTCTATATCCGGTTTTTCTATAAAGGTTTTTACTTCATAAACATTTTCATCTTTGACAGCACCTAAATCATATTGAATATATCCGTAACCGGTATTGGGATATGTTGGTTTAATGCCAAGCGTTACAAAAGCGCTGTTATTCTTTGCAAAATTTAGCGCCTGCAATGTTAGGCTTTGAAATATTTCTATATCGCTGACTACATGATCACTTGGCGCAACAACTAAAACTGCTTCAGGGTCTTTCTGCAAAAGTTTAAATGATATGTAGCTAACGCAGGGTGCCGTGTTTTTTCTGCTGGGTTCAGATAAAATGTTTCCAGGTTTTACGCCAGGTAATTGTTGCCTGGTTATATCAACATATTCATCAGATGTTATAATGTAAATATTTTCCGGAAGTATAAAGGAAGCGTATCTTTTATAGGTTGATTGTATAAGCGTTTCACCACTGCCGAGAATATCTAAAAATTGTTTGGGACAACCGGAGCGACTCTTAGGCCAGAATCTTGTACCTAACCCGCCGGCAAGAATAGCGGCATAAAAATGTTCGTTCATAAAAAGGCTAAGATATTTAAATTATTCCTTCACGAATAAGATCATGTAATTCTATAAAACCAAGATAAGCATCATGCTCATTCACAACAATAAGATTAGTTATGCTGAATGTATTCATCTTGTCGAGCGCTTCCACAGCAAGCGCTGTGTGTAAAATTGTTTTTGGATTTGAAGTAAGAATATCGGCAGCATTCAGATCTTTTATATCATCTGTTTTTTCAAGTAGCCTTCTTATATCTCCATCTGTAATAATGCCAACGATATTATTGTTATCATTCAACACTGCAATAGCACCTAACCTTCCTTTTGATATACCCATAATTGCATCTTTAAAAGAAGCATTCTTATTTATAAAAGGCTTTTCATTCAGCTTATAAATGTCATCAACTCTTAAGTAAAGTCGCTTACCCAAATTGCCACCAGGATGAAATTTTGCGAAATCTTTACTGTCAAATCCATTCAATTGCATAAGTGCAACTGCAAGCGCATCGCCCATTACCATTTGTGCTGTGGTGCTGCTTGTTGGTGCAAGATTATTTGGACAAGCCTCTTCGCCAACAGTTGTATTTAAAAAAATATCAGCATGTTTTACAAGAAAAGAAGATTCATTGCCTGATATAGCAACTAATTTATTACCTATACTTTTTATTAATGGAACCAGCACTTTTATTTCTTCACTTTCGCCGCTTTTACTTAAAATAACAACAATATCATTCGGCTGAATCATTCCAAGATCACCATGAATAGCATCTGCAGCATGCATGAACAAAGATGCTGTACCTGTTGAATTTAATGTGGCAACAATTTTCTGTGCAACAATAGCACTTTTGCCAATGCCGCTTATAACCACGCGTCCGCCACATTGATGAATTGTGTTTACGGCTTCTTCAAAAGAGGCGTTTATAAAAGAAACCAATCCCGCTATGGCAGCAGCTTCCTTATTGATTGTATTAACAGCAGATTGTTGTATACTTATCTTCATCCGGCGCAAATGTACAGCGATGTTTTTAAGAGCAATGTGAATGAAAGCATATTAACTTTAACGAATTGGGAATAGGAAAAAAATCTTTAATCGCTTAATTTTGTTGGCACCACGTGAGAAACTCCACATTATTTGTTTTGAGCAGATTTGAAAAATTAAAATGGATTTAGTACCTTAAAAAATTATTATGGCCCCCACGTTAAGAGAGGCGGAAATTTTGTGAACAAATGGCAAAGAAATTACTTGTAAAAGAGCCGGCAGAAAAGCCGCTTGAAAAAAAGAGCACTGCAAAGAAATCAGTACCCAAAAAAGAAAATATAAACAGCAACCTTGACATCTATGCTTCGCTCTATGAGCATTTTGGCTTTGAGCAATTTAAGGAAAGGCAGGAAGAAGCTATAAGAAGCTTGCTAAGCGGAAAAGACACTTTTGTTATTATGCCAACAGGCGGCGGTAAAAGTTTGTGTTACCAGTTGCCGGCATTAATGCTTGAAGGTTGTGCTATTATTGTTAGTCCATTAATAGCTTTAATGAAAAACCAAGTAGACCTGATCCGTGGTTACAGTGAGGAAGATCATGTGGCGCATTTTTTAAATTCGTCTTTAAATAAAGGCCAGATAAAAGAGGTAAAGGATGATCTTACAACAGGTAAAACAAAGTTGTTGTATGTAGCGCCGGAAACAATGACCAAACAGGAAAACCTTGATTTCTTCCGCGAATTAAAAATTTCCTTTTTTGCAGTTGATGAAGCGCATTGCATTTCAGAATGGGGCCACGATTTCAGGCCAGAATACAGGCGGCTTCGTGAAATGATGGATATAATCAACGACGCAATTCCGGTAGTTGCTTTAACAGCAACGGCCACGCCAAAAGTGCAAAGCGATATCGTAAAAAATCTTAGTCTTCGCAATCCAAATGTTTTTATTTCTTCTTTTAATCGCCATAATCTTTATTACGAGATTCAGCCAAAGGTCAAAAAAGAACAAACAGTAAAAGCGTTGGTTCGGTTTATTACAAACATGACTGGCAAAAGTGGCATCATTTATACACTTAACCGCAAAACAACAGAAGAACTTGCCGAGATATTGTGCGCAAATAATATAAAAGCGGTTGCTTATCATGCAGGTCTCGACTCCAAATTAAGAGCAGAAAGACAGGATCTTTTTTTGAATGAAGATGTACAGGTTATTGTTGCAACAATCGCTTTCGGAATGGGTATTGATAAACCTGATATTCGTTTCGTGATTCACTTTAATATTCCAAAATCAATAGAAAATTATTACCAGGAAACGGGCCGCGCAGGCCGCGATGGTTTGGAAGGGAAATGTATTCTTTATTATTCGCACAAAGATGTTAGCAAGCTTGAACATTTAATGCGTGACAAACCATTAAGTGAAAGAGAAGTTGGTGCACAATTGATCAATGAATCGGTTGCTTATGCTGAAAGTTCTGTGTGCAGAAGAAAGATCCTGTTACATTATTTTGGTGAAGAACGTAAAGAAGAAAATTGCGGCAATTGCGATAACTGTCTTCATCCAAAAGAAAAGATCGAGACAAAAGATGAAGTAGTTAAAGCGTTGAAAGTAATTAAAGCGCTGGATGAAAAATTCCCTGCGGAATATGTAGTAACAATTATCATTGGAAAGTTAACGCCGCAAACAACTATGTTCCGCCATGAAGGCTTTCCTGAATTTGGTATTGGTAAAGACAAAGACGAGCACTTCTGGAATAGTTTGTTAAGGCAAATGCTGTTGGGCAATATCATACGAAAAGATATTGAGGAATACGGCTTGCTGAAGTTTACTGAAGCAGGTGTTAAGTTTATGAAGAAGCCAACATCATTTAAGATTGTTTTAAATAATTTGTTTGAAGAAGCTAATGAAGATGATGAAGAAAACGAAAATGGCGGCACCGGCGCAGCAGCAGATGAAAAGCTGTTCGAAATGCTTAAAGAGTTACGCCACCAGGAAGGCAAAAAGAAAAAGCTTCCTCCGTTTGTTATCTTTTTGGAAAGCTCACTGCAGGATATGGCAACCATGTATCCTACCACATTGGCTGAGCTTGAAAAATGCCAGGGTGTAAGCAAAGGAAAGGCATTAAAATTCGGAAGGCCGTTTGTTGATATGATTGCAAATTATGTTGAAGAAAATGATATAGAAAAGCCCGATGATTTTGTAATGAGATCCGTTGCCAACAAAGGCAGTAATAAAATTTACATCATACAAAACATTGATAAAAAAATTCCATTAGCAACTATTGCGCGCAATAAAGATCTTAGAATTGATGGTTTGCTCGAAGAAATGGAAACCATTGTTGCAAGTGGTACGCGTCTTAATCTTGATTATGCCATTGATGATATGAATCTTGATGACTATGATAAAGATGAAATAATTGATTACTTCAAAAACTGCGACGATTCTTCATTGCAGGTGGCGCAGGAAAAATTATCTGACAGCGGTTATAACTGGGAACAACTTAAAATAATGCGCATTAAATTTTTAAGCGAGTACGGAAATTAATTTCTCTGAATAAAATTTTAAAGCTTGAACACATACATGTTCAAGCTTTATTTTTTACTCGCATGCTTCTCTGTTATTTTTGTCGCAAATTCGCTTGCATGAAGAATACACCTTTCACACAAAAGCATATAGATTTAAAAGCAAAGATGGCTGAGTTTGCAGGATACAACATGCCTATAAGTTATACAGGCATTAATGATGAACATGCGGCCGTGCGCAACAACGCCGGTGTATTTGATGTTAGCCATATGGGTGAATTTATTCTGAAAGGCGAAAATGCACTTGACTTGATTCAACGTGTCACTACGAATGATGCTTCTAAACTTACTGATGGCAAAGCGCAATACAGTTCTTTTACAAACAACAAAGCAGGTATTGTTGATGACTTGATTGTTTATTGTATTGAAGAGAACAAAGTGTACATGCTTGTTGTAAATGCAGGCAATATTGAAAAGGATTGGAACTGGGTTGTAGCACACAATACTAATAATGTTGAAATGCATAACATCAGCGACAAGACTTGTTTGCTTGCCATACAAGGTCCCAACGCAACAAAAATTTTGCAACCTCTAACCGAAAACGATATTCTAAACTTAAAATATTACACATTCGTAAAGGGAAAATTTGCCGGTGTTGATAATGTGCTTATCAGTGCTACAGGTTATACAGGTGCAGGTGGAGTTGAAATTTACTTTGAAGATAAAGGTGATGATGCAGATAAAATCTGGGATGCCATTTTTGAGGCAGGAAAATCATCAAACATAAAACCAATTGGTTTAGGTGCGCGCGATACTTTGCGTTTGGAAATGGGCTATTGTTTATACGGTAATGATATTGATGATACAACTTCTCCACTTGAAGCGGGCTTAGGCTGGATAACAAAACTGAACAAGCAAATATCATTCACCGCAAAAGAAATTTTAGAAACACAAAAAGCCGAAGGCATAAAAAGAAAGCTGATTGGTTTTGAAATGATAGACCGTGGCATTCCGCGCCATGATTATTTAATTAAAGATACCGAAGGAAATACTATCGGCAAAGTAACAAGTGGCACACAATCACCAACGCTTGGCAAAGCAATTGGAATGGGTTATGTTGATATAACTCACGCTACATTAGACAATGAAATTTTTATTGACATACGCAACAATGCTGTGAAAGCAAAAATTGTAAAGATGCCGTTCAGTTAATTGTCAACTGTCAATTATCAATTGTCCATTCACCTGCACCCATTCTTAAAACTTCGTAGTCATCTTTCGTGCAATCAATAATGGTTGATGGAATCATTCCACCTGGCCCGCCATCAACAACGATATCAACAAGGTTTTTAAAATTCTCATACATCAATTCCGGATCAGTATATTCTTCTACCATTTCTCCCGGCAATGATGCAGATAAGATTGGATGCTCCAACTGCCGCACGATCTCTCTTGCAATATTATTATCAGGAACACGCAACCCGATCGTGTGTTTATTGCTTTGCAAAATTTTCGGCACTTCTTTGCTTGCAGGCAAAATAAAAGTGTAAGCGCCGGGCAAATGCTCTTTCAACATACGATACAATGGCGTTGAAATTCCTTTCGTGTATTTGCTCAGATCACTCAGATCATAACAAATAAAACTTAGCTGCGCTTTTTGCGGTTGCACGTTTTTGATCTTGCAGATTTTTTCAATTGCTTTCTGCTGAAAAATGTCGCAACCCAAGCCATAAATTGTATCTGTCGGATAAATTATAACGCCGCCATCAAGCAAACATTCTGTAATAGTTTTTATGTGACGTCCGTTGGGATTTTCAGAATTTACATGCAACAACATGTTTAAATATTTAGAAGGTTAGCCAATAAATATTATAACTAAGTTAGAAAAATTCGTACTTATTTTTACTTATGCCAGTGAAAGAAAAAAAGCCTGCAGTTGCAGAGAGCAAACGCATAATTCCTGCCAAGCCATCTGTTTACCTTGAAGGGCCCAAAAGCCGCAGTTATGAATTTATATTCAGCATAAAGTTGTGGAGAGAGTTTATTAAAGGATTTCGCAACCTTCACTTTGTTGGTCCGTGCATTACCGTTTTTGGTTCGGCAAGATTTAAGGAAGATCATATCTATTATCAAAAAGCAAGAGAATTTGGAAAGCGTATTGCTGAAGTTGGTTTCACTACTATGACCGGTGGCGGCCCCGGGATTATGGAAGCCGCAAATCGCGGAGCATATGAAAACGGAGGCATGTCTGTTGGTTGTAATATTAAATTGCCCTTTGAACAAAAGGCAAATCCTTATTTGAATAAGAGCATTACGTTCGACTATTTTTTTGTGCGCAAAGCATTGCTTATAAAATATTCTTATGCATTTATCTGCATGCCTGGCGGATTTGGAACAATGGATGAATTTTTTGAAACACTTACATTAATTCAAACCAAAAGCATTACACAGTTTCCTGTTATTTTATTTGGGAAAGAATATTACAAAGAATTGGGCGATCTTATGGCTGATATGGTAAAAGCACAAACCATCAATCCTGAAGATCTTCAACTGGTCTTAATTACCGATAGTGTTGATGAAGCCATGCAACATATACGCACGTATATTATGGGCAACTATAAAATAAAGGAACGCAAAAAATTATGGTGGCTGCTTGAGCGAACATAAAAGAGCAGCAAGCAAATGCTTAACTGCTCTCTATAGACCTATGAAAGACAAAACGAAACTGCTGTTTGGTTACCGGCAAATGAATGAAAAGTATCTTCGTTGCGCCTGTCCCGGCGAGGAGCAAAGCGACGGAACTTGGGATCGCACCACCTGTACTGCATATTATTATTCATCACTTATTTCCTGTTCATATAAAACATGCGTAATAGTTAATTAAAGCGGCTAGATCTTTATTCTAAAATTCACTGCAAAAGGAATAGCATTGCCATAGTCATTAACGAGCACATAACTTTTTTGCAACGCTATTCCAAATTGCTTTTTCTCATTTCAACACAACTGCTTTGGAGGTTCTTATATACTATTGAGAACCCAAAACATTATTATGCTGCATTGACAAGGTTCCTATTCAATTAACAGCAGCTTTTTACTTACAAACAACAATTACAATCTTATTAATACAAAACTAAGTGTGATGATTGTTTTCTGTACAGTTTAATCATAAGCCGGAAGAAATAAAACAAACATGTAAATAGCTCTTTTTATTTTGATGAAATAAACATCAATATGACTAATGCTAACTACGCCTATAATAAAGCAAGCGCGATTAAAACAATTTTATTAGCATGGCTGCTTGTAGGAAGCTTAGATATCCTGGCTGCATTTGTTGACTATTATATAAAATCAGGTAACGGACCCGAAGGTGTTTTAAGATTTATTGCCAGCGGCGTTTTTGGTAAAGACGCTTTCGGTGCAGATAATTCAATGATATGGATTGGTTTGTTGTTGCATTTTTTTATTGCGTTGCTATTTACAATAATATTCTTTCTGCTTTATCCGAAAGTAAAATTCCTGCGCATCAATATTGCATTAAGTGCAATTATTATCGGGATAATTATATGGTTTATCATGAACCGGGTTGTGGTACCGTTAAGCAACGCGCCCAAATTTCCTTTTAATCCTGTTAATGCAATAAAGGCTACACTGATCTTAACTTTTATGATAGGATTTCCCTTGTCAATAATCTTTAAACAATATTATGCAAGGTGAATTTTACAACACGCTGACACGTTTGAAAATATATAAGCGCTTATATATTTTAGCTGAACAAATATTCCACATCTTCTTTTGTAAGGCTCTTTACAAAGCTTGTATCGTCTGTAATTAATTCTGCAGCCAAAGCACGTTTGCGTTCCTGCAGTTTTAATATTTTATCTTCTACTGTGTCTTTACAAATCATACGATACGCAAAAATATTTTTTGTTTGTCCTATGCGATGCGTTCTGTCAATTGCCTGTTGCTCTACTGCAGGATTCCACCAAGGATCAATTATATAAACATAATCTGCCGCAGTTAAATTCAAACCAACACCACCGGCTTTTAATGATATTAAGAACACACGGCAATTATCATCCGTTTGAAAACGTTGGATTGCTTTTTCACGGTCAGGTGCAGAAGTGCTTCCATCAAAATAAGCATAATCGATTCCAAGCTCTTTCATCTTATCTTTTATCAACGCGAGCATTCCTAAAAATTGAGAAAACACCAAGGCCTTGTGGTTCCCGATATTTTCAGAGATCTCTCTTCCGATCTCTTCAAGCTTTACAGAAACGTTAGGATATTTTTCATCATCATTAACTATGGCAGGACTATCGCATATTTGCCGCAACTTCATAAGGCCCTGTAAAATTGTAAGCTGTGATTTATTTGCCCCTTTCTCTTCAACAGTGCCTAAAATTTTATCGCGGTAATCGTTGCGGTAAGCATCATAAATTTTTCTTTGCTCATCGCCCATTTCGCAGAACAAGATCATTTCAGTCTTGTCAGGAAGATCTTTTGCAACCTGCTCTTTTGTTCTGCGTAATATAAAAGGATATAAAAG
>Ga0206973_1052_pt1 | contig 32610 bp, 31 predicted proteins | sample Alteio_BWOrgHeat_83_FD_152927 | JGI IMG/M metagenome (GOLD analysis project Ga0206973, IMG submission 152927) | Enriched cells from forest soil in Barre Woods Harvard Forest LTER site, Petersham, Massachusetts, United States -... | ecosystem: Environmental > Terrestrial > Soil > Temperate forest >...
TATTGATCGTGGTGCAACCGAATATTTTCCCAACATGATACTGCAAGTTGCTGCCAGATACCAGGTCTCTTCAATATTCATATTCTTATACTAACTCACATCATTTAAGCGAATTCTTTTAATCCGTTATTTTTCATTTTTAATAAAATACTGCAGTTGTAAAATTGAAGTATAGGCCTTACCCTCTTCTTTATACGCTCTATCCTCCGGGACACATGTTGCCTGGTTGCCGGCTACGGCCAGCGGTGCTGAAAGCCAGGTACAACTGGTAAGTGCGGCCAGGTGTTATACGCCGTTTAGTATACGATATACCTTTCCGGGAAGAATATATAGGCTTTTGTATGTATTAAAATAAGTAATAACAGTAAACAAAAAGTGACCAAATACAAACTAAAGATAGTCAATTACTATGTTTTCTCCCTCTTTAGTCTCTCTTTGGTCTCTCTTTTGTCTCTGTTTAAGTAATAAGAGAAAGCTCAAAATTTATAGCTAAAGGCAGCCTGTGTTGCCATCAGCGCCATTGTCACCAAAAGCTAAACAATGTGAATTTGGGATAAGCTGTCCAAATAGATCTAACATGAACTTCTGCTTAGTTATGGCTGGAGATATATGTCGCTCATGATTGTATTTCAATTGCCTGAATGATTTCTATGGACAAACGGGTTACGTTTCAGGGAGTCAATATAAACTTTAAGAGATGTCTCATTATCCTTCGACGGATAGAGCAAGTTGCTGCCAGATGACAATCTTCTGCAATGTTTGCTTTTTTATCATTATTGGTTATTGATTGCTCTTTTTATCTCTCCTGTTACTTGTGATCTTATAGTAATCAATAAAATAAATGACCTTAATAGAAAGATTATTATTGTTATTCTGATCTAAGGTGTTGTGTAAATTTTCAAAGTATTTTGTATTAAGCAGAGCGGTAGAATATTGGGTAGCATTCTTCCACGCGATGTTTATAAAACTTCCGGGTGCAAACTCCCAGGTATAAACCATATCAATATTAAAGAAGTTTACATCTTCATTTGCTGAAGGATGAAAATCAGGATTAGGAAGCAAACTGCCATCATGTTGCAATAAATAAAACTCTTTGTTATCAACTGTACTTACATAATGCCTTGCCCGGAATGTTATACCCATTTTGTTACTGAAATTATACTTGGCGCTTAATATATTTTCGATAGTGTTTACATCGCGCTTTGCAAAGTTTATATCAGTGCTGCCATCAATATAAGTATAGCCTACATCATTCCAGATGGGAGTATAATTTACATTCAATGAAACAGACAATCTGTTATTAAAGCGCATGGCCTGTCCAAGCGTAAGCTGCATGTTGAATGTTTTATACTCATTGGTGCCGTTGCTTGCAAATATCTGCGCATTGTAAGTGTACTTTTTACTGTCGTTACTTTCAAACCAGGTTGACCAATCTATAGTCGGGCTGCGTTTAAAAAACCATCCTGTTGTGCGCGGTTCGTAAAAATCATTTTTAGGAAAACTATATCCCGTAAACACACCGAAATACCACAACTGTTTGGTTTGCGCATTGGCATTTACATTAAAGCTTGCTGATTGATACGTTTCACTTACAGGATCAATTTTCTTTGCAAGAAAACTTAAGTTATTATTGAAATTAAGGTTGATGCGGTTATACCAGTCTTTCGGTTTGTTCCAATGATAACCCATCCATAAATAATGATTGATATAATTGTTGTTGGTGAAATATCCTAGATCGTTGCTGTTGTATTTATCGTCTGATCTTTCCTGCGAAAGCAGGAAATTAAAATTGCCGCTTGTTTTTTGAAAATGTAATTCGTGATCAAAACCTGATTGTGTTTTTCCATCAGGCAAATAATTAAAAAGATTACTCATGGCAAGCTTGCCGCCAACATTATAAGTATTCTTTTTATCATTCAGTTCAAACAATGCGGCGCTTACGTTTGCATCATAATCCGGGCCGCTGCGCAACACACTTGTGTTTACAAATGAAACGCTTGAATTATGTTTTAAGGTTTGATCTAACACAATCTCATTATAATTTGTAAGCGGATCTGTTTGTATTTTCGATTGCTGTTTTGTTGAATTATCTTCCACTATTGCATAGGTAGGTTCGGTTATGGCATTTAAAAAACCTATTCCTAAACCGCTTTGTGTTCTGCCCGAAATTTTAGTTGCATTTATAAGTTTTGACTCTGTAGGATTTTTTATCACTGTTTCATTGCTGTCTATATCGTTGTACACATCATACTCGTGTAAGGGCGAGCCACCAATGCGCCGTGAATAAAACAGGTTTCCTTTACTAAAGAGTTCGGTGCCTTCTGTAAAGAAAGGGCGGTATTCATTATATTTTACTTCAAAAGGCGTTAGGTTTAGAACCTGGTTATCGCTTTGTACTTGTCCAAAATCCGGTATTAGTGTAGCATCCAAAGTAAATGCCTGGTTAATTCCATATTTTAAATCCATGCCGCCGTTTACCTGGTTGGTCCAGTTTTTTTGCCCTTCAGTATTGTAAGGATAATGATTGGCATAGAAAGATAAATAAGGCGAGAACTGCAGGCGTATCGGAGGTTTTATGTTGGATACACCTTTCCATATACCTTCCTGTGTAAGAAAGCCATTTATATTTGGGTCAATCGGGTTCCACGTATTCTGCTGTTCGGTTTTGCGCCTTCTTCTTGTGATATTGAAACCCCAATCCTGCACATCTTTTTTGCCAAACCTGATAGCAGAAAATGGGATGAACATTTCAAAGCTCCAGCCGCTGTCGGTTATTACAGTTTTACTTTCCCACACTGCATTCCATGTAAAATCTTCCATGTCGGCATCAAAGCTTGGCGGGTTCATTTTTGCATCCCATTGATCACCCAGTGCGGTAACAAAATATTCAAAGCCGTTTAGCTTATCATTATAAGTATCGAAAATAATTCCTATATAATCGTTGGTTCCGAATCCGTCTCTTCCTTTTAGTTCTGTTGCAATGCTGTCTTTTGTGCGTTCGTGGCAAAATCCTCCGAAATAAATACCTTCATCATTATACATCAAATAAGCTTCTGTTCTATCGGCATATTCTTCATGCCTTCCAACAGTTGGCCTGAATTCAATCATGTCGGTCATTAATGCAGCATCTTTCCAGGCTGTATCATTTAAAACACCATCAATCTTTACTACACCCGAAGTACGTTTTGCGGTAAGCGTTCTGGGTGTAACTGATTGTGCAGAAACACAAAAATCTGTTAATAAAAAAAGCATGAAAAAAAAACAGGGTAACCTCATAAACAAATAAAAAAGTTTTCGCAAAACGATAATTCAACCAGATTGTTACAAGAAAATTGTAAAACAAAGCTTAATGATTACGCAGAGAAGGAATAGTTAATTTAGATTTTACGTATTTAGATGGTATAGGAGGCAAAAATCATGTACGGATAGTTTTAATTAAAAAAATATTAAAGAACTCTGCGCTTAAACTTTTGATTGATTAATTATTTTGTTTTGTATAATCCTGACTGCGCCAAAACTTAAAAACAAACAGGCATGCAATTTTACCTTTATCTTGTTTTAGCTACCACTGGTTTGTTAGGTGGTTTAGCACTTATTAAAGCTTTTTTATTTTTTGCAGGAGATTATTCTGCCGGCTTTGCAGATTGGTTGTATTTTAGCAAATACAGCATCTATAGTTCGCGAAGCGAGGCTATAGTAAAATCAAAGCGGAGGCAAAATACTTTAAGCGTTATTATTGGGGTTTTGGTGATTTTAGACTTGCTTCTGTTGTTGCTGTGGCATATTTCTTAAAAAAACTCTATGCAAGGTTGGTTTAAGTTGTACAGTGCTAAAAATTATGTTGAAGCAAATATTATCAAGGGCAAGCTTGAAAAGAATAATATACAGGCGATAATATTGAACAGGCAAGACAGCAATTACCAGGCTTTTGGCGAAATAGAATTATATGTGCCGGTATACTTAAAAGATATAGCCAGGCATCTTCTTGATAATACTTTGCTTAATTAAGATCCCGGATTATTTTAGCCAAAACTTAAACGAATGGTTCCTGAAGTTTTTCTGCGCTCCTGGAAAAGAGAAGATGCCAGGCAACTTGCTTTTATTGCTAACAATAAAAATATATGGAACAATTTAAGAGACAGCATTCCTTATCCATATTCTATTAGTGATGCAGAACAATGGATAGCGCATTGTTCCAGGCAAAAACCACTATTAAATTTTGCAATCATTTACGATAATTTATTGGTAGGAAGTATTGGTTGTACAGCCAAAACAGATGTGTACCGCAAAACCATGGAAGTAGGATATTTTATCGGTGAACCATATTGGCGTCATGGCATTGCAACAAGCGCAGTACAAATATTAATAAGCCATATTGAAAAGGAATTTGATGTTGTGCGTTTAGTTGCTGAAGTGTACGCGCATAATAAAGCTTCTATGAATGTATTGCATAAAAATGGTTTTTATCTCGAATGCATTCGCAGAAAAGGCGCTTTTAAAAACGATGTAGTTGTTGATGATTATGTTTGGGTAAAGTTTCTTAAAAAATGATTTTCATCAAATCATCATTCGAATTTTTTAAGCTGATAATTTGTAAAATCATAACTCGCGGTTACTATTTCTCCTCTATTTAATTTATACCACGGGCTTATACTTTCCTCATAAGGATTGCTGAGAATATATATTGACTGTGCAGGCATATAACCTTCAACAAGTTTGTATAATTTTTCTCCTTTGTTATTTATTGTATCATCGATAATGATACAAGTGTGGCCAGGGTTTCCTGGCGTGATGATCACTGTTCCAGTTTCGAAATCATTTGCTGGTTTAAGTTCTTTACATAGTGATATTGTGTTGGCATAAGCATATACAATGTCAAGATAATTGCGTAACGATTCATGTGTTTGTTGGTATATGTTGTTAGTAGAAATAAATTGAACAGCATTTCCTTTTAACACAGGCTTTATGCCTTTACAATACATATTCCAGAAATAATATTGTCCGCTGCAAAAATGAAAGCCAATTTCATTGAATCTTTTTTGTTCAAATAAATATTCTGCTCTTAATCGCATTAAAGCATCTGCGCATTGCTGCAGGTCTGAATTGCCAACATCATAATTAATAATGGCAACATGCTTAGCCTGGTTTGATATTGGCTTTCCTGTATAATCTAAAATAGGAGAATTAACAACAGGCAGATGTTGTAAAAAATATTGCCAGGAATTTTTTGGATAAGAAGTTAAAGACTGATTTTGATTGTTTTTAATGTGATTTGTTTTTTGAGAAGTATTATCACAATTAGCAGAAAGCAGTAAAATAAAAAAAGCAATCAACGATCTCATATATAAGATTTATACATGAGATTCGGGATAAACGCATTTCCATAATGCAGCTAAAAAATCAATCTACTTTTTTTATCTGTGCGCCTAAGCTTTGCAGGCGTTCATCTATATATTGATATCCGCGATATATCTGATCTATGTTTTGAATGATGCTTTTTCCTTCGGCACTTAATGCGGTGAAAAGTAAAGAAACACCTGCACGAATATCAGGGCTTGCCATAGCAACTCCTCTTAATTTCTGTTTTCGTTCCAATCCAACCACAACAGCACGGTGTGGATCGCAGAGAATGATCTGTGCACCCATGTCAATCAGTTTATCAACAAAGAACAACCTGCTTTCAAACATTTTTTGATGAACCAAAATGCTGCCTTTTGCATGAATGGCAGTTACCAGAATTATGCTTAAAAGATCTGGCGTAAGCCCTGGCCATGGATGATCTGAAATAGTAACTGTACTACCATCGAAATAGCGCTGAACTTCATAAAGCTCCTGTTCCGGAATATAAATATCATCGCCCCTGGATTCCATTTGTATGCCAAGAAGCTTAAATTTTTCAGGAATAATTCCTAAATGATTAATGCCGGCATTTTTAATGGTAATCTCGCTCTGTGTCATTGCAGCAAGTCCAATAAAACTACCTACTTCTATCATGTCAGGCAACATGGTATGTTCTGTACCGATCAATTTCTCAACACCTTCTATTTCCAATAAGTTACTTCCAACACCACTGATTTTAGCGCCCATGCGGTTAAGCATTTTGCAAAGCTGTTGCAGGTAAGGTTCGCATGCCGCATTGTAAATGGTGGTTTTGCCTTTTGCCATTACAGCAGCCATTAAAATGTTTGCGGTGCCTGTAACAGAAGGCTCATCAAGCAACATATAACAACCGTTAAGTTCAGGAGCTTTTAAAATAAATTCTCCGGATAGATCATCATACTCAAATTTTGCCCCTAATTTTTCAAAGCCGATAATATGCGTATCTAATCTTCTTCGTCCAATTTTATCTCCGCCGGGCTTAGGAATATATGCTTTTTGAAAACGCGCAAGCATTGGTCCTGCAATCATAACAGAGCCGCGCATACGGCTGCTTTTGTTCCTGAAATCTTTTGTGGTGAAATAATCAACATTTACATCATCTGCCTGGAATATGCATGTATGTTTTGAAATGCGCTCTACTTTTACATTCAGCAGTATGAGCAATTCAATCAGCAGGTTAACATCAAGTATATCGGGAATGTTGTGTATGGTAACTTTTTCTGCAGTAAGTAAAACCGCAGATATTATTTGAAGCGCTTCATTCTTAGCGCCCTGGGGCAATATTTCGCCCTTTAGTTTTTTGCCGCCGGTTACTTCAAAAAATGCCATGGGATGTGTTAAGAGCCGAAAGATAATATGAAATACTTAATGCCTAATAACACATAGCGTTATATAAAGTTCATAACGCAAAAATTTTATTTCTGCTTCGAAATAAAATTTCATAAAAAAGAAAATAAAAATTGGAAAATTTAAATTAACCGTTAATTTAGCTCCGCCAAAAAAAATGGCCCTTCCGTGGAAACGGACTGGCCTCTAACGATTGCTTGCCATATGAAAAAGTTCAAATAATTTTAATTGTTTGTTCGGCCTCTTTCGATTGCTTCTCTAATGATTGCTTCTATATGAACTACTAAACTGATGTAAAAGTAAATGGCAAATATTTCCTGTTCAAAACAAAATAAGCATGATTTGATTATGGCAAACGGTAGATTCATAGCCTGAAACCCTTGCCAGCAAAGGATTTTAAAAGAAATATCACTATGACGTCCAACCGCTTTACAGATGCTTTATTTCAACTGGTTAAATCCCTCGAAAAGTCGGAAAAAAGGCATTTTAAACTCTATATAAAAAGAAGTTCCTCTAACGAAAACCTCAAAATAATCCAACTATTTGATGCATTGGATAAGATGAACGATTATGATGAGAAGATTTTAATGAGAAAGTTAAGCCCGGTAACCAAACCACAACTGGCTAACTTAAAGTCTCATTTATATAAACAATTACTGGCCAGTTTAAGGCTTTTGAAAACTGCTGTTAATATAGATCTTCAGTTAAGCGAATTACTCGATAACGCACGCGTACTTTATTACAAAGGCCTGAAACTGGAGAGTTTTAAAATGCTGGAAAGAGCAAAGGAACTTGCTAAAGCCAATCATAAATACAATTTTCTCGCGCAGGTAATTTCATTGGAAAAAAAGATTGAAACGCTGCATATAACAAGAAGTTCGCTGGAAAAAACAGAGTTGCTTGCATTTGAGGCATTAGATATAGGTGAACATATTAATAATGTTATAAAGCTATCCAATCTTGCATTACTTTCATACAGGTGGTATGTGCAAAATGGCCATGCACGTAATACAGATGATGAAAAAGGAATTCGTTCTTTCTTCAAAAGAATGCTTCCTCCCAATCCGGAAAAGATCACAGATTTTTATGAGCGCTTATACCTGTATCAAAGCTATTGCTGGTATGCATTTATTCGCCAGGATTTTTTAATGTATTACCGGTATAGTAAAAAGTGGGTTGATCTTTTTGATGAAGAACCTGAAATGGTTACTGTAGAAACCGGGCATTATGTAAAAGGAATGCATACATTACTAAATGCACTGTTTAACCTGAGGAGTTTCGAACTGTTCCAGTTGGTTTTAAAGAAATTTGAACACTTCAGCACAACGCCATCTTCCAGTACACATGACAACTTCAGAGTTCACACGTTTATTTATATCAATGCTGCCAAACTCAACTGGCATTTAATGACTGGCACTTTTTCCCGCGGGCTTGCATTGGTGCCGAATATTGAAGCTGGTTTGAAAGAATATGCTTCTTATGTTGACCTGCACCGCATACTTGTATTTAATTATAAAATCTCTACTTTATATTTTGGCCACGGTGATTACGCAACGTGTATAGATTACCTGCAACGTATTATTCATGAACATGGCAACCTGCGCATAGATCTTCAATGCTATGCACGCTTGCTTCATTTGATTGCACATTTTGAGCTGGGAAATGATTCTATTATTGAATCTCTTGCAAGATCTGTTTATCGTTTTATGGCTAAAATGAAAAACCTTTCTGTGGTTGAAGAAGAAATTTTCAGGTTCATCAGAAACTCATTCAAAGCTTCTTCCAAACAATTAAAACCTGAGTTGGAAGAATTTTTATACCGCATTAAGGATCTTGAAAAAAACCGTTTTGAAACAAGGGCTTTTTCTTATCTCGATATTATTTCCTGGGTTGAAAGTAAAGTGTATGAAAAACCTATGAGTACGATTGTTCATGAAAAATACCTGAACAGTAAAAAAAGAAATTACGTTTACGAATTGTCATGACCGAACAAAAGGATTAAATCTTTTTTCATGACCGATAGTTGTTTTATTACCATGACCAGGATAAACAATTGTTTCATCCGGGAGTATATACAATTTTTCTTTTATGCTTTTGTGTAATGTTTGTTCATTGCCACCGGGCAAATCAAACCTGCCAATGCTTTCATTAAATAAAACATCACCACCAATCACAAAATTTTGTGCTGAACAATAAAAACAAATGCTTGCAGGCGAATGGCCCGGCGTAAACAATACTTTCAGTTTATCGTCTCCTAAAAATATTTCGTCACCTTCTGCTAAAAAATGCAGTGGGCCATTGTAGTTGCTAAAACCAAGGCCATAAAAATTTCCGGTTGAAGGTGCAAATTCCAAAACTGGTTTTTCTCCTTCATGAATATACAATTCAAGTCCATACGTTTTATATACCCATTGGTTCCCGAAAACGTGATCTATGTGGCAATGTGTGTTAAGCAATTGAACCGGTTTTAATTTGTTGCTTTCAATAAATTCTTTAAGTATTCTTTCTTCTTCAGTAAAATAACAGCCCGGATCAATAATAACAGCATCACCTTTTTCGTTGCTCATCACATAGGTATTTTCTTCAAAAGGATTGAATGTAAAATGCTCTACTTTTATCATGTTTTTGAATTTCCTTTACGGGTATTATACTAATTTTAAGAACTCAATAATGGGTATGCAAAATAAATGCTTAAGATCGGGATTTGTTTTTGGAATAGTTCTGTTGATTTCACCTTTTTTTCTTAATGCACAGGTTAATACGGTACAATATGGTAAAAACCGTATTCAGTATGAAAAATTTACATGGAAATTTTATCAAAGCAAAAACTTCAATGTTTATTATAACCAGGGAGGATTAGAGCTCGCAAAATTTACAGTACAGCTTGCGGAAGAAGAGCTTGACTCACTGGAATCTCAAATTGATTATTCTTTACAACGCCGCACATCACTCATTGTTTATAACAGCTACGATGATTATAAACAAAGCAATATCGGCCTTGGAATGGACTGGCAGAATTCAGGCGGATTAACCAAACTGGTAAACAATAAAGTGCCTCTTTATTTCGACGGTAATCATAATACCTTTCGCTTAAAGATCAGGGAAGGCATTGCCAAAGTGCTTACTGATAATATTTTATTTGGCGATGATATTGGAGAATTTGCCAGTAACCAGGCTTTGCTCGATCTTCCTAAATGGCTTACTGACGGATACATAGAATACATTGCAGACAATTGGAATATTGAAAAAGATGACGCATTGAAAAATGTAATGTTGGGTGGTGACTATACTAATTTTTACCAGTTCGCTTTTGATAAACCCTTACTTGCAGGCCAGGCATTCTGGTATTATATAGCTCGAAAATATCAGCCACAAAACGTTACTTATTTTTTATACCTGTCAAGATTATATAAAAGCCTTAATGCTGCTTCTGAAAGGATATGCAAAAAAAAATTCAAGTATGTGCTGGCTGATTTTATGAATGATGAACAGCAGCGGTACGTTGATGATATTAAACAACGCCGTAATGCGCCGCGCGGAAAATTATCAGTAGTAGAAGATGTTTCAAAAAGTGATTTCTATCATTTTGCAGCCAATCCAAATCCAAAAAATAATTCTTACGCAGTTGTTCAATTTACAAAAGGTAAATACAAAGTAAAATATTTTGATAATGCTTTCGATGAAACAACATTGGTTGATTATGGTGTGCGAACCATTGAAGGCGATATGAATCCTAACATGCCAATCCTTGCCTGGGATGGTAAAGGTTCAAGATTGCTGTGCATTTATACAAAAGAGGGAAAGACCTACATGTTTGTGTACGATGTTATAGCCAACATAAAGCGCTTTAAACAAGAGATAACAGGTTTCGACCAGATATTAGATGCCGGTTTTATTTTCGATGCAAATACATTGTTGTTTAGCGCTGTAAAAAACGGCCATACAGATATTTACACCTACAGGATTGACAATGAAAAAATAAAACAGGTTACAAATGATGTGTATGATGATCTTGATCCTACGTTCGTTTCATTTCCGGGAAGGCTCGGAATTATTTTTGCATCCAACAGGCCGGGTATAAATGCGCCTAATTCAGATACTGCTTTGCCAAGCCGTAATCATTTCAACATATTTCTTGCAGACATTAACAACAACAGTGAGTTCAGGCAGATTACTCAGTTAACAAATATGAAGTATGGTGATGCCCGCTATCCCATGCAGTACAATCAAAATCATTTTACGTTTGTAAGTGATGAAAATGGTATCAATAACCGTTGGGCCGGTTTCTTTACAACACAAACCGGTGGCCTTGATACATTGTATTATATAGGCGATGATGTGTTGCGCAATCCTGAACCAAAAGAAATGGATTCAACCTTGCGTGCATGGCAAAAGGATCAGCCGGATAGCATCAGCTATTTTAAAATTTACCAGGATAGTACTTATACATTTCCTATAACAAATTATCAGAGCAGCTTGCTTGAAACAAGGGTTGCCGGAAACAATGAACAGGTAAGTGAAGTAAGGCGCGAAGGCGATTATAAATTTTTGTATAAGCTGAAAGTTGATTCTGCCACGCTGCGTAAAAGAAATATAAATGCAAGGCCAACAGATTATGTACGGCGAATGATAACTCAGGAAAAATTGGAAAGCGGAAAAAATATACAGGTAGAAGAGCCAAGCCAACCCGAGAATAACAGCCAGTTTCAAAATGAATTTGACGAGAAAAAAGATTCAACGACTACACCAGGCGTTGATTCAACTTCTGCAGCAACAGGTCCACCGGAACCGGTAATTCCACCGCGCGTTGATTATGTAAGCAAATCAAAATTATTTGACTATAAACTAAAGTTTGAAGCAGATTATGTGCTTGCAGGTGTTACGAATAATATTCTCATAAACCGCTATCAGCCTTTTGCCGGATATAGCCAGTCAGGCCCTATTTATCTAAACAATGAAGATCCGCTCAGTTTTACTTTTAGGGTTGGTGTGAGTGATATTATGGATGATGTAAAGCTGATAGGAGGGTTCAGATTGGGTACTTCACTCACCGATAAAGATGTGTTTGTTTCCTATCAAAACTATCGTAAACGTGTTGATTGGGGATTAACTTATTACAGAAGCAATGTTACAAATTACCCGGGCTTTTTTAATGGTTATGATTCTACCGGTAGTGTATTTCTGGCTAATGTAGATAATGTAGTTATTACCAATATATATCAGGGTAATGTTGCCTATCCTTTTGATGAAACAAAGCGGCTTCAGTTAACGGTTTCATTAAGAAAAGATATAGGTGTTTTGCGTCCTCTTTATCTTGGAAGTTATGGCTATCCCCAGGCATTGAAAATGAAAGATTCGGTTTCCAATACAGTAATATCAAGGCTTGAGTATATATATGACAACACAATAAATCCAGCGGAAAATATATGGAATGGATTAAGATGGAAAGTATATACTGAATTGTTCCTGCCTTTTAACGGCAGTAGTGAAGCCAGTTCAAAAATGATAACCAATGTTGGTTTTGATGCGCGCAATTACTTAAAGATCTATCGCAATTTTATATGGGCTGTAAGGGCTTCAGGCGATTTCTCTTTTGGCGATGCAAAGCTTATCTATTATCTCGGAGGTGAAGACGGATGGCTGCTGCCTAAATTTAACCAGATAAACACTGCTGATCCTTCAGTTAATTATGCCTTTCAAACGCTGGCTTTAAATTTAAGAGGCTTCGATCAAAATGCTGCTAATGGAAGTAATAACCTTGTAATAAACAGTGAGCTGCGGTTGCCTGTGTTTACAACGCTTTTCAGCAGTCCGGTCAACAGCGCTTTTGTACGGAATTTTCAACTGATACAGTTTTTTGACCTGGGTACTGCATGGACAGGACCTTTAAGTAATATAAAACGTCCTTCTATAGTTTATCGCGGACCTGATGATCCAAATACAGGACCGAGCCCGCTTACTGTAATGGTTCGTGCCGGTGGCATTGGCCCTCTTGCCGGAGGTTATGGCTTTGGTGCAAGAAGCACGTTGTTAGGCTATTTTTTAAAGGCAGATATCGGCTGGCAAATGAGAGGAATTTTCAGAGGCCCGGCTATTTTCTATTTCTCAATGGGCTTTGATTTTTAATTGAAGTAAATCTTTTAAAATTGCCTCGTTGTATATAACATGCGAGGCAATTTTTTTATAGTGAAATAAACAATGCCAAGAAAAGCTGCAAAAACAAAAGTGAACATCCATACGTTAAGGCTTTGCACAGGATGATGCAGGTGATGTGTTGATGTTTTTATTAAACCTGCAGGATTGGTAACAATATCCCAACTGTTGTAGCGCAAATAACGACCAATATAAATTCCATATCCGCAGGGAATTAATAACAGGAACATGAGAATATTTACAAACTTTGTATTCGCATGGGTTTTCAAAAACTTTTCTACCCTGAATAATGAGATCATACAAAACAAAATTCCATTCCATGCTCCGGAAACCACCAGCATCAGATCAAACCATAGAGGTATAGGCGGCCTTTCTTTAAAATGAAAAATATCAGTTAACAGATACGGTGCATTTGGCAAAAACAGAAGCCATAAACACAACCATAAAATGCTTCTGTAATTAAATGTTTTTTCCTTCAGTAATAATCCGCTAAAGAAAACAGGAAGCATGCCGAGAAATAAATTCCATGGATAGAAAAAATAAGTAAGCGTTCCCGTATATAAACCACGCATTACAAGTAATGCAAGCGTAAAGCCTGTAGAGATTGAAACAAGTTTTTGTATATCGTTTGGTTTTTTCAGTTTCATAACAGTAGAAATAATTTGGGCAGAAAAATGATAAGTCCTGCTACAACGCTTATAATAGAAAAAATTAAAACAGCGCCGGCAGCCACATCTTTGATAATTTTTATTGATGGATGATAATCTTTATGAACCAGGTTGCATAAATGTTCAAGCGCTGTATTGATCATCTCCAATGCCAATACAGATCCTATACAAAGCATTATAACTATCCATTCTACAGCATTTAATTTTAAATACAAGCCGGAAAGAATCGTTATCAACGAAACACCGGCTTGTATTTTCCCGTTACGCTCTGTTTTAAAAAAATACTTAATGCCACTAAAGGCCGTACTGAATGTTTTATTTAAAGCCTGCCTGTAAACTGTGGCTGGAGTGTTTTGAATCATAATAATAGATTAATCAATATCGCTTCTGTTATACCTGAATGTTTTTAATACAAGAAACAAAAGCCCGAAGTAACCAAGTACACACAATGCTATTACATAATGTGTTTGCACATCTTGCACAGCAGGTAAAGAGAGCAGCGAGTGTAATAAAATTTTTAAGCGTACCATATTCAATTTTTTAAATATTCATTAATGATGTTAGTATTTTGGCCAACAGTTTTTGATGAAATTGCATTGAGTAGCCATCTCGATGCGTAATTTGTTTTTTTCATGGTGGTTAACATAAATTTTTTTTCAGAATATTAAGTGTAGATAGTTGTTTTTTCAGAATGTTTAAAAAGCACTTTGAGTTTCAAAGTTTATTAACAAAAAAATTTTAACTCATATTCTTTATCATACTTTCTAAAGCGTCAAGATGTGAACGAAAAGCTTTTTCACCACTCTTTGTCGCAGAATACAAAGTGTTGGTTTTTCTGCCAATAAACCCTTTCTGCACTTTTATATAACCGCTTTCTTCCAGCGCTTTAATATGACTGGCAAGATTTCCATCTGTAACATTTATCAGCACTTTCAAATCATTAAAATTAATAGAAGCATTCACCATAAGTGCACTCATTATTCCCAAACGAATGCGGCTATCAAATGTTTTATTTAAATTTTCTATGGGATTCTTCATTACAGTTACTCAGTTTCTTTCGTATTTCCACCACATATATGATCCGTAAAAAATGTGCAGCAACCCGAAACCTGCCGCCCAGAAATATAAACCCTGTCCGAGGAACATAAGGTTGATCAGGCCTAGCAAAATTTCACAATAACCCAAGTAAACTGTTTCAGGAAGTGTGTATTTGCTTGCATTTAAAACACCCAACCCATAAAATATTAAACAACCGGGTGCAACAAATCCAAACACTCCATTTTTTATCAGCGTTAATAAAAATATGCCACCAGCCAGAACGGGAACCGCAATGCTTATGATCATTCTTTTTGCAGTAACGCCCCAAATGGGAACTCCGGTTTTTTTACTGCGTCTGTAAGTAAAAATAAAAGCGAATGCTAAAGCAGCAACAAAAGTTATGACCGCAATTTGAAAAAGACGGCTGTTAACAAAATCTCCAAACATTATCGAATCCGCGTCTGCAAGAGAGACTTTTAAATTACGAACAGCGTCTTTATTTTTTTCAATTACTCCTGCTGAAAGCCATGTTGCGATCAATGCGCAAATGCCTGCACAAATACCGCTTAGCCCGCTCAGGCTTATAAAACGGCTGCTTCTTTCCATCATCTCTTTTATATCGTGTAGCTCACTGGATAACTTTTCTGGGTCGTTCATAAAAGCACTTTGAAATACAAAGTAAATACATATAAATTTATATGCAAAGTTTTTTGCTGTTAGTAAAAAGGTAATTGTTTATTGAAGTACTTGTGAAAGCTCTTGTTCAAGTGCATCGCCTCTTAATCCGGATGCAATTATTTTTCCCTGTGGATCAATAAGAACATTAAAAGGAATTCCATCAAATTGATAAAGGCTTGCTGCAGAGCTTTCCCGTTGAAGATCGCTCATATGATTCCATGTAAGATTATCTTTTTTAATGGCATCAATCCATGCCTGTTTATCATCATCCAATGAAACACCAAGAATAGTGAAGTTTTTATCTTTAAACTTATTGTATGCAGTTACAACATTTGGGTTTTCCTGGCGGCACGGTCCACACCAGCTTGCCCAAAAATCAACCAATAAATATTTACCTCTGAAACTACTGATGCTTACCTGCTTTCCATCAGGAGAAGTCATTGTAAGATCAGGAGCCTGTTGGTTTAATAAAGCATAATTATTGGATAAAGATGCATCACCAGGTTGCTGCTGCGGTTTGTTGAGCGCAGTTGCAAAAGATGCAATACCTGTGTGATTGGGAAAGCGCTTGGAAACATTGGTAGCTAATGTAGCTAACTCACTTGGTGCAATTAATCCTTTGGCTTTATCTAAAACAAAACAAATTGCTGCAGGGTTTTTTGAGCTGTTTATAAAATTAACCACTACACTGCTCAGGTCACTCAGTTGTTTTGTGTATAACGACTTTATCTGGTTAACATAGTTTGTGTCTTTTGATGTTTCCTCACTTAACGTATCAAGTTGATTATATGTTTTTGATAACACTGAATCTTTGCCTAAATAATCTTTAATGAACGAATACAACTCTGAAGTTGCTGTTGAGCCACTTATATCAGGATAATGAAAACCAGTTGGGTCAAAATTTATTTTAATGTCGTCGCCATCGTTTATTACAATAACCGCAGGATTCTCTTTAAAGCTTACAACAAACAAATTCTGTTGTGCAGAACTTCCCTTCAATTTATAACTTCCGTCTGAGCCTAATTTGGCTGAATCTAATTTTTTTGCATCGGGTGAATCATAAGAAAGCAGTTCAAGATAAACACTGTCTGATGGCGCATTCTTTATTGTGCCACTAACTGTAAATCCTCCGGAACCCGAATTCTTACAGGCGGTAAACATCAACCCTGCAAATACTATTGTAACAAAATATTTCATGATAATTAATTTAATGTTTCTTCAAGCAGCTGCGTTACTGTTTTAAGATCTGCTTTGCCTTTACTTAATTTTTTTACTTCGCCAACAAACAAACCCATCAAACCTTTTTTGCCTTTCTTATATTCTGAAACTTTATCAGGCATTTTATTTAAAACAACAGTTACCCATTGTTTTAATTCATCTGTATTATTTGTTTGAATGATGTTAAGCTGTGTTGCAAGTTCATCAACAGATGCAGTTTCATTCTTAATAATGGCAGGTAATAATTTTGATGAAGCATTTGAAAAACTTATTGCTCCTTTATCAATAAGCTCAATCATCGCTGCAAGTTTTTCGACAGGAATTTCATTCAACGCGACTCCTGATTCATTCGTCATTTGCTTTATCGGACCATTTATCCAATTCGAAACTGCTTTATAATTTTTTGTATGAGTCAGTGCTGATTCAAAATAATCTGCCGTTTCTTTTTCGCTGCTTAACAATGCAGCATCATATTCATTCAAGCCAAAATCTGATTGATATTTTTTATACAGTTCCTGCGGTAAAGCAGGCAAACTGTTTTTTATGTTATCAAGATATTCATTATTCAGATTTAACGGCGGCAAATCGGGCTCCGGCAAATAACGGTAATCGTTAGCTTCTTCTTTCTCGCGAATAGCAAACGTTGTATCGGTTGAAGCATCAAAGCTTCTTGTCTGTTGATAAATCTTTTCTCCTTTTTCAAGCAGATCAATCATGCGTTCAATTTCAAACTCAACAGCCCTTCTCACATTGCGAATTGAATTCAGATTTTTTACTTCTGCTTTTGTTCCTAATTTTTGTTCACCTTTTAATCTCACAGAAACATTTGCATCACATCTCAAACTGCCTTCTTCCATATTGCCGTCGCAAATATTTATCCATCGCACCAGCTTTCTTATTTCTGTAACAAACAATCCCGCTTCTTCTGCAGAATACATATCGGGTTCAGTAACTATTTCAATCAATGGAGTACCTGCACGATTATAATCTATGTAGCTGTGTTCATCATCAATATCATGAATGCTTTTACCGGCATCTTCTTCCAGGTGTATATGATGCAGTTTTATATTTCTTTCGCCGGTTGATGTGCGAATTTTTATAAACCCGCCACCACAAATAGGAACTGTATGTTGTGATGTTTGAAAACCTTTTGGAAGATCAGGATAGAAATAATGCTTGCGTGCGAAATAATTTTTTTGATTGATGGTGCAGTTACACGCTATGCCCATCATTACTGCGTACTCAATCGCTTTCTTGTTTGTCTTTGGTAAAGTGCCGGGATGCGCCAGCGTTATCACACCAACATTTTCATTTGGCGCTGAGCCATAAGCATTGGCATCGCTGCTGAACAATTTGCTTTTGGTTGATAATCGCGCGTGAACTTCCAAACCAATTACCGCTTCATATTTTTGGGCATCACCACTCATGGGCGGCAAAAATACGTTCTGTAAATGTTATGCAGATGTAAAACAGCTTCACATTTATTTAATATTTACGGGATGTTTACCTGCTACTTTTGCCATTAAATTCAGATATGCGAAAGAAGAACTATCCTGTTGCACTATTTTTTTCATGTCTTGTAATTGTTGTTTCATTATGCAGCTGGGGATTTTATGTTCATGAAACAACAACGCAGTTAGCCATATACGAATTGCCGAAACCATTGCGTAATTTTTTCTATTCACATATTGATACGCTTGTTGCAAATGCCATTCGTCCGGATAAACGCAGGAACACTGACAAAACTGAAGCTGCCAAACATTTTATTGATCTTGAAAATTATGGCAATGGCGCGGTTAATATAATGCCGCATGATCTTGCAACTGCTGTTCAGCAATATTCATGGGATACACTGAAAAGGTATGGTTATGTTCCTTACCAGGTTGTTATAGAATATGATTCGCTGGTAAATGCTTTCAAACAAAAAAATAGCGACAGTATTATTTTTTATGCGGATGATTTAGCGCATTACATTGAAGATGCAAACGTTCCTCTGCATACAAGCAATAATTATGACGGACAACTAACAGGTCAGAAAGGTTTGCATGCTTTGTGGGAATCAACCATACCTGAACTTGAGTTGAGCAATTATCAATTATACCAGAAACATAAAGCAACTTATGTAAACAATAAAGCTGATGCAGTTTGGGGTGCTGTAAAAAGAGCGCATGCATTATTGCCAGAAATGTTTGAGAAAGAAAAAGAAGTGGCTGCAAATTTTCCTGATAGCTCTAAATACGTTTCAAAAATGTACTACGGCAGGATGACGAAAGTATATACAGATGCATTTGCCAAACAATATGCTGCGGCTTTAACTTCTACTATAAACGACCAGCTTGTTCAGTCTGCAAATATGGTTGCAGATTTCTGGTATTCTGCATGGATCGATGCCGGCAAACCCAACCTTAAAAACTTATATCAAAATAGAAAGCCTGAAAGAAAACAACTCAAAAAAGAATTGAAGTCTTATAAGAAAAATGATTTGCTTAAAGACAGTTTATTGCGCGCAAAAAAGGAATCTTAGTCAGCCTTTTTCGGAGGTGGTGGCTGAGGTGGCCTGCTCCTGTTCATATTTCCTTTTTGCGGCGGCCTGGCAGGTTGTTGCTGTGGCGGCTTAGGCTGTTGTTGTGCAGGCTTCTGCAATTGCGGTTTTTGATTTTGTTGCTGTGGTTTATTTTTCTGTTGATTCTGTTGCGGGTTAACAGTTTCTCTTTTTCTTTCCTGCTTCTGTTTTTCTTTATTACGTTGCGAAGTCTTTTCCAGGTTACTTATTGTAAGATGGCCAACTACATCAACAAAGCTGTGCTCAACTTCTTTTGAAACGCCAAGTTCTACCGGCTGCAGGTCATCAACCCTTATACCTCTTGCATTTTGTTGCTTTATTTCTTTTACACGGCGAATGGTTAAAGGATAATGCTTTGCTCCGCCCTGTAAAATATACCACATCAGGTTTTTAAAGATGTCTTTCTTAATTAGGATTGCCAGGCCTTTTGAAGTTTCCAGCGTATCGGCATTATCAGGAAAATCCTGCAGTGCATCTAAATAAGTATCCAGCTCATAATTCAAACAACATTTTAAACGGCCGCATTGTCCGCTCAGTTTTGTTTGATTGATAGATAAGTTTTGATAACGTGCGGCTGTGGTTGTAACACTTTTAAAATCGGTGAGCCATGTTGAACAACACAATTCTCTTCCGCAACTGCCAATGCCGCCAACTTTTGCAGCACCCTGACGAATGCCCACCTGGCGCATTTCTATCTTCAGCTTAAATTCAGAAGCATAAAGTCTTATCAGCTCACGGAAATCAACACGATCATCAGCAGTATAAAAGAAAGTTCCTTTTTTGCCATCTGCCTGAATTTCTATTTCAATCAGCTTCATGTCTAAATTCAATCGTTTGGCAATAACGCGGCTTGTAGTTAAGGCATCTCTTTCGCGGGCTTTATTTTTTTCAAAAACCTCAAGGTCTTTTTCATTGCTCAGGCGTAATATTTTCTTCATATCAATGCCATACTCGCTGATATTTTTTTTCTTTAATTGCAGGCGCACCAACTCACCGGTTAAACTCACTTCACCCACATCAAAACCATTTACACCTTCAACTGTAACCATATCGCCCTTCTCAAAATATTGCAGCAAAGCATTGCGGTAATAATCTTTACGGCTGCCCTGGTTAAAACTTATTTCCACCACTTTGCAGGCACTATCTGCATCGCTTATCGGCAGGTTCCATAACCAGTCGTGCACATTCATGCGGTTACAACTGCCGGTGCTGCATCCGCCATTACTTTTACAACCGTTAGGTTTACCCGTACCGCAACTTCCACAGCTCATTATATTCAATTATAATCAGTAAAAAATATTGAGGAAGATTTTTTGGGTTACCAGCTTTAGAATAAATATTGAACTTCGTTGCGTCGCATCACTTCAACGGCATGAATACTGTTGAGCTTACGTTTGTATTCGAACAGGTTTCAAAAATATAAACCATTTATATTTCGAAAAATCACTTTGCTTTTAATACCTCAGCTGATAATATATCGTCAGCCGAAGTGTTGCGACGCAAGGGACGATGCCACTTGAACTATTGCTGGCCACCAAAAAATCACTCTTCACATGCTGCAAAATTTTACAGCGTTAATCTGTCAAAATTAAGGCATTGTTCTTAATGAGATGATACAATTTAATAGTAAGGGTATGAAATAACATTTTAGCATTGGCATTGCGCTCTATGTAATACACCGCTTTATTCAGCTCTTCTATAATAGCCTGCTGGTGATTTACCGATGCAATTTTATTAAGGCGCCCTGCAAAATCTTTCTCAGAATCTGCTATTGAAATATTGTCTCCGGCAAAACGGATGCGAATGCTTTGCTGCAGCAAATGCATAAAATATAACAGGAATTGCTTTTGCTTTTCGCGGCCAAGCTTGCTTATTTCTTCTATCCATTTTACCTGTGCTGCTGCGCCATTTTTTAAAATGCTGTTCAGCCATTCACGTAATAAACTTTGCCAGTCTTCAGATGCATTTTGCAATAACTGCAGTGCTTCCCGATAATTGCCTTGTGCTATTGCGGCTGTTTGTTGCGCTGCATTTTTTTCAAGATTGCCGCGTTTTATCAATGCATCCGTAACCTCATTCGTTTCAAGCGGGTGCAATCTAACCAACTGGCACCTGCTTAAAATGGTTGGAAGAATAAGGTCTTCATTTTCGGCAACCAGGATAAACAAAGTATCCGGCGGCGGTTCTTCAATCAGCTTCAGCAGTTTGTTGCCTTCTTTGCCAAGATATTCCGGCATCCACATCACTAAAATTTTGTACGGGCTTTCAAAACTTTTAAGGCTCAGTTTGCGGATGATGTCGTTACATTCTTCCGCCGTAATATTTCCCTGTTTATTTTCTGCGCCGATGAACTGCAGCCAATCATAAACATTACCATAAGTAAACTGCTGAATAAATTCGCGCCATTCATGAATATAATCTGTGCTGGTAGGTTTATCACCCGGTTTTTTTGGAATAACAGGATAAGAAAAATGAATATCCGGATGTACATAATTATCAGCCTTTGAAAAGCCCGGTTGCTTTTGCATGAAAGCATCCGCTTCATCCGCAGTTTTGGGAAATACCGGTTTTATTTCTTCAGCCGGTTCGCCAAATAAAGATGGACCTGCATCTTGTTTTGCAGATGATGGCAACAGGCTTATGTATTCTGCAAACGCCAATGCCAGTGACAAAGCGCCGGAACCTTCGTTGCCGAGAAAAAGCAAAGCATGGCTTAAACGGTTTTGTTCAACCATTTCCAACAAATGTTGTTTTGTATTTTGCTGGCCAATTACATCTGCGAAGCGCATGAAGCGAAGATATATTGAAGAAGTTGTAAGTTTTAAGTTAAAATCGTTCATGGTTGACTATTCACCATTCACTTTCACTTTATATCTTGCATCAAACAATTTCACTTGGCCATTCCTGAATTATATAAAATCTATTTGCAGTACCCATCTGTACAAACAGATACAAGAAAACTTAAATCCGGCGATATCTTTTTTGCATTGAAAGGCGATAATTTCAACGGTAATGCATTTGCTTTAAAAGCACTTGAATCGGGCGCTGTTTATGCGGTAATTGATGAAGACATTGATGCATCAAACAATAAATTAATTAAAGTTGATGATGTGCTTGCAACATTGCAGCAGCTTGCCAAATATCACCGCCAACAATTTTCAATCCCTTTTATCGCCATAACGGGAAGCAACGGAAAAACAACAACCAAGGAATTAATTCATGCAGTGCTTTCATCGCAGTATAAAACATATACAACAGAAGGAAATTTAAATAACCATATCGGCGTGCCGCTAACCATTTTAAAAATTAAAAGCGATGCACAAATGGCGGTGATTGAAATGGGGGCTAATCATCAAAAGGAAATTGAAGGTTATTGTAGGGTTGCGCAGCCAACGCACGGTGTAATTTCAAACGTTGGTAAAGCACACCTTGAAGGTTTTGGTGGAATAGAAGGCGTAAAAAAAGGCAAAGGAGAATTGTATGATTTTATCCGCTCGCACAATGGTGTTGTGTTTGCTTTTGATGATTATGATTACCTGCATCAGATGAGTGAAGGCATCAAAGAAATAATCTGGTACGGAACAAAAAGCGGGGAAGTAACCGGTACTGTAAAAGCATCTGAACCTTTTCTGCAGGTTGCTGTTACAAAGGGGTTTTCATTTGATGTAATTAAAACAAATCTTGTTGGCGATTATAACCTGCCCAATATTTTATGTGCTGTTACCATCGGCAGATATTTTAATGTGCCCGATGAAAAAATAAAATCATCAATAGAAAATTATATTCCTTCAAACAGCCGCTCGCAATTGATTGAAATCGGTTCAAACAAAATAATACTGGATGCTTATAATGCAAACCCTTCAAGCATGAAGGCAGCAATTGAAAACTTCAGCAGCATTCATGCCGATAATAAAATTCTCGTGCTCGGCGGCATGATGGAATTAGGCGATGAGAGTTTGCATGAACATGAAAATCTTATAAAACTTATTCAGCAAAATAATTTTGAGAATGTAATTCTTGTTGGCGGAAATTTTAAACACACACATCAATCATATACCTATTTTGATAAAGCAGAAGAAGCGGCATCCTATATTCAGTGGCAACATTTTCAGCATGCATATTTTTTAATAAAGGGAAGCCGCAGCATGCAAATGGAAAAAGTTTTAACCGCATTTAAAGTTGAATAACTTTGCTGCTTTTAATTGCAGCAAATGAGTTCTGATAAACCTTCTTATTTATTTAGTGTTTTAACCAATAAGTGCCCCAGGTGTCGCCGTGGCGATATATTTCAATCGAAAAATGCTTATGCTTTAAAGGGAAGCAGGTACATGAAGATGCACGAGCATTGCCCTCTTTGCGGGCAGGCAACAGAGCTTGAAGTTGGGTTTTATTACGGAACAGGTTATGTTAGCTATGGTTTAGGCATCGGATTGTCTGTTGCAACATTTATAGCATGGTGGGTTTTAATAGGAATATCTGTAAATGATAACCGTGTTTTCTGGTGGCTTGGCTTCAATACATTTTTATTAATAGTTCTTCAACCGCCGCTCATGCGCTTCTCGCGCAGCTTATGGCTTAGCTGGTTTGTAAAATATGATGCTGATTGGGAAAAACATAAACCCCAGGATCCCGAGCGCATCGTAAAAGAGCAAATGGGTAACTGGTAATAATTACAAAAGCGGTTTGCCTGTTCTGTAACAGGTACCTTTAAACAGCGCTATTAAGTTATTATGCTGATTGGTTATTTCAACAAGATAAACGCCGGTGTTTTTTCCATTGCGTATTTCTTTCGCTTCTGCAATTAATGTATCATCAACAAAAACAGGTTTCAAAAAAGAGATGGATGTTTCCAATGCCAGCGAAAGATTATTCCTGCTGTTGCATGCAAAGGCAAATGCACTGTCTGCAAGCGAAAAAGCTATCCCGCCGTGAACCACATTAAGCCCATTCATCATTTCTTTTCTTACCGTCATTTTTATTTTACTGTAGCCTTCTTTTACATCAAGTATTTCAATGCCTAACCATTTACTAAACTCATCTGTTTTAAATACCTGTTGTATTGTAGCAGCCGGATTATTTTCTTGCATAAGATGAATATAGGTAACAATTGATCAGTTCAATAACAATTAATGCCCGCCAAACTCAGGTTTTCTTTTATGTAAGAAAGCGTCTACACCTTCTTTAAAATCATCTGTTGCTGCAGCACGCTGCTGTAAATAATCTTCCAATTGCAATTGTTGTTCAAGTGAATTATTAAGCGATTCATTCAAAGCTTTCTTGGTAAACCATAAACCACGTGTAGGCATTTTTGCCAGTGTTTCAGCAATTTTTTTAGATTCCTCTTCAAAAAGATTATTGGGAATAGCCTTATAAATTACAGCAGAACGTTCTGCCTGTTTAGCGCTTAGTTTTTCACCCAGCATCATAAATGCGCTTGCTTTTTGAAAGCCTATCAATCTCGGCAAAAAGAAAGTACCACCACAATCGGGTATAAGCCCGATCTTGCTAAACACCTGCAGAAATATAGCAGAGTTGGCTGCCACAACAATATCGCAACACAAAGCAATATTGGCACCTGCGCCTGCGGCTACACCGTTTACTGCAGCTACAACAGGCTTTTGAAGATTGCGGATCTTTGTTAATATAGGATGAAATTGTTCCAGCAATATTGTTTGAATACCGGCTCTCGATAAGTCCGGTATTTCAGCCAGGTCCTGACCGGCAGAAAAGCCTTTACCTTTCCCGGTTAAATACACGCAACGCACTTCCGGAGATTTATCACATTGTTCTAATATATCATGCAGCAGCAATGCCATTTCCCGGTTAAAGCAATTTAATTTTTCGGGGCGGTTTAATGTTACATACCCTACTCCGTCTACTACTTCAAATAAAACAGGTTCCATAATAATGTGTTTTTATAATGCTTCTTTTTTTAAAGTTTACAATACCTTCTTACTGCTTGATAACAATAAGCAGGCATAACATTTCTGTTTAAAGATTCAGGTAGCGTGTTTATTGGAAATATACTTAATAAATAAGCTGATCTCAGTGCAGCAACAGGTTAATAAATGTAAAATAAATCCAAATATTTTAATGACATTTAAAATAATCAAAAGGTTCTTTACAATCGTTGCATTTATATAAAGCTTTACAGGCCGTAGAACCAAAGCGACTGATCATTTGCGTATGATAAGAATTGCAATGCGGGCATTGAACAGCTTCTTCTTCCTGGAACAAACCCGGTGTACAAACCTGTTGTTTGCTATTTGGTGATGCTATGCCATAAGCTTTTAATTTCTGTTTGCCTTCTTCCGTCATCCAATCGGTTGTCCATGCAGGGGATAAAATTGTTTTGATATCAATATTAGTAAAGCCATTTTCAAGCAAAGCCATTCTTATGTTCATTCTTATCACATCCATTGCAGGGCAGCCGGTATAAGTTGGTGTGATGAAAACCCCCACACCCCCTGAAGGGGGCTTTTGAACAGCATTATATATTTCGATCTTTCTTACAATGCCAAGATCAATAATTGAAAGCACAGGTATTTCAGGATCTGTTACTGTTTCCAGTATCTCCCAAACTGTTTTTTCATTTATGATTATTTCATCGGTCATAATTACTCCCTTTAGAGCCGGGATTTACCAGACACTGTTTGGATAAGCTCTTTGTAAAAACTGCATTTCAGCCAATATATAACCCAACCGTTCTGTATGCATGCCTTGCTTGCCTCCTTTGTGCGCAAAAATATTTTCAGGAATACCCAGTGTTGCTTCAGCAAAAATTTCTTTTGTCTTTTGCATCCATAGATTTTTAAGAGAAGCCACATCAACTGAAATATTGTTTGAAATTAATGCTGATTCATATGCTGCGTTAATGAATAGCTCATCAACATAAGGCCATAATTCTATTACAGCTTTATTTATACGCTGATTACTTTCTTCCGTTCCATCACCCAAACGGATCACCCATTCACTGCTCCACTTTAAATGATAGATAACTTCTTTTAATGCTTTTTCTGCTATGGCTCTTAATGCTTCATCTTTACTGTCCTGCATTTTCTCATACAGTAAATATTGATAATTGCTAAACACAAACTGCCGCAAAATTGTTTTCGCCCAATCACCATTTTCCTGTTCAACCAGCAAACAGTTTCTAAACTCGCGGTTATCGCGCAGGTAAGCTAATGTATCTTCTGTGGCCGGTTGAGAAGTTAATAAGTTGATTGGTTGACTGGTTGACTGGTTAATAAGCTCAGCCGCGTACTGGTAAAAGTTTCTTGCCTGTCCTAACAGGTCAAGCGAAATATTTGTAATGGCGATATCCTGTTCCAGTATTGGCCCGTGGCCGCACCATTCGCTGTTTTGTTGTGCAAGGATGAGTGTGTTATCTGCAAGATGGAGGGTGTAGTTTATTAGTTGGTTAGTAATTAGTAATTGGGAATTAGTAATTGGGAATTCGGAATTGGTGATGGGCATAAGATTATTTTTTATTGGGAACAGAGGTTTTCGATTTATCGAGATAAGAGATATACCCATTGATTAATTTAAAAACCAGTTCGCATTTTTCCTCCCCGGTTTTTAACTCGTCAATTGTAATAAAAGTTTCATCAGATGCTGTACATAAATGTTCCATTGTTTCGGTTGCAGAACCTCTTGCAATAATGAAAAAGTGCCTCGTGTCTGTATAAGTAAACCTTCCATAACCTTCAGCAATATTTGCTGCAACTGATCTTGAGGAATCGAGAATTTGCGCAGTTAATAAAAACTTTTCGGAAGAAGGAAACTTTTTTGCAAGGCCGGAAACAAGTATTCTTAATTCCCTCGCCTGCTTATAACACTCTAATTCTTTATATCCTTTATAATTCATGACACCTAATTCCTAATTACTAATCCCCAATTCCAAATACCTACCTCCCAATTCCTACTTCCATCCCTACATATGCTTCACTTCCTCCGGCAGATCATAAAAAGTAGGATGGCGGTAGATCTTATCCGTTGCGGGTTCATAAAAGCTTTCTGCTTCATCCGGGCTTGACGCATGAACATACTTACTTTCAACCACCCAAATGCTTATGCCTTCGTTGCGGCGGGTATAAACATCCCGTGCATTTTCTATTGCCATCTGCGCATCTGCTGCGTGCAGGCTGCCGGCATGTTTATGATCAAGGCCTTGTTTGCTCCTGATAAAAACTTCCCACAATGGCCATGGATGCTCCGCAGCCGCTGAAGGGGAGCTGATTGGGTCACCACCCGCATTTGGAGTGTCAGGAATATCACCGTAGTAATATTTTCGGATAAGAGAATGCATTGTATTAAACTAAATATGGTCAGAAATTATTTAACGAATAAAAGGTTTATGCTGCTTCCAGGTTACCTGCAGAGGCCCGTGACTTTCTTTTTTCAGCATAAGCTGCAGCAGCCTCCCGCACCCATTCGCCTTCTTCATGCGCTTTGCGTCTTGCTTCAAGCCTTTGTTTATTACAGGGACCGTTTCCTTTTACCACATTCCAGAACTCGCTCCAGTCTATCTCACCAAAATCATAATGTTGGGTTTCAGTATTCCATTTCAAATCTTTATCAGGCAAATGCATATTTAATATCTTAACCTGCTCTGCACACATATCAATAAACTGTTGGCGCAACTCATCGTTTGTTTTACGCTTTATCTTCCATTTCATGCTTTGGTCTGTGTTGGTGCTTTCGCTGTCTTTAGGGCCAAACATCATTAATGAAGGCCACCACCAGCGGTTGATCGCATCCTGGCACATAGCTTTTTGTGCATCGGTGCCTCTGCTCAAAGTAAGCAGTATATCAAAACCCTGCCGCTGGTGAAAACTTTCTTCTTTGCAAATACGCACCATTGCCCTTGCATACGGGCCATAAGACGTGCGGCACAGCATTACCTGGTTTAAGATAGCAGCCCCGTCAACCAGCCAGCCGATAGCGCCCATATCTGCCCATGTTAATGTGGGGTAATTAAAGATGGAAGAATATTTTGCTTTGCCACTGTTCAGGTCGTTAATGGTTTCTTCTCTTGTAATGCCCAATGTTTCGCAGGAAGAGTAGAGGTATAAACCATGACCGGCCTCGTCCTGCACTTTGGAAATAAGAATGGCTTTGCGTTTAAGCGAAGGCGCGCGGCTTATCCAGTTTCCTTCGGGCAGCATACCCACAATTTCGCTGTGTGCATGCTGGCTTATCTGCCTTATTAATGTTTTACGGTAAGCCTCGGGCATCCAGTCTTTGGGCTCGATCTTTATCTCAGCATCAACCTTCTGCTGAAATGAATTTTCAAAGTCGTGTAGTTGCATACTCATAAAAGGTAAAAATAATTAAAATAGGCTAACAATTGTTAGGCTGTAATTGAAACAATTCTTAAAAACTACCTGTCAGGAAGATACCATGTTCGTGTTTTCTACGATAAAAATACGATATTTCTTCGATGTTTCTTCGATCCAATAGATCGAAGTTATATCGAAGTTATATCGAAGAAATATCGAAGAAATATCGAAGTTATATCGAAGAAATGAACTTGTAGATACGAACGAGAATATAACAAGTAACAAACAGGATTTGTTGGTAAGAATAGCGAAAAGATGAAAATAATAAGGGTTGGCATTTTTTAAAAGAATGTCAACCCTTATAGTAGTATGTGCATTATTTCCTTCCGTTTAAAAACGGGAGAAATCTAATTGTTTGAAAGCTGCTGGTGAAGGACAACGATGGCGGTGGAAAAGGTGATGCTACTTTGATTCAGCCATTTTTTTGCCAAACCGCTTTATCAGCCGCATTTTCTCAAATAGAAATGTCTAAGTTTTTATTAAGAATTTTAAATGTTAGACTGTGTGTTAGTAAAAGCACTGTCAATTCTGATGGCTTGTCAATTAAGTTTTTACTTTTTGATTGCTTCAACTCTTTAATTTCAGAAACTATTATTTGAACACTTTTACTTCTTAATAGTTCAGTTACATACTTAATTGTTATAATTCCTGGTTCCTTTATGATATCTGTAAAATATTTTCTGTCTGAAAATGGTGTTCGGAGAATAGTTCCAGCCACAAATAAAACTGCTGTGTCAGCAATGTCACGGTTAAAAGTCGAACATAGTAACCATATAAGAACTCCACCAAATAGAGGTTGTCCAAAAGTCATTATAAAAACCTTTAGTTTAATTGAAACCTTTAAATTTTCAACCACTGCAAATAGAAGTGTACCTATGATTGGATAAACAATTAGTGTTATTAAAAGCGCATAAAGAACATTCATAGTAGTTTGTTGTTTAGTGCTGTCGAATTATTGCTGTTAAAACAAATATTACCGAAATATCTGAAATTGAAAAAAATTGTTGTGCCTTATAAATCAACGTTTCTACTATCAGTTGGTGAAACACCAACCGAAACTTTTTGTTTATTATTCCGTTCGGTGCGGACACCGGCCGGTAGAAAAAACCGCTTTGTTGTGCGAAGTTTTATTTGATGACTTGTTTGAAAATACCATAATCAGAAAATTCCCTTGAATTAAGTTTGTTTTTAGGAGTCAGGTAATACGTTAGATTTGATATAACTTCATCAGAGTTTTTGTCAATAACTAAATCTTCAAAAATAATTTTTATTACGTCGTGATTGCTATTTTGCATAATAGACACATCCCTTTTTTTAAGTTTCAAACTATCTAAATGTTTACCATTTAAACTTTCAACATCATCTAGATTATAAAATAATAAGCTGTCTCTTCTTTCTTCGAATTTTTCAAACTGAAATCTTTCTAATCCTCCATCCCTTTCTGCAAATCCTTTGTATTGATAAATAATGTTTGTGATTTTGAAATCTTGCCTTTCAGTATTTTCTTGTTTAATAGGAATGAAAATTGGAGTTGCTTTTTTATAATCTTCGCCGCAGCTATTATTACAATCAGTGCTAACGCCACCTATAAATGTTTTACTTGGCGTCTGTAATAGATAAATGAATGGTAAATCTTTTTTTTCGTCTACTTGAAATGTCTCTGATGAATCAAGTATTCTATAACCTTCAGCCTCAGCATCAAAGCCGCCCGTGGCATAATATTTATATAACACTTTTGATGTTCCTTCTATTTTTTGGCGATAAAGCTCATTGATGTCCCAATTCGGCGGCTCACAACCATGTAGAACAAAGAGCAATCCTGATAAGATTAAACAGTTTAAAATTTTCATTCTCCCATATCATTCTATGAATGAGTAAATATTTTGCCCAACACAAATATTTTTAGTCAGGCATCGTCTCTTGCCAGAGGGTGATGCGGTATTTGAAACATATCATCCCTTTAGGAGATGATACTCGACGATAAAATGTCAAGAGTAATTTTTATCCATTGAAACAGGGTCAAAATCATCTTTCATTATAAAGAACTCTGCTGTTGCTGTATTATCTATTCCATATTCTTTATCAATCTTAAAGTTTTGTTCAGCTTGAACTTTTTCTAATTTGTCTGCAATGACATTCTTAAAATTCTTTAAGTCTTTGATTGTACCTGCAATATAGTTCTCTGTTATTACTGCCTTGTCCCAGGTCATTATTTTTAAATAACTATAAGGCCCATAATGGATATGCTCAGAGAGAAAATCGTTATTTGAGTTATTTGTGTAGTCTTCAAGAAGCTTTACAAAATTGTATAGTCCTTGTTTGCTTCCATAAAATTTCCATTCGCTTTTATTAGCGCTTTCTTCACGGTCATAATAGAAACCAAGCTTACGCCATTCGTCTTTAATTCTTTGGTCAATGTCAATCATTTGTTTGTCGTTGGTTTTTAAAGATTTTTTCTTTGTCATTAAGAAAGTATCAAATTGCATAGCACCCAACAAATATTACCGAACTATCTGAAATTGAAAAAAATTATTCTGTCTTATAAATCAACACTTTCCTTTTCGCTTTTTTGTATTGTCAGTGTCGGCAATACGCAAATACAATTCTTCCTTAAATAATAAAGCAATAGCTTACCTTCAAAACACCAAACTCTTTTACTATGAAACTAACCTTTACACTTATTGTTTTATGTTTTTCTATTGAATTAATGGCGCAAAAAGCAGGAACGCTTGATAGCAGTTTTGGGGTGGATGGAAAAGTGCTTGATACTAGTTTTAATCAGGCAGATTGTAATGCAATGGCTTTGCAACCTGACGGCAAAATATTGACAGGAGGTTACACTGATACTTTAACCAATGCTTTGCACGGTGGCTTTTATATAAACAGGTATACTAGTGATGGAAGTATTGACGGAAGTTTTGGTGTAAACGGGAAGGTGATTATCAGGCAAATTCAAGGTGTTATTGCATATTCACCAAAAACAATTATTGTTCAACCAGATCATAAAATTGTAGCATTGGGTTATTTTCTTCCCGGCAAGCTATACAGCGATGTAGGTTTAATCCGTTTAAATGAAGATGGCAGTTTAGATAACACCTTCGGCACGAATGGCTTTGTACTTACTTCAATAAGCAAATGGGATGATGTTTTAGGCGGAATGGTTTTGCAGCCCGATGGAAAGATAGTGGTAGCAGGCAATAAACAGGTGGATGAATATACACCAGGCCCTGACTTTGTATTGCGCTATTTGCCTGACGGCACGCCTGATGAAAGTTTTGGCGATAAAGGACAAGTGTTCACCTCATTTCCCCTTAATTCAATACCAGGTGGAGTAGTATTACAACCCGATGGTAAGATTGTGACAGGAGACGAATATAGCGGAAGTTCATCTCAGTTTCAACTGGTGCGGTACAATACAGACGGAACGCTTGATGAAACCTTTGGAGCGAATGGCTTTGCCAGGATAAAAGCCGCTTCAGGTTTTTTAAGCGAGCTAAATAGTCTTGCGATTCAGGAAGACGGAAAATTTGTTGCAGCAGGACGTTACGACTTATTTGAACCGGCAATGGCACTGGCAAGATTTAACGCTGATGGAAGTATTGATTCTGCTTTTGGAAATTTAGGTTTAGGCTATATTTATTTGTATTCACCGGATGTATACGCCATTGGTAAAAGCGTATTTGTTTCACGCGGTAAAAAAATTATTCTTACCGGATTTTATTCTAAAAGCTATGCAGAACAGGTTGCCGCAGTGCAATACAATGAAAACGGGATAATAGATTCTTCTTTTGGCGAATATGGGATCGCTGCAGGCAGTTTTACAAATAAATTTGGCTCTGATATTACAAGCGGTCTTGGATTGTTGCAACCTGATGGAAAAATAATTGTTTCAGGTTGCTTTTTCAGGGATAAAAATGGTTTCAAATACAGTGTTGGATTAGTGCGCTATGCGGATGGCCTTTCCAAAAAACAGATCATCGTTCAAAAGATCAAACATTATATACAAACACATAATGCACAGGCAACAACATTAAACAATGTTCCCATCTATCCCAATCCTGCACAAAATGTATTGCATGTAGAAGGTTTATCATCTAATCAAAAAACAAAACTTACTGTTGTTGATTTTAATGGCAAAATAGCCATGAGCTATGAACTATCACCTATGAACTCTTCCTACAACCTCATCATTGCATCATTACATGCAGGTAATTATTTACTGAAG
>Ga0206973_1053_pt2 | contig 32092 bp, 28 predicted proteins | sample Alteio_BWOrgHeat_83_FD_152927 | JGI IMG/M metagenome (GOLD analysis project Ga0206973, IMG submission 152927) | Enriched cells from forest soil in Barre Woods Harvard Forest LTER site, Petersham, Massachusetts, United States -... | ecosystem: Environmental > Terrestrial > Soil > Temperate forest >...
CTATGGCGTTTTCCTGCAAAAGCAGAACCTGTTTATTCGGGCAGCCTGCAAACAAAACAATTTAATCTCGGTAAATTTTTATCCATTCCGGATATTGGGAAAATAGCTGCTATCTGTTAGATGAAACTTCCCGATATCGCCCGTAAGTAATAAACTATCATCATCGCCGTCGCCCGATATTTTAGCAGCTTCAATTGACATTCTTTTATAAGAGGCCGCAGGAACATTTATATCGAAATTGAATTTATTGCCACCAACCGTAGTTATTTTTCCTGTAACAAGCATATCATCAAACCCTGATAAATTTGAATCGATAAGCTTAGCATATTTTTCAAAATCTTCTGTGTGAACTGTTACTGAAAAATTCTGATTGCTTAACTGATTCTTTGGCGGATTTATTAAAGAAGGATAATAATGATTTAAGAACGATTGAAAGCTTGCCGGCAATTGTAATATATTATACTGGCCTTCTACTGTAGCCATAAATTCATTGCTTTCAAGCACCAATCTTTTTGAATTATTTGAATCAAGCGCAACCGTTAAAGTTAAAGAATCAAAGTCGAGCGTTTGATCGTTATGCGTTACAGTAGCATTTAAAATTTTTGCATAACCAAGAAAGTCATCAATGTTATGGCCTCGAAAGTTTAAATCGAATAAACCTGTTACGCCAACACTGTCTTTAGATAATTTCAATGCACGCAGATTTGCATTTACAAGATCGCCGAATACGTTAAAAGAAGGAACATCGCCTGATAAGTCTATTAATATTTTACTGGTGAAATTAAAGTTGGTATCATTCGCTTTAAAATCTCCTTCAAAATGTTTATGTTTTATTTCGCCGTTAAATTCAAGATTGGAATAATCATAATCTTTAAATGTGAGTGAAGCGAAACTACCATTGATCTTTGTGGAGATCTTATCAAGGTTAAAACTGCTGCCGTTTACTTTTCCATTGAAGCTTACATTACCAATATCCGGAATGGATAAAAATTTACCGAGATTAAATTGTTTTGTTTGCAGGCTGCCCGAATAAACAGGTTCTGCTTTTGCAGGAAACGCCATAGAAAGATCAGTGTACATGCCGCCCAATGCGCTTGCCAGCGTACCCTTTGCGTTAATCTTTGAAAGCGTTGTATTAAAATCTCCAACAAAATGAACATTGCCAAGTGCTACAAGATCTGGTGACTTAACTTTTGCAAGTGCTGGCACAATAAAACTTATTTCACGCACATTGGTTTGAACATTGGCGTTGCTTAAAGCAATAGAAATTTTATTCCTGTTTGCTATATTTTTCGCAGTAAGATCGCCTGAAGCGTACGTGTTGCTTGCATTACGCGCAAAAAGTTCTTTGACAGTAAAATTATTAACCTTGCCATTAAAATGACCGCTTATTAAAAATTTTTGATTCCATTTAGAAAGCGACGGTGCGAAGTAGGCAACATCATCTGTATATACCAAACTGTTTTTAATAACTGCCTTCATTGCAATACTGTCAACATAATTTTTTATGCTGGTGTTGAAATCCTTGTATTGCATTGCAAAATAATTAGTGAGCGTGCTATTGTTTGTTTTAATAAAGAGGTTCGAAAACTCCATTTGTTGCGGAGTGAGTTTATAAGATGCCTGTAAAGTTTTTACTTTAAACCCGCTTCTTTCAGCAGCATTCAGGCTAATAGTTGCAAATACTGTATCCTTTATTAAATTAAAATTTTTAATAGTGCCATTTATTTTGGAAGCTTCAAGTTTCTTGCCGTCAAATAAACCTGCTTTTGGTATTTCTCCTCTTGTTCCCGAAGCAAAAAACCCGTTCTTAATATTTATAGATAAAATTTTTATCCTGAGATTGGAAGGATTAAAATAAAGTGTGCCTGGCTTTCTTATTCTTACCGTGTGAGAAGTGTCAAGCCCATTAAAATTTTCAATGCTGTAATAAGGTTTATCCATATCTATGGAGTTGATAAGAACGACTCCTTTGGTTACGTCTACATTGTCTGCATCAACAACAAGGCTGCCTGTTTTTAGTATAGTTCTCTGGCCTTCCCAATTATCATTTTTTATATAAACAATATTTTTAAGATCTATCTTCTGGATCTTTAATACAATTTTTTTGCTTTGATTTTTTGCTTTGTCGGGTGATGAAAAATAATCAATAAGAAATTGGTAATTCCATGTTGAATCGCTGCGCTGCTGTTTTATAACAGCATCTTCCAACCCGATATATTTAAGTTCAATATTCTTTTTAAAAAAGAACCAGTCAGTAATGCGCAGTTTTAATGAACCCGCTTTTAGTAAGGTATCATTATTACGGTCAAGGATAAGGGTATTATCCAGGTCCATCTTATCAAACAAAGAAAAATTTACATGCCCGATCTTTACAGTTGTATGAAGATCTGTTGCAAGTTTTGTGGCAACTTTTTCTGCAATAAAATTTTGAACAGGCGAAGTTTGAATGAACAGCCAAATCAATATTATGAATGCAACAGCACCAATTAAAACCCTTAAAAAAATCTTTGGCCACAGCAACATGAACAATATAAGTAAACCACTTATTATAAGAAGCGTAGCATTCGGGCCAAATAATACCCATGCGCCAACACCCAGCAATAAACCCAAGAATATTTTCAATACGTTTTTAGCCAATACTTTTTGTTGTAAGGTAAAGATAGAGTGTAGAATGTTATTTTAAGTTTGTTCGCTGTTAATGAAAATAAATATGGCCTCAATATTAACGAGGCCACATTCAATTAATTATAGAAAACAAATATTTTATTGTTTTTACAACCTTTGTTAGTTGTGCATTGTATTTAACACAGATTGAAAATACTGTTTTGTCTGAGATTCTTTTGGAGTTAATGAATCATCCGGAATCGGATGCAGTTCCATATAATCTTTTTTGATATTGTAGAATTTTCCTGTGGTATCATAAAGTTTATAATTGGTATTGTTTATCCAGCGTTGAATAGGATGCCTTCCTTCGCCCTGCTCATTCTGATCGTAATGGCAAAATACCCATGAACGTGGCGTACCTTTTTGGTTTAATAAATAAGGATAAAAACTGACCCCATCCAATGTACCATAAGTTGTTGGTTTTGGCACGCCGGCCATATCTGCAATGGATGGAAGGAAATCAGTAAAATCAATAAGGTTTGCATTTATCTGGTGAGCTTTTACCAAACCCGGTGCATATACAATCATTGCCTGCTGTGTGCCGGTTGCCCAGGCATTGCTCTTGCCGCCTTTTATTGTAATGCCACCTCTAAACAACGAATAAATGTCATCATCAGTACCATTATCACCCACATATATTATGATCGTATTATTAGCTATGCCTGCTGCCTTTACATAGTTTACAACTTCGCCTATTTTTTCATCCATATAGACTGCCATTGAAGGAAAGAATGAAGCATCTGAATTATTGTGGCTCGGATCCCATGTGGCAAATTCCGGATCTTCAGGTGTGGGAGAAAATGGCGTATGGCACAGCATAATAGGATAGTAAATAAACATCGGTTTGCTTTTTTTCTTATTGTTGTCTATCCATTGTTCAATGTAATTAACCACCACATCTTCGCCATACTTTCCATTCATTGAATCTCTGTTCAAAACTTTTCCATACTGGTAGAGAGATGGATTTTTATAACGCGAACCTTTCCCTACACCACTGTATTCATAAGGATCGTAAACCATATAATCATTAAAGCCCAATGCATGTATAGACGCATCGCCGCCGTCCAACTGCCATTTACCTGCAACCATAGTATTATAACCACCATCGCGCAGCATGTTGGCAATAGTTCTGTTCGTGGTATCCATAACACCCCACACACCATAGTTGCGAAAATTATATTTGCCGGTAAGCAATTCAAAGCGTGAAGGAGAACATAATGGTGTGGAATAAGTATAAGTTAAACGCATCCCTCCGGCAGCAAGTGAATTGATATTTGGAGTAAGATAAGACAGCCCGCCATTTACCTGTGGCACTTCAAAGCCCACATCATCGGCAAGCATTAAAATAATATTCCATTTGCCTGATGTATTGCCTGAAAGATCTTCTACAGCGCTTGAAGAAAGCGGAGTAGTTTCAACCTTCTTACAGGAATTAAACATAAATAAACATGCAGCAGATAAAACAAAAACGAGGCCTTTCATTAGTTTGGTTTTAAGATTTTAGTATCACTCAAATTTATATTAATCAAATATTTATTCAAACAAAATAAAAGTATTTTTTGAAATCTGAAATTTGTTTTTCATTTTCGCGTCGCAATGCAAAAAAACATTCTAACTAATAATTGGTGGTGGCATACAAACTCTTGTCGGGGCTTGTAATGTTATTACTATGTATATTACTAAAACCTCGGCATACAAGTCGGGGTTTTTTTATTTGATTTTTTGTGATGATTTTAAAACAATAAACAACAGCTAATAGATAAACCAGTGCAACATGGCTAAACAAATAGAGATAGAAACACGGTACAAAAAAATACTTTCTGATATATACACACCGGTTGGTGTTTACTTACGCCTGCGCGATCGCTTTCGCGATACTATTTTATTGGAAAGTGGCGATTCGCATTCTGCTGAAAACAGTTTTTCGTATATCGGCATACATGCAGTGGGCGGAATTGAAATAACAAATTTCAATGAAATAGAATTCAAATATCCTAACCATAATCCTGAAAAAAAATCTATTGATAACACAACCAACGTTCCGCAACTGCTGTGGGATTTTATGCAACATTTTACTGCAAACAACCTTGATGATAAACATGCAAAAATTGCGCAGGGCTTGTTTGGTTATTGCACATATGATGCAGTTCAGTTTTTTGAAACAATAGAATTAAAAAGCAAAAAAAAGCAGCCTGAAATTCCGGTGATGCGTTATCGTTTGTATCAATATGTAATTGCCATCAATCATTTTAAAGATGAAATGTATTTGTGCGAAAATGTAATTACAGGTTTGCAAAGCGAGATCGAAGTAATTGAATCGCTGATAAAGAGTAAAGACGTTCCTGTTTTTCCTTTTAAAATAAAAGATGAAGAAACTGCAAATATTACTGATGAAAATTATATAGAAATTGTAAAGAAAGGGATTCAAAGTTGTTTGCGCGGCGATGTTTTCCAGATAGTTTTAAGCAGAAGATACCAACAAAAATTTACGGGTGATGAATTCAATATATACCGCGCTTTGCGCAGCATAAACCCATCTCCTTATTTATTTTATTTTGATTATGGCGATTATAAATTAATGGGTTCAAGTCCTGAATCGCAATTGCTTATTCGCAGCGGAAAAGCGATTGTACACCCTATTGCAGGAACATTTAAACGTACCGGCGATGAAGAAAAAGATGCAGCGCTAACAGAAAAATTATTGAAGGATACAAAGGAAAATGCAGAGCATACAATGCTGGTTGACTTGGCGCGCAATGACCTCAGCCGTTGCTGCAGCAATGTTTTTGTAAATCATTTCAGGCAGGTGCATTATTATTCGCATGTTATACATTTAGTAAGTGAAGTAACAGGCAACGTAAAAAAAGATGCGAACCCTTTCGAATTACTCGCGCTTACTTTTCCGCAGGGCACATTAAGCGGAGCTCCGAAATTTAAAGCCATGCAATTGATTGATGTGTATGAACCAACAACGCGTGGTTATTATGCAGGCTGCATTGGCTTTATCGGTTTTGATGGCAGTTGCATTTCTGCTATTATGATTCGCACATTTTTAAGTAAAGAAAACACATTACACTACCAGGCAGGCGCAGGCATTGTTGCTGCATCGCAGCCCGAAAGCGAATTGCAGGAAGCCAACAACAAATTAGGCGCATTAAAAAATGCTATTACAATGGCAGAAGGAATCCAATAAATTTTTAAAACATGAAGATTTTAATTTTTGATAACTACGATTCGTTCACTTATAATCTTGTTCATCTTGTTGAGAAAATAACAAACGAAAAAGTTAATGTATACCGCAATGATAAAATTGCTTTGGAAGATGTTCAACAATATGATAAAATAATTTTATCACCCGGCCCTGGTGTTCCTTCAGAAGCAGGATTGTTATTGCCTTTGATAAAAGAGTATGCATTAACAAAATCTATTTTTGGTGTTTGTTTAGGTCACCAGGCAATTGGTGAAGCATTTGGCGGAAAGCTTACAAATTTATCAAGTGTGTTTCATGGGGTAGCAACGTCGGTAAAGATAGTTAACGGTAAAAAGTCAATGGTGAGCAGTGAACTATTCAAAGGATTACCTGAAACATTTCCTGTCGGCCGTTATCATTCATGGATAGTTGATAAAGAAAATTTTCCTGATGAACTGGAAATAACAGCAGAAGATGAGAACGGTTTTATCATGGCATTGCAACATAAACAATATGATGTGCAGGGCGTGCAGTTTCATCCTGAAAGTGTATTAACACCGGATGGTGAAAAGATTATGAGGAATTGGCTGTCACTTTAATCTATCCAAATCATAGTTCAGACGTTATGAAAAAAATCTTACAATATTTATTTGAACACAAAACATTGCCGTACGAACGGGCAAAAGAAATCTTGATAAACATTTCGAAAGGCTTGTACAATGAAACGGAAGTAACAGCTTTTGTTACGGTGTTTTTAATGCGCAGTATTACGATTGAAGAGTTACAAGGCTTTCGCGATGCGTTGCTTGAGTTGTGTGTGAAAGTTGATCTCAATGGCCATAAAACAATTGACATTGTTGGCACCGGCGGCGATGGCAAGAACACATTCAACATTTCAACGCTTGCCTGTTTTGTTGTTGCAGGCACAGGGCAAAAAGTTGCCAAGCATGGTAACTATGGTGCATCAAGTATAAGCGGCGCATCGAATGTGATGGAACAACTGGGTTATAAATTCAAGAATGATCAAACTGCATTATTAAAAGAAGTTGATGAAGCCGGCATTTGTTTTATGCATGCGCCGTTGTTTCATCCGGCATTAAAAACGGTTGCACCGATCAGGAAAAATCTTGGCCTCAGAACATTTTTTAATATGCTTGGGCCAATGGTAAATCCAGCTTCGCCGGAGTTTCAATTAGTGGGTGTTTATAATTTGGAGATGGCAAGAATTTATAATTACCTGTTGCAACAAAAAGCAAAGTCATTCACTATTATTCATAGTCTTGATGGCTATGATGAAATATCACTTACAAACGACACAAAAGTTATTACCAATGAAGGTGAAAAAATTAAAACACCTATTGAATTGGGGAAACGTTTTGTAGATCATGAAAGCATTTATGGCGGCAATACTGTTGAAGAGGCTGCAAAACTTTTTTTGAAGATCATTAAGGGTGAAGGCACATGGGCGCAAAGTGCTGTGGTGTTGGCAAATGCCGCAACAGCTTTGCAGTGCACGGGAGAGTTTAAAAATTATGATGATGCTTATCATGCTGCCGTTGAAAGTCTTGATAACGGCAAAGCATATTCTGCACTACAAAAATTAATTTCGCTGCAATGAATATTTTAGAAACGATAGTGGAACAAAAGAAAAAAGAAGTTGCTGAAAAGAAAGCAATCATGGACGTTGCTTTTTTAAAGTTCATGAATAAAGATTTAGAAAGGGAAAATTTATCGCTTAAAGAAAAACTATTCAACGGCGAACCAAATATTATTGCAGAATTTAAAAGAAAATCTCCGTCAAAAGGTTGGATGAATGAAGGCATAGATATTTCAGAAGTGATTCCAGGTTATGAAGAACACGGCGCTGCTGCAATTTCAGTGCTTACAGATAAAAAGTTTTTTGGCGGCGATATAGAAGAACTGAAAGTTGCACGACTTGAAGTTGATATTCCATTGCTGCGGAAAGATTTTATGATAGATGAATTTCAGTTGTATGAAGCAAAGAGCTACGGCGCAGATCTCATATTGCTGATTGCTGCATGTTTATCAAAAGAACAGGTGCAACAATTGACTCAAAAAGCGAAAGATCTTCAATTAGAAGTGTTGCTTGAAATTCATTCGGAAAAAGAAATAGAATGTATTTGCGATGAAGTTGATATCATCGGCATCAACAACCGCAATCTTGAAACATTTGTAACAGATGTGCAAACATCAGTGCGATTGATTGAACATTTACCGAAAGATAAACCTGTGATTTCTGAAAGCGGAATAACAGATGTTGATACGATCATCGATTTATATAATATTGGATTCAGAGGATTTTTAATTGGCGAAACTTTTATGAAAGCGCCAAAACCTGCGATTGCTTTTGCTGATTTTATGAAACAGCTTAAAGCGAAATTAAAATGAGAATTAAAGTTTGCGGACTTACCAATGTTAACCAGGTTCGGCAATTGAATGAACTCGGAATTGAATTTGCCGGCTTTAATTTTTATAAAAGATCGCCACGTTATGTGCATAAAAGCATGCCTTCAACAGCGATAAAAAAAATTCGGGGTAAAATAAATAAGGTAGGTGTTTTTGTTGATGAAGATGTTGATGAAGTTTTAAGAACAGTTGATGATTGTGGTTTGTACCTGGTGCAGTTGCATGGTAATGAATCGCCGCGCTACTGCGAGAAAATTTCAAACTATATAACAGTTATTAAAGTTTTCCGGTTAAGTGATGATGACAATGTTGAATGGAAAATAAAGGATTATTATGATGTGGCTGATATGTTCATGTTTGATACAGAAACAACAGCTTTTGGCGGAAGCGGAAAAAAATTTAACTGGCAAATATTGAAAGACGTTAAAATAAGTAAGCCATTTTTTTTAGCCGGTGGAATTTCTGTTGATGATGCAGATGAATTGAAAAAATTTTCACAACAGCCGGTTGCAAAAGATCTTTTCGCAGTTGACATTAACAGCAAGTTTGAAATTATGCCGGGTGTAAAAGATATAGAATTGATAAAAGGGTTTAAAAAGCGATTGAATGAACCTTTGCTGCCGAATTTGTTTGAAGAAGTCTGAATCGGGATTTATTGGATTAACGGATTCAAAGATTAAATACTAGTTATGATCACTGTTCGCCACGCAACTGAAAATGATATACAGCCGATGCTGGACATTTATAATGAGATCATTGCCAACACAACGGCTGTATTTCAATACGACCCGCATACATTTGAAATGCGCGCTACATGGTTTGAACAAAAGCAGAAAGAAAATTATCCTGTATTTATTGCAGAAGAAAATAATGAAGTGGTTGGCTTTAGCACGTTCGGGCAATTCAGGAATTGGCAGGCATATAAATATTCGGTTGAGAATTCCGTTTATGTAAGAACAGATCAACGCGGCAAAGGCATTGGCAAATTATTGCTGCAACCATTGATCGATACCGCAAAGCAAATGCAGTTGCATACCATAATTGCGGGTATTGTTGCAGACAATGAAGCCAGCATTGCATTACATAAACAATTTGGTTTTGTTGAAGTTGCTCACTTTAAAGAAGTGGGTTACAAGTTTGATAAATGGCTTGATTTGAAATTTTTGCAATTGATGATTTGAACAAAGATTTTAAAGGATTCAAATGATTGCCCCGATTAGAAATAAAAACCAATTGACTTAAATGAAATATATTTTTTTTGCAATCTTATTTTTAATTTCTGCCAAATCTTTTTCGCAGGAGGAATGTAACGTTTTACTTGGTAAAGCTGATTTTTATCCTTTTAAATGCTCGAATATTTATGGACATTTTACTTGTGAAAGTGTAATCGCCGATGACAAATACAAAGTATTAGCTCGTTCAGTAAACTCAAATGTATCAGCAGTTGAGTTAGGAAAAATTATTTCAATATTTAATATTGACAGCATTTACAAAGTAATTGTAATTAAGAGCGAGAATTACGTTTATGTTTATAGCAGCTTTGATTCTATTTATGTAAGCAAAGACGAGCAAATTGAAAAAGGTAAAGTTTTAGGAAAAGCTAAAAAAACAGCAGAAGAAAAATTCTACGAAATAAAAATTGAATTGCTTGACTCTAAAGCTAATTTTCTAAATGAAGATAAAATCTGGCAAATCATAAAGGCGAATAACGATTCATCAGCCGCAGTTTGCGACGCAACCGCGCTCAATTAAAACGATGCAGCTAGTAACAAAAAATAATTCTTACAACAATTAACGAGTGATGATAAACATAACAACTCCAAATAATAAAGGCAGTTATAAACAACCAAACATTTTTGGTTATTACGGCAATTTCGGTGGCGCTTATATTCCAGAAATGCTGCACCGCAATGTGGAAGAATTGCGCAATAAATATCTGCAGATAATGTATGAGGAAGGTTTTCAAAAAGAGTTTCAGAATTTATTGCATGATTATGCAGGCAGGCCAACGCCTTTATTTTTTGCAGAGCGTTTAAGCAAACAATTCAACACAAATATTTATTTAAAGCGGGAAGACCTGAATCATACGGGAGCGCATAAAATAAACAACGCGATAGGACAAGTGTTGCTTGCAATGCGTTTGGGAAAGAAAAGAATTATTGCAGAAACAGGCGCAGGTCAGCATGGTGTAGCAACAGCAACTGTGTGTGCATTAAAAGGCCTGGAATGTATTGTGTACATGGGCGAAGTTGATATGGAACGGCAACAACCAAACGTTGCGCGCATGCAAATGTTAGGTGCAACCGTTATTCCCGCAACCAGCGGAAGTAAAACATTAAAAGATGCAACGAATGAAGCGATACGTGACTGGATAAATAATCCGAACGACACGCATTATGTTATTGGTTCTGTGGTTGGGCCGCATCCGTATCCTGATATGGTGGCGCGTTTTCAAAGTGTGATTAGCGAAGAAATGAAAAAGCAATTGTTAGAAAAAACAGGTAACGAATTGCCAAATTATGTGATGGCTTGTGTGGGCGGTGGCAGTAATGCGGCCGGTGCATTCTATCATTTTTTGGATAATCTTTCTGTGCAGTTGGTTGCTGTTGAAGCTGCGGGTTGCGGCATCAACAGTGGCATGAGTGCAGCTACAACTCAACTCGGCAAACCGGGTGTTTTACACGGCAGTAAAAGCCTGGTAATGCAAACCGAAGATGGCCAGGTTGTAGAGCCACACAGCATTTCAGCGGGTTTGGATTATCCGGGCATCGGGCCTTTGCACGCGCATTTATATCAAAGCGGCCGCGCAAAATTTTTGTCCGCAACAGATACCGAAGCGCTGGAAGCCGCGTTCAATCTTACAAAAATGGAAGGCATTATTCCTGCGTTGGAATCTGCGCACGCATTGGCTGCTTTACATCAAATGAAATTTAAATCAACCGATGTAACTATAATTTGTTTAAGCGGAAGAGGTGATAAAGATTTGTCAACGTATATGAAAGCAATGCCCATAATCCCTAAAGGGGAGTAAGAAAAAATTTTATGCTACCAGCTTTTCGTATTTCAATTGAACATGGTTGTGTTACTCCCTTGGACTGCATGTTGAATGGCAGCTAAAAAACGTCCGTTAATATTCATGAGTTACAATATCTATAAAATTTCACTACGCAATCAATTCCATTTTTTGTGGCAAGCTCTCTTGTTGATGTTATTCACATTTTCTTTTACTCTTTTTTTAAGCGACTCATTAACTGTAATAATTGGCACAACCGCATTTATATTTTTATTGGATACTTTACCAACTTTAATTGTACATGTGCAATATTTAGCTAATAACTGGCATGCCACTCTAACTATTGACAGAAACCAAAATAAAATATCCTATAGTACAAAAGAATTTGAGAAACAATATTCATTTGAAAGTATCGAAAAAATTACAAGGCTTTCATGTTACAATCAGTCCGCTCCAAGCCATTCTTTTGGAGATTATTTTTATTATAAAATATTTTTGAAAGATGAGAACCCGTTAATTATAACATGCTTATTGGCTGATGACCTGGAGATTTATCAAAGTATAATATTTCCAACATTCGAAAAAAAGAAAAAAATTATTCCACTGATTAATTGATTTCTAATTTCAAAATTTCCAAGATTTCAAAATCAATAGGTGCTTTATTTCTACTCAGTTTAAACCACTATTCAAAAATTAAAAGAGCAATCTTGTTTCTTTAAAAAAAGTTTTCCCGACTGAATCATTATGCACGAACTTTAATTACACAAATAATCTATGAAATCAGTTTGTAACATAGCTTAAGCGACTGAAACTGCAGACGTTATAGAAAATAAATACCTATGAGCAATTCCACCGACAATAACAGTAATGTATTAATTAAAGAAGTAAGTGCTGACACCATGACCTTACTGATAAATGGTACGGAGCAAAAAATAAATTACCAGCTTCCTGATCTTCAAAAATTAATGCAAAGCCAAAACGTTACAAACATCACTTATGAAAATAAAGTGTATAATATCGGGCACATTAATGAAGCCAATTTTGGCGTGGTTATAAGTAACAAAATTTTTAATGGTGTCCTCACAAAAAAATTAATTTCTCTTTTCAGGCAAAATACAAAAGCGCAATTATTCCTGAACAATTTACCTGAGGAAGACAAGGATGATTGGGAAGGAAAACGTCAGCCTCTTAAAGAAGCGCAGTCAATTATTGAAGAAGGTTTTATTTGGGTGATAGGCTGGCAATTGCGCCGGTTGTTTTCAATTGGAAACGACAAAGAGAAAAAGATGGAAACAAAAATTGACGAATACATCAACCATTGTTTCAGTACATACAGAACAACTTTTCAGTTAACCAATTATCTTTTTATTTCAAAGCTATGGGATGAAAAAACCAGGAATCATAATATAGATACTGATAAAGTTGCACTCAAAAACTTCTTCTGTTGTAACCGGCCGCTTAAGCTATCTGAATTACGCATGCTGTTCCAGGTGCTGCTGGAAATTTACAGAGACAATAAACTTGCATATCCTGTCGATGAAGATGAACTCGGCGATGTAAATGAATTTCTTCAACCTGACAGTAATTTTAATAAAGCCTGTTGCGAACTGGAAAATCTGGAAGATATGGACATGGGTAATGAAGCTTATGGCCTTGGCCATTGCCACACCGCTGAAATGTCGTTAACAACAATTCTCGCAGCATTTAAATTTTTTACCTCTTATCAACTGGTAACTTTAAAAAGAATAGAATATGAGGCCGCACGCAATTCAGCCGGCCGCTATATTAAAGACCTTAATATTCTTGAGAAGAAAGGCGATAAAAATCTGCTCAGGTATCTTAAGTATGATAATATGCCTACACAAACTTATTCAGTGTTTTTCCGTAACCAGAATAAGTCGATCAACTTATTTCCGTTTTTACTGGATCACAATGCGCTCACAAATGAACTTGATTCACAAATATTCCTTTATGAATGCATGAAGAATGAAAGCGGGTTACGCTATTTTTCTCTTCAGAGTGAGAATGAAGAAGTGATGAGTTATAGTGCTACTCCTGCAGAATCAATGGAAGTAAAATCAGAAGAACAAAAGAACGAAGTGCAAATGAATATTCGCTTAGATCTTGTTGTTAAGCAATTTGAAGAAGCTATGAATACTATACTCGGAACCACATACACTTTTAAGCCCAAAACAGAAAAATTGTTTGCAGATAATCTTAGTAATCTTTAATACTAATTCTGAATGCAAAAAGTATATCCATTCAAGTTCCTCAACAGTTATCAGAGAGAGGATAAGGATTTTTTCTTTGGGCGTGCAGAAGAAGTTGAAGCATTGTATCAAATGAGTTTTCAAACGCGGATACTGTTGGTTTATGGAACATCAGGAACCGGTAAAACAAGTTTGATACAATGTGGTCTTGCCAATAAATTTAATTCTTACGATTGGTTATCGCTCAGTATAAGAAGAGGTAATAATCTTATTGCCTCGTTGGATAAAACGCTTTGTGATGCAAGTGACGATGTGTTTAAATATGAAGAGCAAAAATATCCTGTTATAAAAAATATCGGGGCTAAAATAGCAGCGGTTTACAAAGCGTCTTTTAAACCTGTTTATCTCATCTTCGATCAGTTTGAAGAACTATATGTGCTCGGCAACAAACCCGAACAGGAACTCTTTACAACAGCTATTAAAGAAATTCTTTCGGTTGATCAACCAGTAAAAATCATTCTCAGCATTCGTGAAGAATACCTTGGTTACCTTTTTGAGCTGGAGAAAGAAGTGCCGCAACTGTTGCGTAAAAAATTGCGTGTAGAACCTATGTCGATTGACAGGTTAACACATATCATAAATGGCATAAATAATTTCGCTCTTTCAAATGTAAAGTTCAAAACAGATGAACTGGACAGTATTACTCATGGCATTTTTGATAAAATAAAAGGGACAAAAAAAACACTGTTTATTGAATTGCCTTACCTGCAGGTTTTTTTAGACAAACTGTATTTTGAAACCACAAAAGATTCAACTCATCAGGCTGAAGCGCTGATCACTACTTCAGTATTAAACCGTATAGGTGATATTGGTGATGTGTTGCGGAATTTTTTAGAAGAACAGGTAAAGTGCATCAGCCAGGATTTAAGCGTTAAGTATAAAAATGTTTCTATTGAAATGGTCTGGAAAATACTTTCACCATTTTGTACGCTGGAAGGCACAAAAAAACCTATTGCAAAAAGCGAATTGGCTGACTGCGTTCCGGGCATTGAAAAAAATTTACTGGATGAAGCAGTGGAATCATTTGTAAATAGTCGTATAATGAATTATGATGAAACTGAGAATTTATATGAACTGGCTCATGATTCACTGGCATTAAGTATTGCAGCTAAAAGAACAGATGAGGAAATTGCAACTCTTGAAGTAAAGCGATTAATAGAAAGCCAGGTTGCAGTTAAAAAAGAAGCGAGGGAATTTTTTACCGAAAAACAATTGTTATTCATTGAACCTTACCTGGCAAAATTCAATGCAGATGAAGAAGCGCTTCACTGGATTGCCGGAAGCCGCGCTTTTGTACAGGCTCAAAAGGAACTGGAAAAAAAGAAACAACAGGAAGAACTGGTAAAAACCAGGAAAAGGCTGCGTACAACTTATAGCCTTTTGATAGGTGCACTGATTGCCCTTGCAATAGCCGGTTATTTCTGGATTAATTCAAATGAACAAAAACTAAAAGCAAAGAAAGCAGAGTCATATGCATTGGTGCAAAAAGATTCAGCTGTAGCTGCCCGTAAAATTGCTGACTCTGCCCTGAATAAAATGAATGAGAAAATTGCAATAATCGGCAGAAAGGATTTTGATAATTTAACAAAAAGAACAGAAATAATAACAGATGCGAATGGTTGTCCGGATGATATTTTACGACAAATGGATAGTATTGCCGTTGGTCATCCTGACAGCATATCGATGAGACAGGTTATTCAGTCAATAAAGGCAAAATGTCCTCAATAAAAAATGAATAAAATATTTCTTTTTCTTATAGGCATATTTCTCTTTGCAGAAGCAAAAAGTCAAACAACTTATGCTGAAGCCATAAAGCAGGGGGATGATGCATTTAATAACGGGCAATATAAAGTTGCCATTAATAAATATTTTGCTGCGGAAGCATTCGATCCTTCGAAGAAAGATGTTGTGAAAGAAAAACTGAACCTGACATTTGATAGAATTGATGCATTGCGTCAGGAAGCAATTAGTTCAAAAAAAGATGCTGTTGATGCCTTGACAGAAGCACAAACACAAAAGAACAAAGCAGACACTGCGCTTGTAGAAGCACAAAATCAAAAAAAAATAACTGAAGTTGCATTAGAAGATGCAAAGAAGCAGAAACTACTTGCAGATAGTGCATTAAAAGAAGCGCAGATACAAAAAAATAAAGCAGACAGCAATTTTAATAATTTACAGGAGCTGAAAAAAACGGTGATCGGCGCAAATTACCAGGGAGGAATTGTTTTTTACTGGAACGACAAAACAGGAAAGCATGGCTTAATTGCTGCTGAAAATGATATAGGTGAATTTAACTGGCAACAAGCTAAAGACACTTGCTTACACCTGAATATAAATGGTTATACCGATTGGCGTTTGCCAACTGATGATGAATTAAGTTCTTTATATGCTAATAGAAATGTAGTTGGCAATTTTGAACTTGCTATATACTGGAGCTCTACAGAGTTCAATGCACTTAAGGCGGCCTGCCAGACTTTTGATTATGGTATTGCAAGCAACTATAATCTTAAGTCTTTAAAATATCGTATACGTCCGGTACGGGCTTTTTAATATTCCTATTCTATAATTGAAAATAAAAAAGCGAAGTGTGTTCAATAAAGATCGCGTATCAATTCCAAAATTTCAAAATCATTACAACATATTTCCCTCTTTCGGAAACACCAACCACGGTTTGAATTTTTTGGCTTCTTCAAAATCCATTGTAGCATAAGAAATAACAATCACAACATCGCCCACTGCGCCTTGTCGTGCAGCCGGGCCGTTTAAACAAACAGTGCCGCTGCCGCGTTTGCCTTTTATAATATAGGTTTCAAGTCTTGAACCATTATTAACATTCACCACCTGCACTTTTTCATTTTCTATAAAGTTGGCAGCATCCATCAGATTTTCATCCAATGTTAAACTGCCCACATACTGAAGATTTGCTTCTGTAATTACAGCGCGGTGAATTTTTGATTTTAATACTTCTATTTCCATTGCGGCGCAAAATTAATGAACTTAATTTTATTGTACTAATCATTGGCATCCTTTAAACAATTGCAATAATTTTATTGCGCAATTCAACACTCCATAATGAAATTATTAACTTCAGACAGCTCATCACTTCTTATAATAATCATTCCTATTATTGTTGCTGTTTTCATAATAATGCGGCGAAGAAGAAAATAATTATAAAGACAATTATTTATTACTGCTTCCCGCCTCTTAAACTTTACTTACTTATTTTAAGTTTGCACCTGCATGGATTACCAGCTTACGTTCAGGAAAATTTTTTATAGTCAGTATTTGTTTACAGGCGTAAGAATTACTGCTGCAGCAATTATTCCTGCATTGATATTATATCATTACGATGTGCTGGGATTGATGACAGCCATTCCCTTAGGTGCGCTGGTGGTTGGTTCAACAGATAGCCCCGGCCCGTTTGCACACCGCCGCAACACCATACTGGCAAGCATCTGCATTAATTTTTTGGTGGTAGTGATCACGATCTCATTAAATCATAATCCTATATTGCTTACCATTTTTATTGTATTGTTTGGAATGTTTTTTTCGCTGATTGGTATATATGGAAACCGTGCAAGCTCTGTGGGATTAATAGCCTTGTTTGTTTTTATTTTCAACATAGATAGCAAAGCAAGTTTTGGCAGCCCCTGGTTTAATGGATTACTATTTACTGCCGGAGGTATGTGTTATTTTATAATGAGTTTGATATTATACAGGATCAGGCCTTACCGTTATATACAATTGCAGTTGGGTGAAAGTCTGCGTTCTATTGCCAATTACACCGATACTATTTCCGGTTTATTTAAACAGCAGTATGATAAAGACTATTTGTTTAACAGGCTGAGGCAACAGCAAATTACCATTCAGCAGGAACAGGATAGTTTACGCGAAATGTTGTTGAATACGCGTGAAATGATCATTGATTCTACTGTGAAAGGAAGAATATTGATGATGATGTTTCTTGACAGTGTTGATCTTTTTGAACAGCTTATTTCGTTGCAACAGGATTATAATGATCTGAATGAAGTCTTCGGCGACACTGAATTAATGACAACACTTGTATCAACTTTACAAACTTTCAAAGATGAGCTAAACGCATTAGGTTATGCCATTCAGTTCAATCATCAATCAGGTTCAAAAGTTGATATAAAAACAATAATTGAAGATCTTTTCAACATAACACTTAAAGCAAGAAAAAAACATCTAACCAAAAAAACACTACCTGCATTTATTAAACTGAGGCAAATAAATTTTACACTGGAAGATATTGGCGAGCGTATTAAAAGGCTTCATTATTTTTCAGGTTATGATACAATAACAACAAGGTTATATAAAAATTACCCTGGCGCAGAACTAAAAACAACGCAGACTGAAATTTCACCCACACTATTTCTTTCAAGCTTCAGCCTTCAATCAAGCCACTTCAGGCATGCCTTGCGTGTTACTATTGGTTTGCTCGTTGGCTATGCAGTTTCATTCTTCTTTCCTTTAGGCCATGGATATTGGATACTCTTAACCATTGCAACTATTTTAAAACCTGCTTACAGTATTTCAAGAACGCGCAATAAACAACGTTTGCTTGGCACTATAACAGGTGTAATCATCGGCTTTACATTTTTATATTTTGTAAAGAACAGCACGCTTGCATTTTTATTAATGTTGTGCACCATGATCGTTGCTTACAGCTTATTAAAATTGAATTATTATATAAGCTGCGTGTGCATTACAATTTATGTATTGATCAGCATTCATTTTTTGAATCAATCGAATTTTACTGTTGTAATCCAGGATAGATTGATAGACACTGCAATTGGTTGCGCCATTGCATTTGTTATTTCATTAATTGTATTTCCGTTGTGGGAACACAAGCAAACAAAAGAGTTGATCGATGCATTTGTTGAAGCGAATAAAAAATATTTTAATACAGCAGTTTCTTACCTGTCATCACCTGCAAATTTTGAAGCAAGGTATACGCCGGTAAGAAAAGAAGCCTTTGTTACATTGGCTAACTTAAGCGATAATTTTCAGCGCATACTTTCCGAAAAAAGAAAACAAGCCACACTTGCTTTTTATCACCAGTTTGTTTCAAGCGGCTATATGCTTACCGCACACATTGCTTCTTTAACTTCTTTTATGAAAAGAGCAGATGGAAATTTTAACGCAAAAGATATTGAGCCGCTTATTTATAATGTAAATGAAAAATTCAAACAGGCAGAAGCCGCGTTGAAAGGAGAAAGCTTAAAAATCTCTTTATCAAAAAGAAATGCGCCGATCGCAAATAAAGTAAGTGCTTTGTTTCAGCAAAGGCAGAAAGAAATTGAAAGCGGTAAAGCCGAAGTGCAAACAGAAACGCGTGTTAACCTGCGTGAATTAAAAAGTATTACCGATGAGTTTGAAATAATCGACAGCATTGTTGATGACCAAATAAAAATTGTACAAAGGATTATGCAATAGAACAAAAGCTGCTCAAGGATATTCAGTACAAGGGAGTGACACAACGAAGTTTAATCGAAGTTCATTTGCCGGTAACCAAAAAGTATTACTGAAGAAATTTCTGCATCTGTTGATGATAGTCATACGCAACATTTGCAGCAGCTTCAGCAAAATCTTTTTTATCAGAAGCATATAAAACAGTTCTGCCAACATTTACCAGCAGGCCACAATCTTTATTCATTCCATGTTTGCTTACATCTTCCAAACTTCCGCCCTGCGCGCCAATGCCGGGAATAAGCAGAAAATTTTCAGGAACTATTTTGCGGATGTTTTCAAGCTCTTTTGCCTGCGTTGCACCCACAACAAACATGAGGTTTTCAGGTGTTGACCATGTTGCAATCTTACTGATCACCTTTTCATAAACATATTTTCCATCTTCTGTTTTAAGATATTCAAAATCGTTTGCGCCTTTGTTAGATGTAAGTCCGAGCACAATGGTGAATTTATCGGTGTGATCAAGAAAGGGGCGCACACTATCTTCACCCATGTACGGCGCAACCGTTACCGCATCAAACTTATACGTTTCAAAAAATGTTTTTGCATATTGTGCCGATGTATTGCCGATATCGCCACGCTTTGCATCTGCAATTGTAAAATGCGTTGAAGGAATGTGTGCTAAGGTTTGCTCAATGATCTCCCAGCCTTTTGTGCCGTATGCTTCATAAAAAGCCGTATTTATTTTATATGCAACACAATGCTCTCTGGTAGCATTAATGATGGCAATGTTAAACTCAAGCACTGCATCGGGAATTGATTGAATATGCAAAGGAGTTTTTAAAACATCAGTATCGAGGCCGACACATAGATAAGATTGCTTTCTGTTGATTTGTTCGATTAGTTGTGTGCGATTCATCAAAAGCAAAGTTTTATGAATCCGGCTCAATCACAAAAATTTATTTGATGTAAGCGCGATAAAAATTAAATATTTCTTCCCTGTTTACTGCGTACCCTGCGCTGACATACTTTCCGCTATACCCGGTAAATATTACCGTATAAAAGCTGAACTAAATAAAAAAGCTGCCCTAAGGCAGCCTTTTCATAGTACACTAAATGTAAAACTTATTAAACCGTCAGCTCGCCAGTATAAATACTGTTAGATGCCATGGAACCATCTTCATTTAGAAAAGCAATCCAAGTTTCAACTGTGAAACCGGCGAAATTGGATACATCTAATACACCCGCTTTTGCACTTCGTGCAGCCGAACCAACCGTATAAACAGTGAGGTTATAGTTCTTGCAATATGCTACCAGCACTGCTTTATCTGTAGCTGCTGCCATTCCCAGGCCGCTGTTGTCTGTCCATGTGAAATGAACAGTTTTATTGGTAACAGTAGCTGCTATACCCGAAGCATTCATCAGGTCGCCACGACTTACCAATGCTTTCGCATAATCAATGCTGTAATCGGGCGAGGTGCCTGTAATTGCATTCTCGTAATTGTAAGAAAAAGCAGCATTGCTTTCACTCATGTTGATTGCATACTTTGAAAAAGTTTGATTCAATAATTCGGTCATTGTGGAAACAAAGTTTATCACCGCAGAAAACTTATACTGGTTGTCCAGTTGTGTGGGTGAAGGGTCACCCTTTGGTTTGGATGATTTGCTGCGGATGTAATCTATGTCTTTCCAACTTGAACCTACGATTGTTCCTACTGAACCTGATACGGGGCCTAAAATGCCTTGTGGTAACTTTGCCATGATTTTAATTTTTAATTGTTTTTAAATTTTGTTTGATAAATGATTTACTGTCAACTCTAACTGCGGACCGGCCTCGCTGTTTCATTAACCGTTCTGCAAGATTAGAACAGGTTAAAAACATCATTTCCCGTTTGGGCACGTTTGGGCATGAAAGGATATAAAAAGGCATGAAAAGGCACGTTTGGGCATGAAAAGGCATGAAAGGGCACGTTTGGGATGATTTGGGCTAAATTGGGCAGAAATGGGATAATTCGATATTTGTGTTCATAGACTACCGCAATAGATAATATGGTTTCCTTCTTAGAATGTCTCCTAAATAACCTTTTGCGATAGCCAGAAACATTCGTTTTAAATCATCCTGCATGTGCAGGATCCTTTCCTTACACAAATTCAGGTTAAGAGACATTGTAGCAAAGAGAGAGTTGCCGTTTTATTTTCCTGATAGTAAAGTATGTGAAGTATTGTTTTGGTTGCATACATCGTTCGCTTTTGGAACGGGACGGTGCTTGGTATAAAGCCTGATTTCTGTAAATAAAAGAAAAGACTAACTATTATTGATTCAGTTGTCTTAAACCTTTTGCAATTCGTATTGTATTTTGGCCATAGCAAGAAACATTGTGTTGTAAAGACCCGCATGGCTTAAAGCAAGTTCATCATCATCTATACTCTCTTTAATGTGCAGGTAAAACTCATACTGCATGTAAAGCAGCCTGTTATAATACAGGCTTAATCCTTGTTTGTCTTTAGGCAATGTAAGAGATGTAAATTTAGGAACAAGGTTGCCTCTTTTCATAAACCCGTCTAACCAATAATCGCTGTCCTCCCCGGGTATGTAGCTGCTGATTTCTTCCGGATCACACATTACTGTCAGGGAAAAGATATGATCTGTAAAGCATAATTCATCACCTTCAGGAATCTCAATCACCTCATTAGCCGGCACAGGCCTGGTTACACGCTCTGAAATTAACTGGAGTAGGGCATCTGAAATTTCATATTGGGAAAGCAGTTCATAAAACAGGTCAAAGGAAGTCTGAATAAAAACATTCTCATATTCGCCGGTAATAAGGTCACCATAATGGCCTATTAAGGAAACTGCTGAACTTTCTTCCGCTATAAATATGTTGAAAATATATAGGTGCGAAGTTAAAATATGAAAAGGTTTATGAGGAGTGGAGGGTTTCATAAATGCAATTTATAAAATATATATCAAAAAAATACATTGTTAATTCTTATTAAATGTTTTCAACAAGATTACAAGCTGTTGAAAACATAATTTCCCGTTTGGGCACGTTAGGGCACAAAAAGGCATGAAAAGGCACAAAAGGGAACAAAAAGGCACGAAAAGGCACGAAAAGGAACGAAAGGTAAAAGGCAGAAGGTTTTAAGGCAAAGGGCTAAGGCAGAAAGTAGTGCTCCCTATAACCCTACACCTTCTACCTAATACTTTTAAAATACTTTTCCACATAATGCTTAAGTTACTAACATTTTTAGTTAAATTTATTCCCCTAATAATTGAAAAATTAAAAACCAAATGATATGAGTACTACGAATGAAACCCAAATAAAAGCTTATACCCTTTCAGAACTGGCCGCCCTTTATTGCATCAGCACTAAAGCCGTAAAAACCTGGCTAAAACCCCATGCCGCAGAAATAGGTGAAAAAAAGGGCCGCTATTTTACCACGCTGCAGGTGAGGACCATCTTTGAAATATTAGGTGAGCCATAAAATGAATTATGATTGGTAAGTTGAAGATCCCGCGTAATTGCGGGATTTTTTATTGCTATGCTTGCTCTAACACGATAAAGGTTTATTCTGCTTTCAACCTCGCATCCTTACTCATAAGTTTAAAATAAGCCATTATATTGGTTACTTAATAGTTTTGATGCTTCCATCTTATTATAAACGAAGCTGCAGGGAAACGAAGACGGTGGAAATTTTCATTGCTCGTTATTATGATAAAATAAATAAAATCGATAAAATCAATCCGAGTATTATAAAATAAATTGAATAAGAAACGCTTATGCTGAAATAAAGAAAATCATTATTCTTAAGTTCTTTCCTAGGATTATTATTCTTTGGTTTTATTATAAGCAATGTAATAATTATTAGCATAAGGCTAATTAAGATAGGGGTTATAAGTCCTCTTTGATATAAAGTACCACCTAAATTTTTTGGGCCAAAATTATTAGGCCAAAAGCCACCATAAGGATCAGGTTGTCTAAAATTGTACATACTTCCTAATACAAATCTCCAAATAAGATAACCACCAGAAAAACATCCTCCGCACATTAACCAAAAAGAAACATTATAATTCTTTTTTTTGTTGTTGCTTCCTGAATTTAAGTAATGAGTTGGGTTAAACTTATTTAAATCATCTGAAACAAATTTTTGATTCAATACAGGTTCTTCTTCGACTTGACCAAGCTTGATTTCTTGTTTTATTTCCACTTCCTTTTGTAAGAAAAATTTTTTTAAAGTCTGAACTAAAGTTTCTGTTTCCGAATTAAAAGAAACAAGGTTAACAAAAAAGGCATTTTTTCTAGTTAGCGGTTTTAGCTCATCCGGTAAATCATTATCTAAAGGCATTTTAGTATTTTCAACAAGAATTGGGATGACCCGAATATTGTTTTTTAAAGCGGCAGAAATTTCGAGGCGTACAAAATCTACTTCTTGAGATTTTGATTGTATTGTTTCAAGCCAACGCTGCCCAATTACAGCAAGCAAAATATCACAATTATTTACAGATTCTTCGATATAATTAATAAAATCATCCCCGGGCGCAATTGAATCAATATCAATAAAAAGTTGTTTTTCAGAAAAATGTTTTGCCAGCCGATCATATATACGACCGGTAAACCAACTACTGTCTTCACGTCTATAACTTATAAAAATTTTGCCTGTCATTCAAAGTGAACTCAAATAAAAATTATAACTTTTTTATTCAATTTATCCCAAATAGTCATTAACGCCGCTCTCTAACTCATAGGTTTAAAATAAGCCGTTTATATTGGTTAGACAGAGGCATTTAGTTAACTGATAAAATTCCTAATCTAAACAAGAGAATAGTTATCACTACACCTAAGATAAAACATAAGATTGAAAAGATAACAACTCTACTTTTTTTTACTCAAATACTTTGAACGCCAAAATTCTATTTCCTGTATTTCTTCCAGTTTATTTTCTGGTTCTTCTTTATTATCTATTGTTCATGTTCTTAGGGTGTTCTGACCAATCAAAAGGAGGATGCTCTAATTGATAAATATGATCTTTAATCGCTATAACGACTATTTCGTAAAATGCCTGCTGATTAACCTTTGCATTTATTGCTTTGAAGTTTGGTTTCTTTTTACTGTTTGCTATTTGAGCAATTAAAGGCCTGTCACTTTGTACTTGTATTGATTTACCTGCATGCGTAATAGTAAATATTTCAACACTCGTTTTTATTTCCTGTATTACTTCTGCTTTATAAGTTTTGTTGCTATAATTAAATTCAATTTTAAAAGGCTGCAATATTAATTCCATTATGCAATACTAATAAAATTAGTACTAATTGACTCTTGATAGATTGATTTATACTTAAACTCATATATCGTGTTTTATCAGGCAATAGTAGGTTGTTTAAATACTCCTGTCTTATTTTTAAATATCGCTTCAGTTTTTTCATGAAGTAGCTCTGCACCGTCTGTTAGTAAAGTAAAATCATTGTCGCTAATGGAGAAGTCAGCTGAATACCTTGCTTCCAGGTAAGCCCTTTCCAATATCCGCAATAAACGGTTTTCTTCAGCCTTATTTATACTGAGCAGCCAGTGCAATTCCGGCGCATAGCGCCGCAAAGGTTTTTTCAACTCGCCGAAGCAGTGTGTTTTCGGGCAATTACCTCCTAATGCTGTAATCAACCCTCTTATATTCAATTCAACCGCCTGTTGCAGCATAAACGTTGCCATTTCCGGTTCACGCTTTCCATAACTTTCGGAAGCGGCTTCCAAAAAGCTTTCTGCTTTTGTATGCGCCTGTAGGAATTGTTTTTCAGCATTGGTCGCCATTGCCTGTAGGGTTGCTGCCGAAGGACAGGAGAAAGCAGGAAGTTCATTGCTGTATAACAGGTTTTCTTTATTGCACACCATGTTATAGTAAAAATGGCCTTCGTTTAACTGCTGTTGTATGACCTCCGATTTGTGTAATGACACATCAACAGAAGCGTTCTCCATATTGGCCATTGCAATTACCTGTTCATACTGGCTGAAGGATGTTGCTGAAGTGGATGGAATAACCACCAGCAGGTCGAAATGCTCATGATTATCTTTTACATCATGATGCAGTAAAAATATTTTCTCAGGATTGATACAGGCTTTGATGAAAGCGACTACTTTTTCTTTGGCGGTAGTTAAAGGTTGATGATGCTTTTCCAGTTCAAATGACTGTATTTCTTTCCCCCCTTCATCCAGTATGTCCAACAGGCTGTTGAAAGCATACAGGTAATCATTAAAATACAGGGGCACAAGTCCCGATTTTAATTCATAATCCAGGTAGTCTATAAACTGCCTGCGAAGGCTTTCTTTCAATAATAATGTATCATTAAACCGGAAGAAATTAACGAGGCTTTCCGAAAACGCTTCGCTGAGGGTGTATTGTGTTTGCATGGCTACAGGTTTTATGAACATAAAATAAGTTGCACTATGTTGGATAAATTATTCCTGTGGTTACTGTTTTATACTGCAGCCATGCATATTTTAGCGCCTGTTGTTTATAGCTAAACAAACTATAACTTAATTTATCTTTATATCTTTAAACCAGATTATTGTTTATATGGAAAAACCCATACACGAAGGCCGCAACGTTAAACGCATACGTGAAATGCTGGGCATTAAACAGGAAGCGCTTGCCCTTGAATTAGGCGACGACTGGAACCAGAAGAAAATATCTTTACTGGAAGGCAAAGAAACCATTGAACCCCAACTCCTGAACGAAGTAGCCAAAGCTTTGAAAGTGCCTGTGGAGGCCATTAAGAATTTTGATGAGCAGGCTGCAATAACTTATTTTAATACATTTCAAGAAGGTAGCATTAACAACGGTCATTTCTCACCAACATTCGACAATTGCACTTTTAATCCTATTGATAAGATTGTTGAATTGTATGAAAGAATGTTGAAGGATAGAGATGCGATGATTGAGGAGTTAAGGAAAAAATAAAGCGTAGTAAAACTTTTATTAAAACTGCAATGTCGTTCCTGAATGCAAGGCTTTGCTAACAGGCATTGCAATGAAGGGGAATCTGGATCAATGTTTCTGTACTAACAGTCTTTCAATTAGTCCGTTTGATTTTAACAATTCTATGGTTTTAGCTGTGTCGGAAATATTGAACTTATCTGCTTTTGTTTTAAAATCTTGTTGCTTGATTTGCCATCGTTGCATTCCTTTATAAATGGAATTCACGTCAGCAGTTTGCAAGTCAATTATGAGTTTAGTAACCGTGTTTAGTAATTCTATTTTGTCCGTATGCCTTTTAATGAAAGGAGTGGTATAAATATCTAAAACACTATTTACTGCAAGAATAAAATCACGATTTGCCTTATTACTAATTGCATTCAAAACCTCTTGTTTGTGAGAAGATGAAATTGTAAATACTTCGTTACCTCTGATAGTTTTTTTATTTAAGAATGGGTTGGTCTTAATTTTTTCTTTTAATTCGGCAGAGTAAGTACCAAAATGGTAATTAATGAAATTATATTTTCTACTTAAAACAGGGTTGAATGCCTCTACATTGAAAACTGTTTTTTGAATGCCCACTTCACCATAAGTGTTACCAAGTTTGGTTTCGGTTAATGCTACTATCATTGCTAATTCCAAATATTCATTTTTTTCTGATGATGCGGCAATTGGAATGGCAAAATCGGCTGTATTATTTGAAAAGGTTTTTTGAAGAACTGCCGGAAATAAATCTGAAAGTGATTTATTTATTTCTTCATACACTTCTCTCAATTTTATAAGTCTTTTTAACAAACGAACTACCTCGCGCTGAATTGAAGGTTCAGGCAATGGAATTAAATATTTTAAGAAAGTATCTTCATGTATAGTTTGTTGTGATGTGCCTTTTGCAGAAGTCTTGTGTAATTGCTTCAAAAAGAAATTTGACTTAAAAAAATAATGAATATATAAAGGCTCTGCATTTGTTACTGAAAACATCGGCATGTTTTCAGTAGTAATACATCCATTTACTTCATAAGGCGCTAAGCCAATCGCTTCATCTTGTTGAAGTGTTTGCCGAGTGTAAAGAAAAGTATATGGGTATTTATCTAAATCAACTATAAATTGCCTCTTTCTCCCAATGTCATAGCCGAGTTTATGTCCTCTTTGCTTTATTCCCTCGTATTTGGAAATTGTAAGTTGTTTATAATTTTTATTATCGTCTATCCAAGTTTCTACTCTGTATTGTTCTAACACTTCTGATAAAGGGACTAGCTTAAATTGCTCTGAAAGGTCTTTATAAAAAATATCAAGTTCTGATTGTATTTCTTTGAGTTCGTTTGTTATTAATTGCTGTTTTGTGATTAGTTCTGAAGTGGTGTTTAGTGGGTCGTCATAATTCACCGCATAATCCTTATTTGGATTTTTAAAGTCAAGATTGACAACAGAATTTCCTTTTACATCCTTTTCAATTATTTCGTTAATACTTACTACCCAACAATTGTCATTCTTCCTTCTTTTATTCCACCACTTTTTTATTTCATCAAATTCTTCATAATAAATTGGCTTTGTCTTGCTATATTTTTTTCTATTTTCAGAAGGAATAAGTTCATAATACCAAGTTTTTTTTGTTGAGTTTCCTGTGTGATTAAAAAAAATCAAGTAAGATGTTATTGAAGTGTAAGGCTCAAAAACTCCTTCTGCTAACTTGACAATTGTGTGAACTTCAAAGTCAGTTAAAAGTTGCTCCATTATTCTTGCCGAGACCCCCTCACTGAATAGCATTCCTTTAGGTACAACGATTGCTGCCCTTCCTCCTTCAGAGTTGACAGATTTTCTTTTTAGCTTTCTCATCAAAAGTTGAAGGAAAAGAAATGCAGTTTCTGATGTTCGTTTATCTCCCGGAAAATTGTTTAGAATACCTTTTTCTTCTTCACCACCAAAAGGTGGATTGGTTAATATTATATCTACTCGGTCCTTGTCACTAATATCTTTTAAAGGAAAGCGTAAAGAATTTTGACTATCAATATTTGGATATTCTAAGCCATGTAACAATAAATTCATTTGGCTTAATAAGTAGGGAAGCGATTTAGCTTCGCCGCCATACAATGACTTTCTCTTTAAGGCATTTCTTTGCTGAATTGTCTTTACCTCCTTTTTCAAGTGTTCAAAAGTTTCAACTAAGAATCCACCCGTACCACTTGCAGGGTCAAGCACTTTCTCACCAATTATAGGGTCAACCATTTCAACCATAAACTTTACAACAGGTCTTGGTGTATAAAATTCTCCGGCATCGCCACTTGCATCACGCATTTCTTTAAGTAGGCTTTCGTACAAATGGGAAAGTGTATTTACTTCTTCATTATTTGTAAAATGTATTTCGTCAATTTTATTTATCACATCCCGCAGTAAGTAGCCATTAATCATGCGGTTTATTACTCCTTTAAAAACCGTTGCAATTACGTCTTTGCGTTCTGTTCCAGTTTCGCTTTGCAGACTGCGTAAGTAATAGAACAAACCTGTTCGTTCTTTCTTGTCTGCAAGTATTACTTTTTCGTTATTGATAAAGGAAAGCAAATCATCTCCCGTAAGATTTTTATCTCTTCCCCAATCACGCCAACGATAGGGATTTTCAATTGCAGATTTATACTTTCTTTCTTCCAGTTCCGCTTGTGTTTGTTGTAATTGCTCATTGTCGTCTAAAAATTTTAAAAACATTATCCATGTAAGCATTGGCAATCGGTCTGCATCGCCATTCATGCCTTTATCCTTACGCATAATCTTCCGGCAGCTTTTAATGATACCTGAAAGCCGTTGTGCAGTTGTTTCCTGCTTAATATTTTTTTCTTTTTTTGCTTTTGCCATTTTAAAATTTATGCTGCTTCAGCATACAATAATTTTTGTAATTCTTCAATTGCTTTTTTGTATTTATCCATGCCACCAAACTCATTTACAATTTCAATGGTGTTGCCTTCTTCTGTAAATGGCTCAACAGAAATAATGTCTGGTCTTATTTGGTTTAAACCATAGTCAACATACTTTTCTAAAATCATTTGTAAAACATGCTGTGCTTTTTCGCTGTATTGGGAAAAGAAGTCCGTTTTATTATTCTTCAAAAGTTCTGCTCTTTGTTTTCTTGTTTTCGGTTTAAGGTCATAAGCTAGAAAGCAAAGCAGGTCAAACGGGTCGACTTCTTTTTGCTTTGTTATTTCCATTAACTGCTCAACCGAAATGCCTTGATTTTCCAGCTGTTCAATTATTTCTTTCCGTTCTTTTAAATCATTCCAATGGCTTTTAAACTCACCAGCATTGGGAAACATTGTAGCGATTTTTTCTTTTGCATATTGAGAAAGTTGTACTCTGATTAATCTGCCTGTAACAGGGTCAATAATCTGAATGGTTTCAACTGCAATTCCTATCTCACCATCCGTTACATAATACTTTCTTCTAGCATTTTCGCCTCCATCATCTTGTATGTTTCCATCAAAATCCTCAAAATCATTTTCATTATCTGGTGGTGGTTCAGGAAATTCTTCGTAAGTACCGGGAATAGTTTCGCCGTTGTTGTCAATTTCTTCTTCAGTAATCAAAGGTGGTTCGCCATCAAAGTCAGGGTCAGCAAAATTTCTCGTTGCACTTCCTGTATAATCAAGTATGGTGAAGAAAAGTTTTTCTTTGTCGTCTCTTACTCTTGTTCCTCTTCCAATAATTTGCTTGAACTCGGTTATTGAATTTACCATGCGGAACAAAACAATGTTCTTGCACGTAGGCACATCAACGCCTGTACTCATAAGGCGTGAAGTGGTTACGATAACAGGAATAGGTTCGTCAATATCCATGAACCTTCCTAAATGCCCTTTGCCAACATCGCCTTCTTCTGAAACAATGCGAACTGTATAGTCAGGATATTGGCGAACTAAATCAGTATTAAGATTAGAAATTTCTCTGCGAAAATGATCTGCATGTTCTTGGTCAACGCAAAACACAATCGTCTTATCAAATCTTCCATTTTTCAACATGAAATCGTAAAGATGTTTTGCGACTGCTTTCGTTCTTGGTAAAAGTGAAAGAGAGTTTTCAAAATCAGGTGTTGAGTAAACTCCGTCAGGAATTATTTCTCCGTTTGCATCTAATTGTCCTTCATGTGGTCGCCATCCTACTGCATCTGCTTCCGTAGCTATGCGATGCACAATGTAAGGCGCTAAAAACCCATCTTCAATTCCTTGCCGCAAACTGTAAGTGTAAAGCGGATTGCCAAAGTAAGCATAAGTGTCTTTGTTATCATCACGCAAAGGAGTTGCAGTTAAGCCCAACTGAACTGATTGATTGAAGTAATCCAAAATAATTCTCCAATTGCTATCATCAGATGCACTTCCACGATGGCACTCATCAATTACTATTAGGTCAAAAAAATCTCTCGGTAAATTTCTGAATGCACCAGCTCTGTTGCTATCTTCTGCTAAAGATTGATAGGTAGAAAAATATATTTCCCTGCTGCTTGTTAATCCTTCTTCAGGAACTAAACATCTTGCATCACCAAACAAAGCAAAATCTTTTGCATGAGGGTCTGAAACTAAAACGCTGCGGTCTGCAAGAAATAAAACTTTTGGTCGCCGATGTTCTCCTTTAGTATTCCAACGGTTGTTCCAAAGTTTATAAATTATTTGAAAAGCAACTGTAGTTTTACCTGTTCCTGTTGCAAGTGTTAGCAATGCTCTGCGTTTGCCTTCCAAAATTGCTTTAATTGCTCTATTGATAGCAATTTGTTGATAATAGCGTATTTCTTTTCCCGGCGTGGCTATAAAAGGTTTTAAAAATGTTTCCTGAATTTCTGGTTTTAAAGGTTCAACAGAATTTAATCTATTCCACAATTCAATAGCCGTAGGAAACTTATCAATTTTGGTTTCAAGTCCAGTAATGAAATTAAATTCAGTAATTTCTTTTCCATTGGTTGCATAACAGAATTTTAATCCAAGTATTTGAGCATATTCTTTTGCTTGTAACATTCCGTCTGCTGCTGTTTTATACTCTCGTTTTGCTTCAACAACTGCAATTAAAAAGTTCTGTGAGTAACGAAGTAAATAATCTGCTTTCTTAGCTTTTTTTCTTTTTCCAGTTCTGCCGATGACAATAATTTTCCCTGCTGTAAATGGTCGCTGCTCTAAGATTTGTTCGTCTGTCCAACTGCTTTCATTTTTCAGTTTTGGCAAAACAAATTTGCGGCAGGTGTCTGCTTCGCTGTCATTGTCAATTATATGAATTATTGGTTCTGCCATTGGAGAACTGAAAAATACAAAGTAATAGTCTATTAATGATAAGTTACTGAAGTGTTTTTGATTTGCAGGGTTTGCATTTCACTTAAATAATCTGAAGATTTATAGCACCATGTTTTAATAATATCTTTCTGCACCTTGAATATGTGTGCAGCATCGCCAACAGAAAATTTCAAATTGTAATTAATCTCCTGCATAAAAATTCGTTTAGTAAAACCTACGGCGACGCTCTTCTTCTGTAAAGATTGTGTAATGTTCTTTCTGATCTGTAGAATAATAAAATCAATTGAAAATTCTTTTACTTCTCCTTCGACCCTAATAGAAAAATCCATGGAGTTAAAACAAAATCTTCATTATCTTTTACATCCCAACAGAATTTATTTCCCATAAAAGCCATAGTCGTTTTATATAAATAAAGTGGTATAACTTTTTCTTCATCTCCCTTCTTTATAAGAGATATAAAGTCAGAAGGATTTTCATTTGTTTCAATTTCAACCAGGTTAATTACAAGGTTATTGGCCTGCTGTGGATAATAAAGATGATATAAAAAATCATTGTTTTTCGTATATGAATTCAACAACGGTAAATCCTGATTAATGGTTATTTTTTTTACTTTCATAATAATCTTAGTACCTGTTGTGAGTTTGTAATGGTTTAATAAATAGTTCCCAGTAATATTCTGCCGCCCCTTCAAATGTTAGTTCTTTACCTGTATTGTTTCCCCATGAAGACATTCCCATCAATGATAGAAATAAACTATAGCCATTATCTTTTACATGTAAAGACTCATTCAAACTATTGCGGTTGTTCGAAATATTATGAGAATAATTGATGCTTTTAGAGAGTATGGAATTACTTCCATAGAAAACCATGCATT